>Ga0193716_1000735_pt1 | contig 19634 bp, 17 predicted proteins | sample U2c1metaG_FD_145901 | JGI IMG/M metagenome (GOLD analysis project Ga0193716, IMG submission 145901) | Soil microbial communities from a riparian zone of the East river system, Colorado, United States - U2c1 | ecosystem: Environmental > Terrestrial > Soil > Riparian zone | place: USA: East River...
TGTCTGTCACCATGAGGAATGCCGGCAGTCCCAGCCGAAGAAAAAGAAACAAAAGCGCCCTGTCCCTCAGTGCACGCGTCTTCTTGCCCTGTGATGCATCGAACAGATGCTTATACCTGTTCTCGCGAAAGCTGATGGGGCAGATGAAACCAATCTCACCGATTTCGCGTAGATGTGCGGTCTATGAGCGGGTTGGATTGATATCGCCAGCTGAAAATGGTATCAAGTCGAACTCATGTGTGTCTGGTCAAAGCTCTGTCGCGCAGCTGTGAACGCCCTGTCGGTTCACTCAATACTCAGAGACTCCAGCGGCGCCGAAGATCGGCTTTCGACGAGGTTTTGCTTTGGGTCGTTGACCTTTTTGGGTCCGGAGAATAATAGGAAGTGAGCTCTCCCGGTTCCCTGTACATTTTACCATATCCACCATGGCAAAAAACGACCCAATCCCGATTGACGATCAGACCCTGGGTTTTCGTCAGATTATCGACTCGGCCCCTGCCCTGATTCACACGGGTTGGCCGGACGGCCACCGCTATTTCTTAAACCAAACGTGGCTCAGGTACGGAGGGCGGTCGCCAGAGGATTTGCAGGGCTGGGACTGGAAAGCGTTCGTCCATCCCGAGAATGTCGAAGGAATCGTGGAAAAGTGGCGGGAGTCTCTGGCCAGCGGAGAACCCCTCCTGCATGAACCTCGCATCCTGCGCGCAGATGACGAATATCGCTGGATGCTGAGCCATAAGGTGGCCTTACTTTTGCACGGGGATGAGGAGTTCATCCTTTGCGAGGGGGAGCACTCGAAGCAGCCCGATCCATTATCCGTTCTCCACCTCGCTTCTGCTTCGATGCGGCCAGCCCTGGACGCCTACCAAAGATCGGTCGTAGTGTGCGGTCCCGGAAGATCGTGCGAGTTGAGCGTGGCTTATGGCTGACATCACGAAAATTGCCGATTTTTTCGAAAGTTCCCCGCACCCCGCGTGGTTGGCAACAAGTCGGGGCGAATGTTTATATGTCAACCCGGCGTTGGTGCGTCTCACTGGTCTCGAATCTAATCAGATTAACCAAGTTGACTGGCGCAGTTTCGTTCTGGAGGAGGATCGAGCCGACGCTTCGGCATCCTGGCAAAAATCTCTCGCATCAGGCACTCCCTATCGCACGCGGGTTCGCCTACGAGGATTCGACGGTCCTGCAACCGTCGATCTGACCGCTTTCGGACACACACACAATGACGGGACGGAACTCTGGTTGTTTACCGGTTCACACGTGCATAGCACCACTCATCAGTACGCACCGCTCGAAGCACAATTGCAAGCCACTCTCAATGTGATTCCTGCAAATACCTGGTACGCCCTTCCGTCCGGTGCGCTCACATTCGTGAATGAACGGACCGGGGATTACCTTGGTCTGCCGAAAGACCATCCCCTTAGATTCGGCATCAACACAGGCGCAGAGTGGGATGCCCATATTTCCTTACTGCATCCCGATGACCACGAAGAGTCACGCAGGGCATGGTCAGTCTGTGTGCGCACGGGCTCAGCTAACGAAAATAGTTTTCGAGTTCGTAACGCTGAAGGAAGATATCGATGGTTTCTAAGTCGGGTTGGACCACTTCGGGCGAGCGATGGAACCCTTCTGTATTGGATCGGGGTGAATCTCGATATCGACGAACGGAAGCGGGCCGAAGAGCAGATCGTAAAGAGTGCCCAGAAGTTGCAGAGGAGCGAAGCCTACCTGGCCGAAGCTCAAAGACTCAGTCACACCGGCAGCTTCGGTTGGAATCCTGATACGGGAGAGATTGTCTGGTCAGACGAAACATATCGCATCTTCGAGTTTGATTGTGGCACGAAGCCGACCTTGAACATGCTGGTGGAGCGTCTTCATCCTCAAGATCGGGCCCTCTTTCAACAAGTCATCGATCGCGCATCCCAGACAGCCACTGACTTCGAACATGAGTACCGCTTGCTGCTGGTTGACGGGAGAGTCAAGCACGTCCACGCGATAGCTCAGGCTTTACAGGATGCATCCGGCAAATGCGAGTTTATCGGGGCGGTAACCGACATCAGCGAGCGCAAGACGGCGGAGGAGAAGATCCTGTGCAACGAGAGAGAGCTTCGGACTCTCATTGAGATAATGCCCGCCTACGTGGGGACCTCCCTGCCCGACGGAACAGTTGATTTTCTGAGCCAGAGTTGGTTGGACTACTTCGGCCAGACCAGAGAAGAGGCGATGGGAGGGGGCTGGACGGATGTGATCCATCCCGACGACGTCGATCGAGTATGGGCAAACTGGCAGGCGGGATTGGCCTCAGGAGAACTTGTTGAGCAGGAGCTACGTTGCCGTCGCGCCGACGGAGTCTACCATTGGTTCTTGAACCGTAGTCTCCCTCTTCGTGATGACGAAGGCAAGATCGTTAAATGGTACGGGATTCTCTTCGACGTCAATTCATTGAAGGAGACTGAAAGCGCTCTTCAAACGCGAGAGCATCAGTTGCTTGGCATTATCGAAACGATTCCTTCATTGCTTTGGTCAGCCTCACCGACCTTAGTGCCAGCTCATATGTCTAAAAGACTACTTGAATATTTTGGGGCTCCCTTCGAAGAATTCGTTAACGGCGGGTGGGAGAGCTTCATTCATCCCGATGATCTAGAGGAGACCGCGAAGGCACTCTTATGGGCAGTGGACGCTGGAGAGTCATTCAGCGTAATGCACCGCTTGCGACGCGCAGATGGAGAGTACCGATGGCATCACGCGAGGGGCGAACCTTTGCGTGATTCCCAAGGCAAGATCATTCAGTGGTACGGTCTCTCGGTGGACGTCGATGATCGGAAACGAGCAGAGGAAACGCTCCGGAAGAGCGAGAGAGAGCTTCGGACCCTCATTGATGTAATGCCCGCCTACGTGGGGACCTCTTTGCCCGACGGAACGGTTGATTTTCTGAGCCGGAGTTGGTTGGACTACTTCGGCCAGACCAGAGAAGAGGCGATGGGATGGGGCTGGGCGGGTGTGATCCATCCTGACGACGTCGATCGAGTATTGGCAAACTGGCAGGCCGGATTGGCCTCAGGAGAACCTGTTGAGCAGGAACTACGTTGCCGTCGCGCCGACGGAGTCTACCACTGGTTCTTGAACCGCAGTCTCCCTCTTCGTGATGATGAAGGGAAGATCGTTAAGTGGTACGGGATTCTCTTCGATATTGACGTATTGAAGAAGACTGAAACGGCTCTTCAGATGCGAGAGCATCAGTTGCTCGGCATTATCGAAACCATTCCCTCAATGCTCTGGTCAGTGTCACCGACTGGAGCAACAACCCATCTCTCTCAAAGATGCCTTGAATATTGTGGGGTTCCATTAGAAGAGTTGGTTAATCGGGGGTGGGAGGGCTTCATTCATCCTGATGACTTAAAAGAAACGGTGACGGCATTCGCCCGGGCGATCAGCACTGGAGAGTCATTCAGAGCAATACACCGCTTGCGACGCGCAGATGGAGAGTACCGATGGCATCACGCGATGGGCGAACCTTTGCGTGATCCCCGAGACACAATCATTCAGTGGTATGGCCTCACGATTGACATCGATGAGCGGAAACGAGCAGAAGACAACCTTCGAGACACGCGTATCAAGCTCGCAAAGGCTTCGCGGTTGGCGACCGTCGCTGAACTTGCAGCCTCGATCGCTCACGAACTCAACCAGCCACTTATGTCGATACTTGCAAACGCACAGGCAGCGACGAGGTGGTTGAATACCGCTTCGCCCAATGTGACGGAGGTGAATTCCTCGATTGAACGGACGATACGGGATGCCCGTGCAGCCGACGAGACTATGCAGCATATTCGAGCACTCTTCAAGCAGGAGTCCTTCGTCAAGAAAGAGGTCAAGATTCCGGACATACTCCAGGAAGTTATCCGAATTGTGCAGGAGGACCCGAAAAAGCGCACCGTACCGGTTGAGTGCCACTTCGAAGAGTCCCTCCCTGTAGTCCCTGTCGATCAGATTCAGATCCAGCAAGTCTTCATTAATCTGATCGTGAATGCTATCGAAGCCTTGGAGGGACAACACGTGCCCCCTCTGGTAACACTCCGAGCGGCTGTTACAGATTCAGACAAGATGCTAGTCCAAGTGATCGATAACGGGCCGGGAGTCGATGATCCGGAACGAATCTTTGACGCCTTTATGACGACAAAAGAGAAAGGCATGGGTATAGGTTTGGCCGTATCACGCTCCATCGTTGAAGCCCATGGGGGGCGGCTTTGGGCGGAGAATAACAAAGCTGGCGGCGCAACCTTCAACGTAGCTTTAACACTGTCTCATGCGAGCCTCACGACGGCTTAGATTCCAGGAGTACGCATGAACCATATCCGCTAGCAGGCTACTGAAAAACGGTGTTGCAGTAATCCCTGCAATTCTTAGTAACCTTCCGTTGGCGGGAAGCCGATACCAACGGAAAGCGGGTTCGCCGCAAAGTAGTTCTCGGGACGGTGAAGGTTCGACCTAGCGTCTGGATATGGGTGCCGCGGGGTGCGATTGATCGCACCTTCCCAGATCCTGCGCAAGTCTGGTGCGTGTGAGTCTGTTTGACCCAAGACCGGAGGCTGAATGCGTATACACAGATGCAAATCAGATTTGCTGGAATAAAGCCAAACTGAGACGTGCGAAAGCCGATTATGCAAACGATCATGCTGTTGACAATTGATATTAGAAGTCCCGTCCACGATTTCCGACCGACGAGGACAGTCGCCAATATGGTGAGAAAGCCAGAGATGCAATCTAAATGAAACATGGCGACTTCGACCTCAGGTGGCATTACTATGAACCGCGTAGATTGCTTCCTCAACTGCCATTGCGAATCTCTCTTCTCGTCTTGCGGCGGGCTCTAGTAATCTGCCCTCGCAAACCTCACGAATCGTGGTGTGAGCCTTCCAGTGCCACCGCCGTCTTGGTCAGGATTTGTTCGGGAGATAGATGGCAACGCAATAGCATCTCAACCGCGAGTGTGAGAGTGGTTCGCTGTTCGAAGACCAATATTCTCCACATGTCTTGCTGATTGATTTCAAGCTCGGTGCGTGTCATGTTGTTTGTCCTCCTAGTGCATGGGTCTGGCAGCTATAGATGAAGGCAGCCTGCCATTTGCAAAAACAAACCAATGATTCTCGGGATTACCGCCGTCGGAGTGATCATTCCAGCTGCCACCGATGGAGCGGATCCTTCACCGGTAGGACCCGCCGGGTCATATAGCATCACGCATATCTCAGCCTTGGTCGCCATGCCAGAAGCCAGCCAAGTAAGTTCCCGCGAACAACGGTAATGAAACTTCACCGGCGCGCGCACAACAAATTGGCGCGCTTTATCCCGATATCCTTTTGCACGTCTCGCCGCAATCCACGAATCTCCTCGGTGATCCTCATCGTTTAAGAGTCCGACGATTGCTCGATCCATTTAGCCATCCAATAGCGATGCTAGCAATCCCTACCGCGGCAAACAATTACATCTTCCTTGTAGTCGTCAGCGATGGTCTTCTTCTGTCGCATTCGACTTCATTTAAATCGATCTACACCTTTCTGAACGTCACACTCCGACCCTAATAAAAAGTTGCAGATGTGATTCAACGCACTATGAGCTGCATCCTGCACGAATGCACCGTCTGCAATGGACATGGGTGTGCGGGTGATAGATCTCCAGGGTGCCTTACAGGAATATGTAATTTATTTCGCTCCCCAGCGTTGCTAGTATCGCCGGGTCACTGCACCTTTGCTCGGAGCGCAATCGTTGCGAAGACCATGGACATTTCAAACGACTGCGAGAAGCGATCTTGGAAGTGCAAATACACAAAACCAACGGAGGAATGAATATGTCTCAAAATAACGGAACATCGAAGCGTAGCGAAAAAGGACTTCTCACGCCAGACAACTGCGTCGTGGCGCTAATCGATCACCAACCGCAAATGCTGTTCGGAACGAGTAACTTTGATCGCCAGTCGATCATTAACTGTACTGTCGCGTTAGGAAAAGCAGCGCGGGTATTCGACGTGCCGGTGGTGCTGACGACGGTCGAGACGAAGAGCTTCAGCGGAAACCTGTGGCCGCAGATCCGATCCGTGTTCCCGGGCCAGCAACCGATCGAGCGTTCGTCCATGAATTCCTGGGACGACAAGAACTTTGTTGCGGCAATCGAGAAGACAGGGCGCAAGAAGATTGTGCTGGCCGGGCTATGGACGGAGACCTGTGTAGCTCTTCCGACGGTGCAGGCGATCCACGATGGCTACGAGGTTTACGTGGTCGAAGACTGCTGCGGCGACGTCAGCCAACTCGCACACGACAATGCGATGCGTCGTGTTTTCCAGGCGGGAGCAAAACCGGTGACGGCCCTCTCTGTGACCCTGGAATGGCAGCGCGACTGGGCAAACCGGGATACGTACGACGCCGTAATGGACCTCGCGAAGACGCACTATGGCGCTTATGGCATCGGCGTCGAATATGCCTACACGATGGTTCACGGCGCTCCCGCTACGAAGTTTCCAGAATACGTGGTCCCCACAGCGGAACTCGCGCACAAATAGTGCTTGTGGAGGGCAGGCGATCCCCTGCCCTCTGAACAACAGCGCTTTGCTACTAAGGAGAACTCATGGCAGTTGACACAATACTTCACAATGCCAGGATCGCGACAAATCGAGTGCCAGCGTTTGTCGAAGCGGTTGCCATTACCGCCGGAACAATCAGCGCCACCGGTACGGACGAGGGGATTCTTCGGCTGCGCGGCCCAATGACAACGGTCATTGATGGAAACCGGAGAACGGTCATCCCCGGACTCAACGACTCCCATATGCATCCGATCCGCGGTGGGCTCAATTTCAACCTCGAGTTGCGTTGGGATGGCGTGCCATCGCTCGCCGATGCGCTACGAATGCTCAAGGAGCAAGCGGCCCGAACGCCCGCGCCCCAGTGGGTGCGGGTTGTCGGCGGGTGGACGGAGTTTCAGTTTGCCGAGCGCCGGATGCCGACGTTGGATGAAATAAACTCCGTATCCCCGGACACCCCTGTTTTCGTCATGCACTTGTATGACCGCGTGTTGCTCAACCGGGCAGCGCTACGCGCAGTGGGCTACACCAAAGACACCCCGAATCCTCCCGGCGGCGAGATACAACGCGACAAGCAGGGTAATCCCACGGGTCTTCTGTTGGCCAAACCAAACGCGAACATTCTGTACTCCACCTTGGCGAAAGGGCCCAGGCTGTCGCGGGAAGACCAGCTCAACTCATCGCGTCTCTTCTTCAGAGAATTGAATCGTTTTGGCATCACCAGTGCAATCGATGCCGGCGGTGGTTTCCAGAACTACCCTGACGATTATGGGGTCGTGAACGAACTCCACAAGAAGGGTGAGCTCTCGATCCGCCTGGCCTACAACCTTTTCACTCAGAGACCAAAGCAGGAACTTGCCGACTTCCAGAATTGGACAAAGATGACCAAGCCTGGCGACGGCGATGACTTCTATCGCGTGAACGGTGCAGGCGAGATGCTGGTTTTCTCTGCCGCCGACTTCGAAGACATCCTTCAACCTCGGCCCGACATGGCTCCTGTCATGGAGAGCGAGTTGAAGGCGGTAATTCATCACCTCGCGGAAAACCGATGGCCGTTCCGCATGCATGCGACGTACGACGAAACAATCTCTCGGGCCCTGAATGTGTATGAGGAGGTTAACCGCGAGATTCCGTTTGACGGACTGCACTGGTTTTTCGATCACTGCGAGACGATCTCCGACCGGAATATTGAACGAATCAAATCCCTTGGTGGCGGTATTGCCGTTCAGAACAGGATGGCTTTTCAGGGCGAATATTTTGTCCAACGTTATGGCGCGCCGCAGGCGAAGCGCACGCCTCCAATTCAAAGAATGTTGGAGATGGGAGTTCCGGTAGGAGCGGGCACAGACGCCACGCGGGTCTCGAGCTATAACCCCTTCCTTTCTCTCTACTGGCTGGTGACTGGGAAGACCATCGGTGGGTTGAGCTTATATACCGAGGAAAACCGGTTAGATCGCGCGAAAGCGCTCGAGCTTTATACCGTTGGGAGCAGCTGGTTTTCTACCGAAGACGGCAAGAAAGGCTCGCTGGCCCAAGGGCAACTCGCCGACTTGGCGGTCCTCTCCTCGGACTACTTCTCAATTCCTGAAGAGGAGATCAAGAACCTGGAGTCGGTGCTGACTATTGTCGGGGGCAAGGTAGTTTATGCGTCAGGCGAATTCTCAAGCATGGCGCCTCCGGACCTGCCCGTGAGTCCGGACTGGTCCCCTGTCAGGGAGTACGGTGGATATGCGCAGAGCGAGGAACAATTGACCGTCGGGGCTACAGCGAGCCAGGCGATGTCGTTGCACGATGGCAAGCACTCCGCCGCTCATAAGGCGCATCAATGGATACTGGGGGACAAGGGACTCTGGAGCCTCGGCTGCGATTGCTTCGCTTTCTAACTCCAAATGGAAAGGATAAGCAATTGGATCAATCTCGAGTATTGCCCAACAAGCCGGAGCGCGTAGGCTTTGGTCGACTGGCGCGAGACAGCTCGTTTGAGCTGATCCTCACCTCAGTTCTGCTTTTCGGTGTGGTCAGTATCGTGAGATGGGTGATTGGACCGTCGCCCATCTCACGGACGATCCCCGGGATCCATGCCGAGCTTTGGATCGTGGGTGCTGCTGTCGCCCTTCTGCTTTCCGGGCTGATTCTCAGCCCGCCGGGAAGAGCCTCCGGGGGGCACACAAATCCGGCAATCTCGCTGGCCATGTGGCGCTTCGGAGTCTTCCCCGGAGCAGGGGTCATCCCCTACACCATCGCACAATTGCTCGGTTCCGTACTTGGGGTCGTCGCCGCTCGCAGGGTGTGGGGCGATGTTGTGGCGGAACCGACGGTAGTATATGCCGCGCTCCAGCCAGGACCGGGGTGGTCGACCTGGGAACTATTCGCAACAGAGGCCTTCGGCATGGCGGTCATCGTGTTCCTTGTCGGGCTCTGCCTTGCGGTACAACGGTTGACGCCGTTCGTGCCCTGGATCGTCGGTGCTCTCGTGGGGATCGGAATCGCAGTGCTGGGAACAGCGACCGGAGGCAGTCTGAACCCCGCCCGCCAGTTTGGGCCCGCTGTCGTTTCGGGACAAACGCAGTTCCTATGCGTGTACTTGGTGGCCCCATTGTTGGGAGCAGCAGTCGCGGCGTGGCTGAGATCGCTGCTTCAGTATCGTCGAAAGGTATTGACCCATAGGCTATGCGGCACTGTCCGGCATCCAGCAACAAATCAGCTCTAAAAATACCGGTCCGTAATAAAGGAGATTTCAATGCGTATTACCAGATATCTTACCGTGACCACCGCCGTCGCCCTCCTGATCTATGGAAGCGTGGGTCTTTCATGGTTGTCAGAAACTACGCCGCCGGTCATCCACGCTTCTACGTCAACGCCGAACCCGGGAGTGGCACCGCAATACGATACAACTCACGTCTACGTCGCGCCCGAGGACTTCGACCGCTTCGTCGCCAGCCTTGTAGCAACCTTCGGCGGGAGCACATCCAAACAGGGCGTCTTTACCGTGACACCAACTCCGAGCAGCACGATGTCGCAACTGGTGTTGACACCGGTGGGAACCTTGTCGGTGTTCGGTTTCAAGACGCCGGTACCTTATCCATTTGGCGCGGAGCGGACGGGTTACCTGGTGACCGATCTGGACGGAGCCACCCGAACTGCGGTCGAAGATGGAGCGGATGTGCTCGTCAGCCCATTTAACGATCCGATCGGACGTGATGTTGTCATCCAATGGCCGGGCGGCGTGAACATGCAACTGTACTGGCATATCACCGCTCCTTCCTACAAGGCGCTCCAGACGATTCCGGAAAACCGGGTCTATGTGTCCACCAACAAGGTGGAGGCATTTCTTCAGGCCTTCCTGGCCTTCTCTCACGGCAAAGTGGTCTCCGATGCCCCGCATGCGCCCGGCGTCGAGATCGGACAGCCGAAGGACATCTATCGCAGAATCCGGATCGAATCGAGCTTCGGCAAGTTGACCGTGCTCGTAACGGATGGCCACCTTCCGTATCCCTACGGGCGCGAGACGACCGGCTATGAGGTCGCAAACCTCACGGATACCCTTGCCAAGGCCAAGGCAGCCGGCGTAGAGATTCTGGTCGCGCCCTACACTGCCGATCAAAGGAATGAGACCATCGTTCAATTTCCTGGCGGTTATATTGCCGAAATCCACTCACCCGTAAGCAATTAGCATGTCCGGCCAAACTGTCGACGACCGGCAGTGCGGCGCTCCTGAGAGATCGACAAAATCCTTAGCTAGGGTCGAAGAAATTAAGAAATGAAATCGATGCGAATCTCTTTGATTTTGGCAGCCGCGTTCTTCCTTACTGGGCTGATCGCACACGCCCAGTCAGGCGACGCCGCGGATTCCGCGATCCCGGATCGCAGTTACAAGTTGCTGCGCAACGATGAGGACTGGACCTTCCTACGCGATCCAACTCTCCGGCAGGATCTCTGGGATCCGATCAAGTACATCCCTTTGCGAAACCGCGCGGACGATTGGTATCTCACGATCGGAGGTGAGGCTCGAGAGGTCTGGGAGCAGATCGGCAATGACAATTGGGGACAGCAGCCCTACATGAACGGGTATCTGAACGAACGATACATGCTTTCGCTCGACGCTCACTATGGAAAACATGTGCGCTCGTTCGTTGAGTTAAAGAGTGGATTGAATTCATACCGGATAGGTGGTCCACGACCCATCGACGAAAAGAAGTTCGACTTCCAGACCGGATTTCTCGAACTTGGCACTTCCAAAGGTACGAACTCCGTCGCACTTCGTGTTGGCAGGCAGGAACTCGAGTACGGCTCCGGGCGCTTGATTGATGTGCGGGAAGGTCCGAATGTTCGGCTGAGCTTCGACGGCTTCATGGTCAAAAGCAAGATCGACTCCTGGAAAATCGACGGATTCGCTGTCCGTCCTGACTTGGACAAGCCCGGATTCTTTGACAACGCACCGAATCACGCTGCTGGCTTCTGGGGCGTGTACGCCACCCGGACTCTGCCCCGCAAAATGTCCCTGGAGGTCTACTACTTGGGTCTGGACCGCAAGCAGGCGACTTTCGAACGAGGCACGGCTCAGGAGGTGCGCCACACCTTGGGTGCGAGGATTTCGCGCCCCGTAGCAACGGAACGGCCCGGACTGGATTTTGACTACGAAGGCTCCTGGCAGTTCGGCACGTTCGGCTCCGGGAACATCCGGGCATGGACGGTTGCGTCCGAAACGGGCTATCGATTTCCGACGGTTCCGCTGAAACCGCGGTTCAGCGTAAAGGCAGACATCTCGAGCGGAGATAATCCAACTTCAAAAACCTTGGGAACCTTCAATCCCCTTTTTCCCAAGGGGAACTACTTTGGAGTCCTGGCCACAACGGGACCCGGTCCGATTAACTTCATCGATGTTCATCCGCATGTCGAAACAACATTTCCGCACAATGTGACCGCATCAGTCGACTGGATCTTTCAGTGGCGGGAAAATGTCTCGGACGGAGTCTACTCGGTCCCGGGATCTCTGATCCGCCCCGCAGGCAATAGCCAAGCGCGATTTGTTGGACACAGGCCGGGCGCGGAGTTGCGATGGCAGGTTGACCGTCACCTATGGTTTCAGGCTGACTATGGAATTTTCTACGCTGGCAGGTTCTTGAAGGAGACGCAACCTGGCCGCAACCTGAACTATTGGGCCCTGTGGGCCGGTTACAAGTTTTAGGGGCGCGATGAGGATGCATCGTCAAAGGCCCGCGAAACGATTGTCCCAGAGATAACAGATGGGAGAGCTGAGTCGATTGCTTATGCATCAAGTGGCCGCTCCGACTGCCCGGTATGGTCACCATGCGACGTAATTTTCGGTTCCCATCCTGTTCCGCCAGGCCGATTGCCCTTCGGATCAATGTCGGCGATTTTGCTCACCGTCAAAGCAACAATGATCGCGAAGGGAATCTCTACTACAAGAAATATGTAATTTATTCATGTCACTCACGGTTGCTACTATCACTCAGTCGCAGAGCCCAAATTACCCAGGGAACTGTGGTGGAAGACTAACTGTTTATGGCCGAGATCCTATTGTGCCGAGCCGGATCCGGTGAATCGATAGAACCAACCTCAGAGAGGACAGCATGAATTCCGGAAAACTTTACATCCTGCAATACAGACCCGGTGGCGAGATTATCGAGATGGATACCGATGGCGGTAATCGCCGAACGCTGGTCGGCAATTTGCTCGGTAACGTCGACGGCATTGTCATCGACAAAAAAACAAGGACCTTGTACTGGACAAACATGGGACCGGCGATTGGTCCTGGTGAAGGCGAATTTTTTCAGGCTGACGGTTCGATCGAGTGCATCGGGCTAAACGGTGCCAATCGGCGCGTGTTGGTTGGTCATGGTCTCACCGTGACACCTAAGCAGGTAACCGCCGACTTCGACGCGGGACTCTTGTATTGGGGTGATCGTGAGGGCATGCGTGTAATGCGCTCAAACCTCGACGGTTCAAACGTGACTGTTCTCGTTCGCAACGGTGTGTTTCCTGCCGACTCGCACGACGTTATGCGTCATTGCGTCGGCATTGCCGTTGATCCGGTCAACCGCTATATCTACTGGACGCAAAAGGGTCCACCGGATGGTGGCAAGGGGCGCATCTTCCGAGCCGGGCTTGTAATTCCGGCGGATCAACAGCCCGAGAACCGCACCGATATAGAACTGCTGATCGATCACTTGCCTGAACCGATCGACCTCGAGTTGGACACCAAGAATAACCTTCTCTATTGGACTGACAGAGGCAACCTCGATGGCGGCAACTCGCTAAACCGCGCGCGTAGCGGCGCCAAACAATTGGAGAATCACGAAGTGCTTGCCACGGGTTTGCAGGAAGGCATAGGACTTGCCATCGATCATGCTAATCAGCGTGCGTTCACGACAGAACTCGGTGGCGAAGTTCGTGTGGCTTCGTTGCGCCCCAACACGCAATTCACCACGATTGCAAAGTTGGGGATCCTAACTGGAATTGCCTACGTTGCGTAAGCGGCGAGGCTCGTCGTCCTGGTCTTGCTAACCGCGTGCTTGAGCTGGGATGGAACCCAGCTCAAGCACGCGTAAATGTTCGAATTGGTCTCTTCGAGAAAGACCAGGAAAAGCAATCTGCAAACACTCAACTTCACTGCCAAGCGCAACGGAGCAAATTGCTATGAACATACCAACGCAAACGAATGATGCGGAATCAGGTATATCCCCTGACTCTGATGAGGGATCGAGCTGTTTATCCCGCCGCAATATGATTCTTGGCGGTGTAGCAGTTGTAGCAGCCATAAGCATGCCGAAGAATAGCCTGGCATCAACGCCGCTCTCAACGGCACACCAGCCTTCGAAGAACATCAATGGAAAGGATGACAATATGAATTCGACATCAGACATACCGGAAGCCGCGCAGAACTTTGATCCCAGCAACTTCACGGTTGCACCTGCGCGAACGTTTGACGACCTGCGCGTTGGCGAAATCTTCCGCGCACCAAGCCGCACACTCACCGATGCGCACGCCACGGCCTTCCAGGCCGTTTCGGCTGACAATCATCCTATTCACTACGACGTGGAGTATGCGCGGCGTCACGGACACACAGCCCCGGTAGTGCATGGCCTGCAGGTACTCGCGTTCACAGCTCCCGGGGCAACGCTCTTTCCTCAGTACATCGGAGACGTGTTCATCGCGTTTACCGAGGCGTCCTGCAAGTTTCTCAAGGAAGTACATGCCGGAGACACACTCTATTCTGCTCTCGAGATTGTTGCTCTCACCCCTCAGGGAGATAGCGGTCAGGTAACGACGAGGGCCACAGTCCATAACCAGCGCGGTGAACTCGTGCTCTCTGGGGAACATAAGTATCTTCTACGCCGACACGCCTAATGAACTTCGAGCCCATGTAAGACGGTGCGCTTGTCACTTGCTCGCCGATAGGAACAACCTAACGTTTTCTGCTGATTTGAAGAAATCTCCGAGAGGCGTCGACTTTGTCCAAGAAAACGGTTCAGACCGGTTAGATCTCAAGCTCAGCTCTTCAAAGATATTTCCAATGCTGTCGTGCCTGCTTCGGGGCAAGGGCCTGGGGATCAGATAAGGAGAACACTCATATCTCTTGCCGGTCGCAGTTGAGTTTCTGGAGGCCGCCCAGTAGGCGGCTGTGCCTCGTCGTTGGGGCATTGGCCATCTGCTGTCCCAATCTGACGTGGTCCCAAACAGCCCCGATGTCACCGAACCTCCCCTGGCACTCGTCGCAGGAAAGCTCCATACGCGACGAAGCAAAGCAGGTTGCGTCTGAGAAGTTTACAGTAAACACCACGTCCACCTATTCACTTGCCGAGTTGATCGATTTGGCGGAATCGCACAATCCGGAGACACGCGTCGCATGGGAAAGAGCCCGTTCGCTGGCGGATGCCTTCGGCGTCGCTCGTAGTGAGCTCTACCCAACGTTGGTCGCCGTGGCGCTCTCACAAACAAGCCGTCAGCAAGCATACCTCAATACTCGTTTTTACCGGCAGGTCGTGCAATCCTCCGATCTGCCGTTCGATTTGAACTACACAATTTTCGATTTCGGGGGGCGCTCCGGCCGCATTAATCATGCTAAGGCACAGCTGCTTGCATCTGACTTTAACTTCAATGACGCGCATCGGCGAGTGATTTATAAGATCGAAACGGCCTACTACCTGTTGCTCAATGCTATCGGACAGCAGGAGGCAGCTCGTGCAAACCTGGCAAATGCGAACGCAGTACAACAAGCAGCCGAATCCTCCTTGAAGAATGGGCTCGCAACGTTGCCCGATGTCCTCGAGGCCAGGAGTGCGGTTGCCGAAGCAGCTTACACCGTCCAAGCGGCAATCGGTACCGAAGATGTGGCTCGCGGAAATCTTGCAACTGCACTGGGAGCATCTCCGTTACAGCCGGTACCGGTGCAGGCCATGGATCAGATCTCAACTCCCGAAGGGATCGAGTCGTCTGTGGACCAGGCTATCGATCGCGCGTTACAGCAGCGCCCTGACCTATTGAAAGAAGTGGCCAAAATTCGCTCCGCGGATGCACGGGTGAAAGAAGCGAAATCTGCATGCTTCCCTACTCTCCGCATGCATGCTTATCCCGACCCTCAATTGCTCTACGGAATGCAACAGGCATTGCCCTGGGGTCACACCGGAAGTCTCGATGGGCAAATTAGTTTCAGTTTGAGCTGGACAGTCTTCGATGGAGGCGCCCGAAAGCATACCCTGGCGCAGGCAGAGCACGACGTGCAAGCAGCACGGGCACAGGCGATGGCCACACGAGATCAGATTGAAAACGGCGTCTGGACCGCTTACTCCGATCTGAAAACTGCCTTCCGCCAGCGGGAGGCAGCAACGGCTCTCCTGGACGCGGCCACGCAGTCTTATGATGCCGCGCTCCAGTCCTATCACTATGGAGTCCGTAGTCTGCTCGATGTAAGCGAGGCACAAAAGACTTTGGCGCAAGCAAGATCGAAAGATATCCTTGCACGCACGCAGGTGTTGGCTGCGCTCGCAGACCTATCATCCCAAACTGCTGACTCCATTCAGCCAGCCAGTGGGAGGCATCAACCATGATGCGTAAGACTGGAGCTTCTGCGGCGATATCCCTAACTCTGATGATGATCCTCGGCTGCTCACAGGCGCCGGCCGTTGACGTGATGGGGTCGCTATTTCCAGCATGACTTTTGTGTATCGCATTGGGGGCAGTCTTCTCGACTGTTACGCACTGGATTCTCACGCGGCGCGTGATCAACCTCTCTTTTCCGTTCCTTACGTATCCCTGTCTTGGAGCCGTTTATGCCTTCACGATATGGCTCGCTTTCTTCTGATCTAAGGGGTTGCGATGACAACATTCGATAATGTCGGGCCTACGCATCGTTCGCCAGAACATTGGGCGAGCATCGGGATCATTGTGGCGGCCCTGTTACTAGGCACCGCCGTGTTCTGGCGAGCAGAGCGTCATCCGCGCACCGACGACGCGGAAGTTTTCGCGAACCTGATCGGCATTGCACCTCAGGTCGAGGGTCCTATCGTCGAACTCAAGGTCCACGATAACGAGTTCGTCAGGAAAGGCCAGCTCCTGTTCGTCATCGATCCACGTCCATACCAGTACGCCTTGGAAAAGTCAGAATCCGTCCAATCGTCACTGGAAGGTCAGATCTCGGATGAACAGCGCAGAATTGCTGCTCAGGTGAGCCAGGTGTCTGTCGCGAACGCAGGTATCGACACAGCTCAAGCCGATGTGAGCCATTGGGCGGCAGGAATTGAGCAGGCAGAAGCAGACGTCTCCAATACCGAGCGGGGTGTAGACAAAGCAAAGGCTGAGTGGCAATACGCGAGCAACAATCGGCACCGTCTGGAGCCTTTGCTAGAAAAGCAATTTGTTACGGTAGACCAGGTCGACCGTGCGCGAAGTTCAGAGGAGGCGGAGGCCCAATCGCTGAAGCAGGCAGAGTCCCAGTTACTTGTTGCAAAGGCTGCTTTGAAGTCGGCCCGCGCGCAGTATCAGCGTTCCGTGGCGTCACTTGAGGAAAGTCGCGCACATCATCAACAGGCGCTGCACTCAGTGCTCACTCTCGATCCCTTGGTGAACCAGCGCGGCGAGCGGGCCGCAGTAGTGAAGGATGCACACTATAACCTGGACAATTGCAGAATTTACGCACCGTTCGATGCAATCGTCACTAATCTGACGATTGCCGAAGGACAATACGCTCACATTGGCCAGCAGGTCTTCACACTTATAGACGCTCGCACCTGGTGGACGCTTGCAAACTTCCGTGAGGGGCAATTACGTCATATCCAGCCAGGCATGCATGCATCCGTATATCTAATGTCACGGCCTAATGAGAGGTTCAACGGCGTAGTCGATAGCATTGGCTACGGCGTAACTTCCGACCCTGACGTGGTGGGTCGTTTCGGTCAAGGCTTACCGGATGTGCAACGTACACTGAATTGGGTCCATCTCGCGGCCCGTTATCCGGTTCGGGTGCGAATCGAGAATCCGCCAGTGGACACCTTTCGCATGGGTGAAACGGCGGTTGTTACGCTGGATGGGCGCTAATAATGGCCACCGCAGCCTCCACAATATCGCCTCTTCCTAATTCACTGGCTTGGTTGCGCGATTTATTCCGCGAAGAGTTGGCCCCCTATCCAGGTCGAGGGGCATTAGTTGCTCGTATGGTTTCTGCCGCGAGCATCGTCATGGTCATTAATATGACCTTTCAGATCCCGTACGGAGTGTATGGCGCAGTCTATGCACTGATTCTCTCGCGCGAACACCCGGATGCGACACTCCAGGCCACAAAGAACATGATCGTCTCATTTTCACTTGCGGCTGTTTATGCACTCGTAGGAGCAGTGTTCTTCTCCGGAGAACCCGTGCTTCGCCTTCTTTGGGTCTTGGCAACCCTGTTTCTGGTCTTCTTCGCGCTCAAAGCGGTATCAAACTATACTGCAGCGTTTAATTTCGGCTACTTGGTTATCGTCACCATTCCCCTCTGGGACAGTCAGATTTCCGCAGAGCGTAAAGTCGTTCAGACCTTGTGGGCTGTTGGGGCAGTCTCCTTCGCTACCATCATCACCACAGTTATGGAATTTGTGTATGCCCGATTGCGGCCGGTGGATAGTCTCACGAGCGCCATGGTCGAACGTCTGCAAAGTACCGCATCTCTGCTCCGGTCCCTGTCAAAAGGAGTTGCGGACCCTTCATCCGAACGCCAGTTGATTCGGCTCGCAATACTCGGCACATCTCGAATGCGGCGTGATCTCCTGCGCTCCAGCTATTCTCCCGAATCAACTCAGCAGATGGGAGCCGTTGTGGCCCTGGTGGGGAGGCTCGTTGATCTCGGAGCGAATCTATCTGGCCTCAGTGCAGGATTCTCGAATACCGATCTGTACAGACTCGGGCGCCTTGCAGATCGAATCGAAGCGTTATCCAACGACTTGTTGAGTCGACGAGCTCCACGCCGGTTAGAGACCATAGAGGAATTCCCTGCTACAACAGTTCCGCTGCTCCAGGAAATGGAGGAGGCGGTGTCACTCATCACCGAGGTGACGAGCGGCTCCGATTCTCTACCAGAGAACCAACCTCCAATGACCCGAGAGCAGACGCCGAACCCATTCTTTGTTCCAGATGCATTCTCAAACCCTGCTTACGTGCAGTTTGGCATTCGCGGCGGTCTCGCCGCAAGTTTTTGCTATCTATTCTACAACCTGGTTGCGTGGCAAAGCATCAGCACAGCAGTCACAACGTGTCTTTTAACTGCTCTGACGACGATCGGCGCATCACGGCAGAAACAGGTACTCCGCTTCGGCGGAGCGATCGTAGGCGGGATTGTTATCGGCTTTGGTGCACAGGTATTTGTGTTGCCCGCCCTCGATTCTATCGCCGGATTTCTTATGTTGTTCGTGGCGGTGTCCGTCCTGTCAGCATGGATCATAACCTCAGGACCACGGCTCTCTTACTTTGGTATGCAGATTGCAGTTGCCTTTTATTTGATTAATCTTCAGGAGTACAAATTTCAGACCTCTCTTGCCGTCGCGAGGGATCGGGTAGCCGGCATATTTTTGGGCCTCGTTGCTATGTGGGTGATCTTCGATCAACTCTGGGGAGCGTCGGCCCTGGTCGCGATGCAGCGCTCGTTCGTATCTACGCTGCGGTTACTAGCGAAACTAATGACGCCTATCTCCAAAGTGTCCGGCGCAACAATCGAAGAGGTATACCGGCTTCGTGAAACGATCAGTACGAACTTCGAAGAACTCCGGGAACAAGGTGACGCAGTGATATTTGAATTCGGCGGCAGCCGTGAACGAAATCTCGCGTCGCGGTCGCATCTCCTTCGATGGCAACTTCAGCTTAGGATTATCTTCGTAACACGAATCGCCTTGTTAAGGTACCTCCTTCGCTTGCCCGGCTTCGAGATTCCGGAACCACTACTTCGAGCTCAGGGAATCGCTGACGGCCAACTTGCGGAACGGCTCGAGAGACTAGCCGATCGAATTTCCGACAAAGTGCGTCTTTCACCTGCAACTTACGACACACCGCTGTCTGTTGTCTCAAGCATCATGCACGACTCAAGATCCGACACGAGCGCCGTTCCCCACTCTCGCGGTTTTTTTCTTCTTTCTTCACGGATAACGTCTCTGCTGACGTCGCTGGAGTCGGAAATTATTGCGTACCAATCGCAATTTGCGAGCGACCGCTTGAGTTCAAGTAACAAATGAGCACTCTGATTCAAATCGGCAAGATAAACCGGGGGATTTGGGATGAACGTGGATTTTCGCATGATCGCAGTCCTCGACGATGATCATCAGATTCTCGAGTCTCTCCAAAACCTGCTCGAGTCGAGCGGCTACAACGCAGAAACGTTCTCATCCGCGCGAGCGCTTTCTCAGCTCGCCTAAAACCTGTCAATGAGTTCTATAAAAAGGGATGTCAAGAAAAACGTTCTCCCTCGACCGGACGCCGAGAGATTTTTGTCTCGAGATCCAGCCCACTGCCTGTGAGCGTGCCCCTCGATTCGCTCGAGAGGTTCGTTGTGGCTTGTTTGCCATTTCCGTGGCTTTCATCT
>Ga0193716_1000736_pt1 | contig 19629 bp, 13 predicted proteins | sample U2c1metaG_FD_145901 | JGI IMG/M metagenome (GOLD analysis project Ga0193716, IMG submission 145901) | Soil microbial communities from a riparian zone of the East river system, Colorado, United States - U2c1 | ecosystem: Environmental > Terrestrial > Soil > Riparian zone | place: USA: East River...
CGGCGGGCAGGTTGTCGAGGTGGGCGGGACCTACGATGTGGAGCTCGGCGGTGGGAATGGAGTCGCGGACGATTCGGAGGGCCTGGAGGAGCTGGGGGCCACCCTTGCGGGTGAACTCGGTACCGATGAAAAGGATGCGGTTGGTGGTGTAGTTCTTGTCAGGGGCGGGGGCAGGGATCTCGGTGAGATTGACGGCTCCGCCTACGTTGAAGACCTTGTCGGGTGAGACATGGTAGTCGCGGATGAAGGACTGGCGAAGGTACTCGCTGAAGGTGAAGATGGCGGCCATCTGCTGGGAGGTCTCCTCTTCGTAGCGGAGGGCCTGGTCGATGCGCTTGCGCGAGACGCCCTCCATGCCGAAGCCGCTGTTGAGGAGCTCGGGGAGGTTGCCGTCGTGGTAGGAGATGCACTTTTTATTGGGAAATACGGTGGGGAGGGAGAACATGGAGCCGATCTGGAGGCAGATGGGGCTGGTAACGGGGATCGCTTTGGCGGTGCGGGTGAGGGCGTTGCGATACGCGGGGTCGAAGTAGAAGTGCTTGCGCCAAACGGCGCGGTTGCGGGTGAAGTTCTTGGCGAGGAGCCAATAGTTCTGGAGGCGGGGAAGCTTGAGTCCGACGGCCTTGTCGAGGAGGGTGGCCTCGTCAATGGCCTTGAGGAGAGACTGAGATGATCCGGACCAAGTCCTGGGGGAGTAGGGGTCTGAGCCTGTAGAGCCGCCTACGAAAACGGTTAGCTCGCGCATGGAAGTCAGGCTAGCACAGGGTGCTGGAGGAGAGCCGTTCTTGATGGGGTTCGAGTGGATGGGCGGGGTAACAGGATTAATTAGGTAACGGTTTCATTTCATATACATAGCTTGAAAAGAGACAGTGGCTAAAATATGAGTGTGTTTACATCACATTTTATGCAACTTTTGACGAATGCTCGCGTCAAACTAAGTACACAGAGTGGTGAAGTGCCTGCTCTGAGCATTTCTGAATTCATTGAGGAGTGAAGACACATGACGATGATGACCCGATTTGTTCCGTTGCGTACCCCCTTTGAAGATGTTGCCGTGTTGCAGAAGCGGTTGAACTCGATCTTCAACGACTTTGCCAGCCCAAGTGAGTCCGGTTCGGCTTCGAGCAGCTTCGTGCCGGCGGTGGACGTGTATGAGGATGCGGAGAAGCTGGTGTTGAAGCTGGAAGTTCCTGGTGTGAAGCCGGAGGATCTGGATATTCACCTGGAGAACCAGACGCTGACGATCAGAGGCGAGCGGAAGTTCGAGTCGACCGAAAAGGCGGAGAACTTCCACCGGATCGAGCGGCGGTTTGGCAGCTTCGTGCGTAGCTTTACGCTGCCGCAGACCGTCGATACCGAGACTGTGTCGGCTACATCGGATGCTGGTGTGCTGACGATCTTGCTGGCAAAGAAGGCTGAGGCTCAGCCGAGGCAGATCAAGGTGCAGGTTGGCAGTAGCGCGGCTAAGCAGGTTGAGGGCAGTAGTGCGGCGTAATCGCTGATGTTTGTGGTGAGGGGAAGGCCGTCGTTTTGACGACGGCCTTCTTTTTGTAGATGCGATGAGAGAAAGAAAGTGCAATGGGCGATGAGACAGTCTGCTGCCTTGTCAAGATAAGGATGTTTTTCGTGGATTACACCTCCGGTTGCGTGGATGGCGGCGATGCTGGAGGATTGGTTCGGCGATAGCGGAAAGATCTGATTGGGTAGGGTGGACCAATCACAGGGTTGTTTGACATCGAATGATTGTGTGAATTGTGGAGGATTGAATGGCGATTAAATGGGATAAGTTGACGGTGAAGTCGCAAGAGGCGGTGCAGGCCGCGCAGGGGCATGCGGCGGAGAATGGAAATCCTGAGGTGCTTTCGCTGCACCTGATGGCGGCGCTGCTGGAGGACCGCGATGGTGTCGTGATCCCGGTACTGGAGAAGGTGGGAGTGCCGGTGGAGCAGTTGTTGAATGGGGTGAACTCTGCAATTACGAAGCTGCCCAAGGTGCAGGGCGGGGCGCAGCCGGGATTGAGCGCGGCGCTGCAGAAGGTTCTGGAGCAGGGGTTCAAAGAAGCTGAGAACTTCAAAGACGACTACGTTTCGACGGAGCATTTGTTGCTTGCGCTCTCGAAGACGAAGGGCGATGCGGTGCAGAGTGCGTTGGCAGCTTTGGGCGCGACGCACGAGTCGATTCTGAAGGCGTTGGCCGAGGTACGTGGATCGCAGCGAGTTACGGATCAGAGTCCCGAGGGCAAGTTTCAGGCGCTGGAGAAGTATGCGAAGGATCTGACGGATCTGGCGCGGAAGGGCAAACTTGATCCGGTGATTGGGCGCGATGAGGAGATTCGCCGGGTGGTGCAGGTGCTGGCGCGCAGGACGAAGAACAATCCTGTACTGATCGGCGAGCCGGGTGTGGGTAAGACGGCGATTGTGGAGGGATTGGCGCGGAGGATCGTGCAGGGAGATGTTCCGGAGATTCTGAAGGATAAGCGAGTGTGTGCGCTGGACCTGGCTTCGATGATTGCCGGCGCGAAGTTTCGTGGGGAGTTTGAAGAGCGGCTGAAGGCTGTGTTGAAGGAGATCGAGGACTCGAACGGCGAGATTATTTTGTTCATCGATGAGTTACATACTCTTGTCGGCGCAGGTGCGGCCGAAGGCGCGATGGATGCCAGCAATATGCTGAAGCCGGCGCTGGCTCGCGGCGGGCTGCGGGCGATCGGGGCTACGACGCTGAATGAGTATAGGAAGTACATCGAGAAGGATGCGGCGCTGGAGCGGCGTTTTCAGGTGGTGTATGTCGGCGAGCCGACTGTCGAGGACACGATTGCGATTCTGCGTGGATTGAAGGAGAAGTATGAGGCTCACCACAAGGTCCGGATCAAGGATTCGGCGATTGTGGCTGCGGCTACGCTCTCGCATCGTTATATCTCGGATCGATTCCTGCCGGATAAGGCGATCGACCTTGTGGATGAGGCTGCGGCTGCGCTGGCGATTCAGATTGGGTCGGTGCCGGTGGAGATCGACGATCTGGAGCGGCGGGCTACATCGCTCGAGATTGAGCGGGCAGCTTTGAAGCGGGAGAAGGATGCTGCCTCGAAGGAGCGGCTGGAGATCGTTGAACGTGAGCTTGCCGACGTAAAGGAGACGGCGGCTGCGCTGCGTGCTCGCTGGCAGAAGGAGCGCGGTGCGATTGGCCGGATCGCCGAGTTGAAGGAGCAGCTTGAAGGGCTGCGCTTCCAGATGCAGGAGGAGACGCGCAAGGGCAATCTGCAGCGTGCGGCGGAGTTGCAGTATGGCGAGATTCCCAAGCTGGAGGCTGAGCTGAAGGAGTTGACGGCGCTGCAGGACGCGGCGGTTCGCGAGGACGCGGCTGAGGCGGCGACGGGTGTTGCGACGAAGCCTTCGCGGATGCTGAAAGAAGAAGTGGACGAGGAGGACGTCGCAGCGATTGTTTCGAAGTGGACGGGGATTCCTGTGTCCAAGATGCTTGAAGGAGAGATGCAGAAGCTGGTGCATATGGAAGAGCGTCTGCGCGAGCGAGTTGTGGGGCAGGACGAGGCGTTGAGCGCAGTGGCGAACGCGATTCGGCGTTCGCGCGCCGGGTTGAGTGATCCGAAGCGACCGATTGGATCGTTTATCTTTCTTGGACCTACGGGCGTGGGTAAGACGGAGACGGCTCGCGCGCTTGCTGAGTTTTTGTTCGATGACGAGGCCGCGATGGTGCGGATCGACATGAGCGAGTACATGGAGAAGCATGCGGTGGCGCGGTTGATTGGCGCGCCTCCGGGATATGTGGGGTATGACGAGGGCGGCCAGTTGACCGAGGCCGTGCGGCGTCGGCCCTATGCGGTGGTCCTGTTCGACGAGATCGAGAAGGCGCACCCGGATGTGTTCAATGTGCTGCTGCAGGTGTTGGACGATGGACGGCTAACGGACTCGAAGGGCCGAACCGTGGACTTCAAGAATACGGTGCTGATCATGACCTCTAACGTGGGCGCGGCACAGTTGACGACGGCGTGGGCGCAGGGTGAGGAGGGCTTCGAGGACGCGAAGAGTCGCGTGATGGACTCGCTGCGGCAGCAGTTTCGGCCGGAGTTCCTGAATCGTGTGGACGATATCGTTGTGTTCCATCCGCTGGATGAATCGCAGTTGACGCATATTGTCGATCTGCGGCTGGCGGATCTGCAGAAGCTGCTGGCGGACCGCAAGATTACGCTGGAGCTGACGGACGAGGCGCGGAAGGCGATCTTCAAGGCTGGGTACGACCGGGCCTATGGAGCGCGGCCTTTGAAGAGGGCGATTCAGCGCATGGTTCAGGACAAACTTGCAGTGAAGATTCTGGATGGGTCGGTGCAGTATGGAGACCATGTCATCGTGAATGCCGGCAAGGATGGGCTGACGTTTGAGGTGAAGGAACGGGATGCAGAGCAGGTAGCGGTGTGATCCGTGGCCGGATGGATTGATTGAACGCCGAATGCCTTTGGGGATTCGGCGTTCTTGTTTTGATGATCATGACTGAAGGCTGGTGATGCAGAGCGATGTTAGTTGTTGCGATTGGGTGGCAGGGACGGAGCGCTGGGGAGGTTGGCTGTGGCTTTGAATGGCCTGGGTGTCGGACAGAGATGGGACGAGGAGTGATGTGACTGATCGCCGGCGGCGAGGAAGAAGACGGGGTCGCCATGGTCGAGAGGAGTGAAGCCCTTGATCGTCCCGGAGGGGAAGCGGATGGGAAGCCGGTCGACAGGGTAGCTGTGAGCCCAGAGATCTCGCACCAGCCAGTTGCCGTCGCTGGCGAGGATGAAGTAGTCGGCGGCGTTGTGTTGGAAGTCGGCCAGGGTGAGGATGGGGACGTGGTACACGAGGTTGCGGCCTGCCCAGAGGTTCTCCTCGGGCGAGTCGTCGCCGCGGAGGAGGCGGATGGCGGGGAAGTCGACAGGAAAGACGATGCGGGAGGCGATGGAGGGTGGGGCGTAGTGCTGCAGCGTGAGGACCATGAGAGCGTCGGCGACGACGATGGGCCTGTTGCCTGAGGCTGCAGGGAGGCGTTGGAGTATCTGATCGAAGCACTGTTTCTGCTGCGCGTACATGATGCCGATGGAACAGACGCGTCCGAGAAAGAGGATAGAGCAGAGGCTGAGAGCGGCGATGCCGGCGTATCGTAGATGGCCGAGGATCCGATAGGCGACTGCGATGCCAGCGATGGCAAAGCCGAGGCAGACGGGGATGACGAAGCGCGGGGAGAGCATGCCTCCGTGGATGGAGGCTATGAGATAGCCGAGGAAGGGATAAAGCATGAGAAGGAACACGACGACGGCCTCATGCAGTGGGAACGAGGCTTGAGGGAAGCGCGCCTGGCGGTTTGCGAGATTGGCGAGCCAGCGTGGGCGCAAGCTCGCTCTGCAATGAGAGCACAGGTGTGCGAGCAGAGAGATGAGCGCGCCCAAGGCGAAGAGCGCAACGACGGGATAGAGGATGACTTCGACCATGCCCGTGTAGGAGTCGAAGACCTGATCGAGGGAGACCTTGTTCCACGCGTGAGGTGCGAATTGGGCGATGGAGCGTTGAATGAGCGGTCGGAAGGCGAGAAGCGGAGTGGCCGCGAGCACGAGAGCAAGCCAGATGCCGATGCTGACGTTGCGTAGAGGAGGGAGCTTGAACGAGGGCCAGGAGTATGAGAGACGCAGCGTGCGGATGAGTTCGCCTCCTGCGATGGGAAAGAACGCCAGGACGGCAAAGTAGTTGGTGCATATGCCCGCGGCGAGGGAGAGTGTCATGCCACAGAGTGCGAGGTTGCGGCGGGTCGAAGAGGCAGCGGGATCGACAGCGCGGCTCCAACACAGGATGGCGAGCATGGCGAGGCCATAGAAGATGCCGTAGGAACGGCTTTCGTAGCTGTAGTCGAAGGCGGCATTGGCCATCGAGAGAACACAGCCTGTAAGCGCCCAGACAGGCGGCAGGCGCCGTTTGAGGAAGAGGAAGAGGGCCAAGAGTCCGATCCAATAGCCAAGCACGGCGGGGAGACGAAGGGCGAACTCGTGATCTCCGAAGAGCCGGAGGGATGTGAGAACGGCAAGGTGAGTCAATGGGGGATTGGGATCGGCGGCCTGCGCGAGCGCACGCCAGATCGCTGTGGGGCTCCCTAACTGTGCGATGTGCAGCGTGATAAGTTCGTCGAGCCAAAGCAGTTTGTTATGGGAGAGTGCAGCGATGATGAGGAGATAGGAGGCGGAGAGCAGAGCAAAAGCGAGAGCGGGATAGCGATCAATAGAGTTTGCGGCGAAGTTTGCGATCCGGCGGATGGTGGGGAGTAAATCTGCTTCAGATTTGGTGGCGGTAAGTGGGCCCACAGCAACATACTCCGGTAACGGGAGGGAATCGGTCGAGCAAGGTTCAGCCCCTTTGGATGCAGGTGGGCTGGAGATGATTGCCTGAGATTTTCCTGAGATACTGTGGGTGACCGGCTCATGTTAAACGAGGCAGACCGTCTAATCCGGAAGGTCTGGGAGAGCGGCGCAGAGATGCAAACCATCGGCAGGGACTGGAATTTCAACGTGGCTTGAAAGTTGCCTAGAATCAATACGAGGCAAGAATGGCCGGAGATATATTCAATCGGCCTGACTAAAAAACAATAGGAGCACAGTGAAGAAGACGGCCGTGATTATTGGAGCAGGCCCGGCTGGGCTGACGGCTGCACTGGAACTGCTACGGCGGACGGATATTAGGCCGATTGTGCTGGAGGCAAGCGAAGAGATCGGCGGTATCTCGCGGACGATCCGGTATAAGGGCAACCGGATGGACATCGGCGGTCATCGGTTTTTTTCGAAGAGCGACCGTGTGATGCAGTGGTGGATCGACCTAATGCCTCCTGAAGCTGGTGATGGGATTGATGCACGGTCGTCGCAGGAGATCTGCTATCAGGGCAAGAGACGGGTTGTGGCTGTGCCAGCCCGTCTGCTGGAAGAACCGGTGCTTCGCGGAGCTGGTCCACCTATTGCCAGAGAGACAAACGCCGACGAGACAGACCAAGGTGAAGAGTTTCCTGCTGAGGAGAATAGATATACGGAGACGCTGGTAACAGCCGATTCTTCGAACTCTCCAAACTCCGATCTGGTGATGTTGATTCGCCCTCGAAAGAGCAGAATCTACTATTTGCGGAGATTCTTCGACTATCCGATTACTGTGACGGCAACGACGCTGGGTAATCTTGGGCTGGTGAGAACCTTGCGGGTGGGGATGAGCTATCTGAAGTCGCGGGTGAGCCAGATTACGCCGGAGAAGAGTCTTGAGGATTTTTTGATCAACCGATTTGGACGGCAGCTCTACCTGACATTCTTCAAGAGCTATACGGAGAAAGTATGGGGGACTCCTTGCAGCGAGATCTCGGCGGAGTGGGGGGCGCAACGGATCAAGGGACTCAGTCTGACGACGGCGGTGAAGCACTTTGTGAAGAAGAGTTTGAGCCGGCGGAGGCGAGGGGATCTTTCGCAGAAGGGCACGGATACGAGTTTGATTGAGCGGTTCATGTATCCGAAGTTCGGGCCGGGACAGCTTTGGGAGCATGTGGCGGACCTGATCCGTGAGAAGGGCGGTGCGGTTTGCCTCAGATGGAAGGTGGACAAGGTTCATTGCGATGGGATGAGCGTGGTGTCTATCGATGCGGTGAATGATGCAGGAGAGCGGCAGACGTTTGTGGGCGATTACTTCTTTTCAACGATGCCGATGCGTGAGCTGGTGCGGGCGCTGGACGCTCCGGTGCCGGAGAACGTGCGAGAGGTGAGCGAAGGGCTGCAGTATCGGGATTTCATTACGGTGGGTCTGCTTGCTGACCGGTTGAAGGTGCGAGAGCCAGATGGCGGCTTGTTGAAAGATACGTGGATCTATGTGCAGGAGCCGGATGTGGTCCTGGGACGGTTACAAATATTCAACAACTGGAGCCCTTATCTGGTGGCGGATCCGACTAAGGTCTGGATAGGTCTCGAATACTTCTGTTACGACACGGACGATCTGTGGAAGATGCCGGATGAGGAGCTGAAGCGGTTTGCGATTGCCGAGGTGGCGAAGATCGGGATTCTGAACGCGGAGGATGTAACGGACGGACATGTAGTGCGGGTTCCTAAGACATATCCGGCTTACTTTGGAACTTATGATCGGTTTGATGAGTTGCGGAAGTTTACCGATGGGTTTGAAAACCTGTTCCTGGTGGGGAGAAATGGGATGCACAAGTACAACAACCAGGATCACAGCATGTTGACGGCGATGAATGTGGTAGATGGGATTGTGGCGGGGAAGGTGGACAAGGCCGCCCTATGGGAGATTAATACAGAGCAGGAATATCACGAGGAGAAGTAAGCGAGGAGGCGCGATGAGCGACGGACGTGAGGAGCGCGAAGAGCAGGAGCAGCGGCGTGAGTGGGAGAGGCGGAGGGATGCGGACGATCTTGTGGATCGGAAGCGTCATGAGGATTGGGAGCAGGAACGGCGGGACTCGTAGCGGTGATGACGCTTGCTTGGTCTTCAGGCGGCGATGGTGCCTTGATGAAAGAGGAGTTGCCAGCGGTTCTCGCGGAAGACCCATAGTGAAGAGTGGTGGGAGGTCGCAGAGGCGGTGGTGACGTGGTAGGTGGCGAGGGCCGCCTCGTTGGCTAGAGGAGTGACGTAGAAGTAGTTCATGGTGGCGGTCCGTGGGGAGCTGGCGAGGAGGGCGTCGATGAGCTGGTGGCGGTTGAAGATGCGGCCGGTAGTGCAGAATTCCTTGAAATCTTCGGCCAGGAGGGCGCCGAGGGCGGTGCGAACGGGTTCGCGGTAGGGGTGGAGAAGACGCTCCTCCAAAGCATGAAGATGCTGTTGTAACTCGGCTTCTTGCATGACTGATGGACGGTTGGGTGGAGAGGAAGTTTCAATGATGGGGTTTTTCATGAGTGTTTTTATAACAGGTTTTCGGGAGAAATGGGCCTGTTTTCGTTGGTATTCCGGTGGACAGACCGTGGTCAAATGTGTGGCAAAGCTGGATCGCGGAGGACGGGTTTTGGAGGGTGAAAGATCGGCGAATCTTATGGATCTTTATTTTTTGAGGCATCCGGCCCGATTGGTTTCGGGCCGGATGCCAGGTGAGGGTTAGAAGGTGAACTTACCGGCCAGCTGGAAGATACGGGGATCGGCGGCCGCATTGATGTAACCGAAGGTGCCGGAGTTGAGTGCTGTTGTGAAGGCAGAAGTGTTGCTAGGAGGAGGAGCGAAGTTTGGGAAGTTGGGGTGGTTGAAGACGTTGAAGGCTTCAAGGCGAATGTTGAGCGCGAGACGCTCGTACAGGGGGAAGTTGCGGCTGATCGCGACGTCGAGGTTGTAGAACTTTGGGCCACGGAAGGCGTTGCGGCCGACGTTGCCGAAGGTTCCCGGAGCGTTCTGGGTAAAGGCGGCTCTGTTGAAGTAGGCGCGATTTCCGGCGGCGCTCTGGGTGATCTTCTTGTGAGTATAAGCGGCAGAGGAGCTTACGCCGATGAAGTTAGGGCGGTCAAGGTTCTGTCCGGTGAGGGAATTGTCGGTTCCCGAGGTGATGTTGATGGGCAGGCCGCTGCTGAGACGGAGGAGGGGAGCGATCTGCCAGTTGTTGACGAGGGCACCAGCGATGCCGTGCAAGCTGTTGAAGTGGCTGGCGGCGATGAGTGTGGTGTTGAAGATGTGGCGCACGTCATAGCCGCAGGGGCCCCTGTCGGCACGTGGGTTGAAGGCCTGGGAGTAGGAGGGATTGGTAACGTCGCCAGGTGAGTCGTTGGGGGCGAGGCAGTGCGACCAGGTGTAGTTGGCCAGGAAGCTGAAGTTGCCGGACATGCGACGCTGGAGGGCGGCGATGAGTCCGTTGTAGCTGGTGTTAGCTCCGTCGTCGATGATAGTCATCTGCGAGCTGTAGAGCTGACCCTGAGTTGGGTTGGCGAGCGAGAGGAGGGTACGAGTGTTGGTGTTGGAGGTGGAGGAGCAGGGTCTGCCGACGCCTGGGGAGATGGTGAGAGCACCGCAGGAGCCGGGGCCTGTCCAGGTGCCGGGAATGTAAACGGCCGGGTTAGGCGCACGGCCCAGCCAGAGATGAGCGTTGTGGTTTCCGAGATAGTTGAGGGAGAACATCCAGCCTCGGCCCAGGTCCTGCTGTACGCTGGCGGTCCACTGGTAGACGACCGGAGTCTGAATGTGGCGGGGAACGATGACCCAGAGCGATCCCTGAGGAAAGACGGAGGTGGCATCCGGAGGGAAGACTCCGGGGAAGGGACTGCCACCAGGATAGTTGGCCCAGGGCTTGGCGAAGCTGACCGGTCCGTTGACGTCGACCTCATTAACGAAGGGAGGATTGGAAGTTGTGCGCTGCGTCGTGTACAGGCCCGGCGAGTCGTACATCATGGCGCCGCCCGCGCGGAATACGGTATTGCCGTTGCCGGTGGGATCGAAGGTGAGAGAGACGCGTGGGGAGAGATTGGCGTAGCGGTTGTCGGTGAAGGACTTGGGGACGCCGGGATCGCCGTAGAAGAGAGAACCGGCAGGGGCATTCGGGAATTTGGCGCTGTGCTGATTGGCGTTGAAGGCGGCCTGGCTGAAGTTACTGCCGCGACCGAATTTGTCGACGGGGAAGAGCATGGGCTCCCAGCGGAGGCCGATGTTGGCGGTGAGCCGGGGGGTGAAGTGATAGGTGTCCTGAGCGTAGAGGCTGTAGATGGTCTGACGGTAGGTGGTCTGCTGGGTGCGGCTCTGGGCGAAGGCGAAGGTAGTGCCCGAGTTGCTCATGCTGCCGGTGATGAAGTCGATCATCGGCTCGCCCGTTGCGCCGTTTACGCCGCTGGAGGGACCGCCGAAGTTGTAGCCGCCGTTGAAGAGATAGCCGACCTGCGTGTTCTGGCCGGCACGGAGGATTTCACCACCAAAGGCGATCTGGTGTTTGCCATGAATCCAGTCGACGTCATCGGCGAAGTGTTCGCTCTGAGTGTTGAAGAAGCCGGGGGAGCAGGTACCGCAGCCGACGGAGAAGTTATTGGCGACGGAGAGGCGGAGGTCGACCGGAGCGTAGAGGAAGATGTCGACACCGATGGTGTTGGCGTTGATACCTCCGGCGGTGGGACCGCGGTCGTTGCGCCGGCGAGCGTAGGTTCCGTGGAAGGTGTTCACAAGTTTAGGCGTGACGATCCAGGTGTAGCCGAGGGTGAAGTTCTGGACGCGCTGATCATTACCGGCAACCGTGGTGGTGAGGATATTGGTTGGCGAGAAGTAGGCCGGCAGTTTGTAGTTCGTCAAGAAATAGCGGCCGAAGAGGGAGTGCTTGTCGTTGAAGGTGTAGTCGACGCGGCCGACGTACTGGTCTTCGGTGAAGTTGGCAGGGATGGCGACCTGGACACGACCGAACTGGTCGGCCTGCGAGATGGGAAGGTATTTGGCGAGGTTGAGGGCTTGCTGGCTGATGCTGCTGGCGGGGAGTTTGCGCGTAGCGGAGATGTTGGCTCCGGTGACAGGGTCGATGATGTTGGTGGCTGTCTGCGGGCAGTTGCCGCCCATCTGGCTGAAGTCGCCGGTGAGTTGGGCCGGTGTTGGAATGCAGGAGCCGGAGGCGTTATTGACCTGGTTGTTGCGGGTGCCCTGATAACCGCCGAAGAAGAAAAGTTTGTCGGTGAGGATTTTGCCGCCAAGGGTTCCGCCGAACTGGTTGCGCTTGAGGGAGTCCTTGGTGGTGGAGAAGAAGTTGTTGGCGTTGATGATGTTATTGCGGAGGAACTCGAAGACAGTGCCGTGCCACTGATTGGTGCCGGAGTTGGTAACAGCGTTGATGAGGCCGCCGGGGTGGAGGCCGTTGCGGGCCGGGAGGCTGTTGGCCTCAACGGAAAACTCGCGGAGGGCATCGGGGAAGGGGAAGGGGAGATTGGAGTTGGTGAATACGTCGGTGTTGGTGCCGCCATCGAGGACGTAGTTGTTGTAGTTGCCCTGACTGCCGGCGACGGCGAAGACCTTGGAGGTGGCATAGTTTTTGCTGGTGACGATATCACCCGCGGGAGCGGTGACGGCTCCACCTGCGACGAGGATGAGTTGAGTGGCGTCGCGGCCGTTGAGGGGCATCTCGATGATGCGCTGGCGGTCGATGACCTGCTCCAATCTTAAGGACAGGATTGATCTGGGTGTTGTTGCCGACCTCGAGCACCCCGGTCTGGGTAAAGCCGCTGAAGCCTGAGGCCGTCACGGTGAGCGAGTAGGGCCCGACGGCCACGTTGGGGAGGCTGTAGAGGCCTGAGCTATCGGTGACGGTAGTGCGGGCGACGTTGGTGTCGACGTTGGTGAGGGTAATCGATGCGTTGGGGACGGCGGCTCCGGTGGGGTCGGTGACGGTACCCTGGACGCTGGCGGTACCGGCACTCTGAGCGTGCGCGACAGGAAGGAAGCAGAGGCTCAGGATGGTGAGGATGGCGAACCAGGATGCTGCCCTGAGGGAGAGGTCAACTGATTTTTGCTTCGACATATGAAGTTCCTCTGCGAAATAGTTATGCAATCCGTCGGACCCTTTTTTTGTGGAGAGGTGCGCAGAAGGGTACTTCGGTGGCGCAGAGGACTATATTCAGGTGGTTTTACCAATGTCAAACGGTTTTGTTTCTGATACGGAATATTTTCCGTTTAGATCATCCGGAGTTAGGGCGGATTGGGTCGTTGATGACCTTTGTCGAGTAGAGGGCAGGTCCTTCAGTCAGGAAGCGGTTACTTTGCAGGCAAACGCGTGAGAGAGAGCGTTATTCCCAAGTCTAGATTTGGCTCTCGTCCCGGTTGTAAATCTTCAAGGCTAAGCTCCGTTCTATTTCAGAAGCAGAGATAGACCTTAATGAGGGGTGGTATGGACTTGGATGTGCAGAGGTAGAACCAGATGGGTAAAAAGTAGACCCCCAGAATGGGTGTGTTCTAGAGCTATTTGGTGGCAAGGGCTATGCGTGGGATTTGTTGGAGGTCGTTAACGAAGGCGATGTTGCGCCAATCGCTGAGGAGAGCGATGAGGGCTTCGCGCTGACCGTGGCCTATCTCGAGTGCGAGGAGGCCGTCAGGCTTGAGTGCGGCATAAGCCTGGGGGATGAGTCGGCGGTAAATGTCCAGACCTTGCGGGCCGCTGAAGAGTGCGGTGGATGGCTCGTGGTCGCGGACCTCGGGGTGAAGGGTGGGGCGGTCGGGCTCCGGGATGTAGGGGGGATTGCTGACGATGGCGTCTAAGGGAGCTTCGTGGATGATCGCGCTTAGGAGGTCGGAGCCAAGGAAGCGGATACGGTGGCTTACGTTGTGGGTTTCGGCGTTGATCTGGGCGATCTTGAGGGCTTCGGGGGAGATGTCAAGCGCGGTGATCCGGGATTGCGGGAGGTGGACGGCGAGGGCTATGGCTATGGCTCCGGAGCCGGTTCCTATGTCGACGATGCAGAGAGGCTGGTTGTGCGGCAGGCGCTGGAGCACGGCTTCGACGAGATGCTCGGTCTCGGGGCGGGGGATGAGGACTGCGGGGGTGACCCTTAGAGACAGACCGTAGAACTCTTGTTGATGGGTGATGTATTGGATGGGCTCGTTTTTGAGGCGACGGCTGATGAGGGTTTCGTAGAGGGCCTGGTCGGCGGCGGATAGCTTGCGGTCTGGGTGGGCGAGCAGGGTTGCCCGGGTGAGATGGAGGGTGTGGAGGAGGAGGAGCTCGGCGTCACGGGTGGCGTTGGCGCGGAGATGCTCGCTGGCGGCGAGCTGGTTCGTGGCGTTGGCTAGGGCCTGGCGGAGGGTCATTGTCGGCTACTGGGCGTCGATAACGATGAAGTTGCCGTCGGGGTCGGTGATGGCCAGGGTGTCCTTGGTTTTGGTGACGGCGATCTGCTCCTTGTGGAGATGGCGGGCGGCTCTGTTGAGGTTCGAGGTCTGGAGGATGATGCGGGCGCGGGCGCCGAGGGTGGATTGCGCGATCTCGACCTCCTGGCCGGAGTCTCCGGGCATGTGGAGGAACATGGGATCGCCGGCGATGGGCTTGAAGGCGAGCTGGTTGATGTAGAAGTCGCGGGCGGCGGCGGTGTCCTTCATGGAGAGGGAGACGGCGATGAGGCGGTCGGCGATGCGGTCGTCGCTGAGGTGCTTGCCCTGGTCGTTGGAGTGGAGGGAGCCGGGCATGTACTGGGTGTACTCGATATTCTGACGCTCGGGGCCGACCATGGTGAAGAGGAGGTTGCCGGCTCCGGCTTTGCGGACCGGGGTTGGAGTGAGGCCGCGGCTGATGTAGTCGTCGTGGATGGCCTGGAGGTCGTTGCCTTCGAAGCAGAGATGGAGGAAGGCGGGTTCGGGATCTTTTTCGGTGACGGGGTAGAGCTCGATGAATTGTTGGTCGTTGATTTTTATGAAGGACTCGTAGGGGATGTCGTTCTTGCGTAGATCGAAGGCCTGTTGGAAGCCGAGCTTCTCATAGAAGGCGCGGGAGGCTGCGAGGTCGTGGACGCGGATGGCTACGTGGGCTACGCCGGCGAGGGGTGGGGTTGGGGACTGCGCCTGGGAGTTGAGGGGGGAGGCGAGGAGAGCGAGCACGAATGTCCGAACTGCGGTTTGAAGCGTGACGCGGGCGATGCGCAGTGTGTGGCGGTACTGCTCCGTCATATAGGGTTCCCCTTTTTGTGCTCGGTAAAGATTGTCGCCGACGGGGTGGAGGGCTGCCAAGTGAGTTTTGGCTCGTGATTACTGCTTTGGGTTGTAATCGACGTCGGGAAGGATTCTGGAGGTGACGGTCAGCTTGTGGTAGTTGCGATAGGTTGCTACGAAGGACCAGTCGATTTTTTCACTGTTTGCTGTTGCAGTCGACGTGATGGTCTTCGGCATCCAGAAAGAGTTGTTGTTGAAGGCTACCGGGGCGTAGTCGATCGACCAGGCCCATAGCTCAAGGGCACCGGAGGTGGACTCGTGGTTAGGTGTTCGCATTTCGAGGCGTACGACCTGCATCGTTTGAGGATCGATGAAGACTTTGCCACTATGCCGCTCCGGCCCGGGGCAGGCTTTATCGTCGATTACGGTGTCTTTGAGGGCGTAGTCGATGACGAGAGCGTCGTCGTGGTGAAGCTTCTGGTTGGGGATCAGGCGGTAGTCGTAGCAGCGCTGGAACTGGAGAGAGACGACGTTGAGAGCATCGCTGAAGGCTCCGGTGAAGATGGCTGGTCCGCTGAGGCTCTGGTCCTGCGGGGCCTTCTTGTTTACGGCTTTGATCTCGCGTGATTCGGTGAACTGGATGTACGAGCTGTCGGTCATGGAACGCTTGAGGCGAAAGATGGAGTCTGTGGTGGTGCGACGATACGAGCGACCGCTCACGGTCATGTTGGAGACGACGCGTTCGTCGCAGAAGAAGTTGGGGACGGAGGCTCTGTAGCTGGCGAGATTTTGCTGCAGGCGAAGGAAGATGTCGTCGAGGGTGAGCTCTGGTGGCTGGGTGGATTGCGGTGGTGTCTGCTGAGCGACGAGAGGCGACGGCAGGGTGATCAGCAGGCTGGTGAGGAGAAGGGCCCGGAGAATCGCGACGCCTGGTTTGCACAACATGGGTTGGACGATCTCCTTGGGGCCAGGATGCGATGGCGTCCAGCTTATCAGCGATAAAGAGCTCTGGGCGGTTCTTCATCGCTGGAGGAGATCGGTTCAGGCGGCGGTTGCTTCTGCTTTGAGCTTCTCTGCGGTGTAGTGGGCGATGAGGGCGTCGATGGTTGGTTGAAGCTGGCCTTCCATGACCATGGCGAGTTGGTGGTTGGTGAGGCCGATGCGGTGGTCGGTGAGACGGTTCTGCGGGAAGTTGTAGGTGCGGATCTTCTCGCTTCGGTCGCCTGAGCCTACCTGGGCTTTGCGCTCCTTGGCCTGGAGTTGGTGGACGCGCTCGGCTTCGACCTCGTAGAGGCGGCTGCGGAGGACTCGCATGGCCTTTTCGCGGTTCTTGATCTGGGATTTTTCGTCCTGGCAGCTGACTACGGTTTGCGTGGGCAGGTGGGTGATACGGATGGCTGAGTAAGTGGTGTTGACGGACTGGCCGCCGGGGCCGGAGGAGCAGAAGGTGTCGATGCGGAGATCCTTGGCTTCGATCTTGATGTCGACCTCTTCGACTTCGGGCAGGACGGCTACCGTAATGGCGGAGGTGTGGACGCGGCCTTGCGTTTCGGTGGCAGGGACGCGCTGGACGCGGTGGACGCCGGACTCGTACTTGAGCTGGGAGTAGACACCCTCGCCTTCGATGATGGCGGTGACGTCCTTGAGGCCGTGGCCGATGCCGGACTCGGTCTGGGAGAGAATTTCGACCTTCCACTTGTGCTGCTCGGCGAAGCGGAGGTACATGCGGAAGACCTCGGCTACGAAGAGGGCGGCCTCGTCGCCGCCGGTGCCGGCGCGGAGTTCGAGGATGACGTTCTTCTCGTCATTGGGATCCTTGGGGAGGAGGAGAACTTTGAGCTCCTCTTCGACCGGCTCGAGGCGCGGCTCGAGGGTGCTGAGCTCTTCCTGGGCCATGGCCTTTACGTCGGGGTCAGGATCGGCAAGCATGGTTTTGGCTTCGGCGATGCCTTCCTTGATCTTGCGGTACTCGCGGAACTTTTCTACGGTGGGCTCCATATCGCGGTGCTGCTTGGCGATGGACTGGAACTTTTTCTGATCGTTAACGAGAGTGGGGTCGGACATCTGCTGGCCGAGGTCTTCGTAGCGGGCTTCGAGTTGGTCGAGGCGGTCGAACATGGGAGTGTCCTTGAGAACTTGGGTATGGATTGGAAGACGGGAGTTACGGGCGAGAGGCGTAGCTAGGCAAAGTCGTGACGGTGGGGGGTCACGATGGGAAGATTCACCGGGTTTGCGGCTGCGTTGATCACTCTATTTAGATGTTACTCCTTGCTTCCTGGGTTCGGAGTGCATTTTTTAGTGGTAAGGCTGACCGGGATGGGCGGGATTTATCGGCCATCCGGCTTAGCAGGCTGCATCTGCCTTTGTTTCAGCACCGTCTTACGCGGAGATGCGGCTCTCGTCCTGGGTCAGGGATGCTTGGGGTTCGATGACCGAGCCTAGCCGGTTGGGTCCATCTCCCCAGCGTTTGCGGAGCCAGTGGTTGATCGGCTCTGAATAGCTTCGCGCTACCAGCTCGCCCAATAAACTGGAGAGGAGGATGACGGCGACGAAGAGTACGGGGACGGCCCACATCGGTTTGTTGGCGGCGACGAAGAGACGAAAGAGGCCAAGGACGATGAAGACATGGGTCAAGTAGACCTCATAGCTCCGCTGACCCAGTTTCGCCAGTGGGGTGAGGATGTGTGGGCTTCGCCACTGAGTCCGGGAGAGAGCCACTATGACCATGGCGGTGCCTGCGGCCAGGATCGTCATGTTCAGCCCATTACGGCCAAGGCCCCAGAGATAGGCACGGATCGAAAAGCAGAGACTGAATATGAGGAGCGCGCCACCGATACTGCCGAGTGTCCGACGGAGGGTGCGGGACGGGCGCTGCCTGGCAACGAAGAGCGCGGTGAGACAGCCGATGGCGATCGCATCCATTCCACCGAGGTAGGAGTATTCCCTCCAGACGGGGTTGTGGTTGAAGGCGAGCGATCGAGCGAAGGGGCCAATCACGACGAAGAAAAGGAGCGGAAGCAAGATCGATCTGCCACGACGGAAGAGGCGGCAGAAGAGTGGAAAGAACAGATAGAACATCTCCTCGACAGAGAGCGACCAGAGGATGTCCCAGCTTGGTGGCAGGTAGCCTCGTTGTGCTTCGAGGAAGTTGATGTGGAAGGTGAGGGCCGCAAGGAGGGCGCGTCCCAACCCTCCTGTCTTTTGCGCGACAACGAAACCCGTGATGTGCGCAAGGTGGAGAGCGCTTAGTACGGCAAGAAGCACTAAGAGCAGCGGGGCGATGCGAGCGAACCGTAAGAGATAGAAGTCACGCAGGTTTACCTGTGCGAGCGAACCCCAGCGCCGGAGCGTCGTCGATGCGATCAGGAATCCCGAGACGACAAAGAAGATCTGTACGCCAAATTGACCGTTCCAGACGAGCGAAGACACAAGTTGTGGCGGGAGGCCGTGCGTGTAGGGGACCTTCGCTCCGAGGAGTCGCATATTGACGTGATTCATCAAGACGAAGAAGATGGCGAGGCCGCGGAGCAGGTCGACGCCGTCAAGTCGTGCCCAGCTCCGTGCAGATTGACCGGACTCCACTGAAGTCATGTCTCATTGTGCATGAGATGGGCTGGATCGTCCTTGAAGTTCTTGAAGACGGGGATTGCGGCAGGTACAAATTCCGCATCCATTCAAATTGACCTGCTACGTGTATGGGGAGAGGCTGCGAGGATGCTGTTTCGAGACTTGGCGGAGTTGGCGGAGGCGCTGGCGGGGCAGGCGAGCCGGTTGAAGAAGCGGGCTGCTATCGCGGAGGCTATCTCGCGGGCGCATGTGGATTCGCCGAAGAGTGAGGATGCGGGGTGGTTCGCGTTGTATCTGGCTGGAACTCCGTTTGCCGCTGGAGAGGAAAGGGCCGAAGGCGGCTTCGCTGTCGCTGGCGGATGTGACGGAGACTTTTGCTGGGATGGCGGTGGCGCGGACGACGGCAGTGCGAGCGGGTCTGGTGGAGGGGTTGCTACGGCGCGCTACGCCACTCGAGGCGAAGTATCTGTTGAAGCTGATGATCGGCGATATGCGGATTGGAGTGAAGCAGAGCCTGGTGGAGGAGGCGATAGCGGTCGCTGCTGGGGCTTCGGCCGGTGAGGTTCGGAGTGCGGTGATGCTGGAGGCGGATCTAAGTGCGGCCGTGCGGCGGGCGTTTGAAGGGACGCTAGGAGCGGCGAGGATGCGGCTGTTTCATCCGCTGGGATTTATGTTGGCATCGCCGGTTGAGTCTCCAGAGGAGGCGGTGAAGCGGTTTACGGAGAAGCCGGTGATGGTGAAGGCGACGAAGAAGGGGCGGAAGAAGAAGAGTGAGAGCGTTACCGCAGAGGATGGTAGTGTTGAGGAGTTTCGAGATGCTCCAGTAACGGATGTGATTGGGGTGGCGGAGGACGAGGATGCAGGCTCGGAGATGCAGCGCGCGAGCGTTGCAGCGCAACGGGTGGAGGCGTTTCTGGAGGACAAGTACGACGGGATGCGGGCTCAGGTGCATTGTGGGGATGCGGAGCAGGTGGGGCGGGTGGCGATCTATTCGCGGAATCGAGAGGATGTGACGGAGAGCTTTCCAGAGCTGGAGGAGGCGTTCTCTCTGGTGGCTTCGGCGGGTGTTGGGCCACTGATCTTCGATGGGGAGATTCTGGGGTGGGATTTGAAGGAGGGACGAGCTCTGCCATTCGCTGTGCTGGGGCAGAGGATTGGACGGAAGAAGGTGTCGAATGCGTGGCGCCAGCAGATTCCGGTTGTGTTTATGGCGTTCGACCTGATGTATGCGGATGGAGCGTTGGTGCTGGATCTGCCGCTGCGGGAGAGGCGGAACAGGTTGGAGGCGGTGGTGGAGAGACTGGTGGAGGTGGTGCGTTCTCCGCTGATGGTCGATGAGCGCAAGAGGCAGGCGCAGGCGGTGATGTTTGCCGAGGCGGATGGCGAAAGAGTGGATAGGCTGATGATCTCGCCTTCGCGGCTGGTGGAGAGTGCGGAGGATATCGATCGAGCTTATGCGGATGCCAGGGCGAGA
>Ga0193716_1000737_pt1 | contig 19567 bp, 19 predicted proteins | sample U2c1metaG_FD_145901 | JGI IMG/M metagenome (GOLD analysis project Ga0193716, IMG submission 145901) | Soil microbial communities from a riparian zone of the East river system, Colorado, United States - U2c1 | ecosystem: Environmental > Terrestrial > Soil > Riparian zone | place: USA: East River...
CCGAACTTCATCGCCTCGGGACCAACGATGCGACCGATGGGATCTCCGCTGAGAAGGCGATCCAGAACGTCGAGGCTAATGTGCCATCCGGCAGCGCCCATTGAGATGTAGCGGCGATCGATGTTAGCCCACAGCGTCAGGCGCGTGCCGCCACCCACGGGCTCGAGTTCCCAGCGGATGTCCCCGCCGCCCCAGTTGTATTCGAGCACCTTGGGAGCGTCGGCTCGCGTGACTTTGGTTTCGGAAACGTAAAGCCTGGGCGCTCCCACTGTGGTGAGATTCACCGTGGTCCCAACCGTAGCCATGCTTGTATCCGCCTCAAAGGGAGCCCACTCGCGCAGCTGCGCTGGATCGGTCAGCGCCGTCCAGACTTTTTCCGGCGAGTGGCGCAGCTCTCTGACGAGCACGAGCGTCCACTTTTCTCCGTCCTTTCGTATCTGCGCGTTTGGCGGGCCCGGCGTGTACGGCTCGGGAAGGGTCATCGTCTTCTCCTTGTCTTCTTTTTTGTTGGCGTTGATTGATCCATGCGGTCGAGGTGACGTTCGAGAGCATCGACGTGAGCGGACCAGAACCGTCGGAACGGAGCCAGCCAGGCGTTGATCTCCTGAAGTGGTTCCGGCTTCAGCCGGTAGAGACGGCGCTGGGCATCCACCGTGGATTCCACGAAACCCGCATCGCGCAGCACTCGAAGGTGCTTCGACACGGTCGGCTGCGGCATCCGCAGCCGACGCTCGATCTCTCCAACCGACTGCTGCGACGAGGCCAGGAGGCCCAATATCGCCCGGCGGTTCGGCTCCGCAATGACTTCGAAGGCAGATACCATGACCCTAGTATACGCCATAGAGTATATACTTGTCAAGGCATATAAAGAGCCAATTCAATTGTCCGAAATTCCCTTCATCGAGTGGGTGCGGTTATGCGCCCACGGGGGCGAGCTTCGCACCCCGTGGCAGGGTCAGCGTGAACGTGCTGCCCTTTCCCACAGCGCTCTTCACCGTCAGATCGCCGTTCATCGCACGCGCCAGCTGGCGGCTGATAGCGAGGCCCAGCCCGGTTCCGCCGCTCGCACGAGTCAGTGAGGCGTCGAGCTGAACAAACGCTTCAAACACCGACTCGAGCTTATCACCGGGAATTCCCACACCGGTGTCCTCCACGCAGAGGTGAACCTCCTCCGCGCTCTTTCCAACTGATATCTGCACTGTCCCGCGAGGGCCGGTGAATTTGACCGCATTCGATAAAAGATTCAGCACGATTTGTTTGACGCGCTCGCGATCAGCGTGAAAAATGAGAGTGGGGTCAACCGACTCCACTTCCAGTCGAAGGTTGTTCGCGCGGACTTGCGGCTCGATCATCGAATACACGCTCTCGACGACGCCCCGCACCGGTACCGTCTCGAGCCTCAACAGGAACTGGCCCGATTCGACCTTTCCCAGATCAAGCAGCTCGTTCACCAACTGAAGAAGATGTGCCTGGTTGTGCCGAATGCGCGCGATGTACTTGCTTTGTTCGTGGGTCAGCGAGCCATGAATTCCCTCTTCGAGAAGGGCAGCGTAACCGCCGATCGCGCCAAGCGGAGTGCGCAGCTCGTGGCTGATCATGTTGAGGAAGTGAGTCTTGGCTTCATTCGCCGCCTGCGCCGCCTGCCTCGCTTCGTCCGCCTCGGCGCGCGCGCGATCGCGTTCCTGGAGCGAGGCCTCGATCGATGCAAGAGATCGTGCGAGCTCCTCTGTTTTCGCCTCGAGCGCCTCTTTGGTGCGGATCAGCTCCTGCTCGGCGCGCTGGCGCGCCAGAAGTATGCTCGTGGCGTTCTGAAGCGCCACGGAATGCAGCAACCGTTCCTCATCCCCGTCCATGTTCATCGCCCCGCTATCAGATCCCATGCGAGGGCCGTGCCGCGCACCCGCGCCTGAATTTTTGCGAAGGCTGTGTCACGGCTCGTCGAGGTGTCGTCGCTGAACGGCGCGAACCCGCAGTCATCAGTGGTTCCAAGCTGCTCAATGGGAATGTATTTCGACGCTTCGATAACCCGGTCCCGGACCTCCTCGGCGGTATCGATGCGCGGGTCATTCGGCGAAACCACGCCGACAAAAATGCGCACGTCCGGCTTCATATGCTGGCGGATGATCTTGAGAACCCGCACGCGATCAGCCTCGCCGGCGAGCGCGATGCAGAAATACCCGACGTTCATCTCGAAGAGCAACGGCAGCATCTCGGCGTAGTCGACTTCACCGCTGTGGTGTGCATCGAGGTCCGCGCCCGGGCACGTGTGAACGCCGATGACCTTGCGCTCGTCGGAAGAAAACCGCGCCAGTGCAAGATTGTTGAGATCGACAAAGCTGGTGAGTAGCCCGCCGTTTGGATCGATCTTCATCGTAAATCGGGCTTCGGTGAAATCGATCTGTACCTTGAAAGCGCCTTTCTGCAAACAACGCCGGATCTCCGTCTCATGCTCGTGCAGCAGATCCTCGATGAACTCGTCGCGCGAATAGCCGGGAATCTCGTCAGCGGGATACATGAGGCTCAGCGCCGACGGTGAGATCACCGCCTGCTTGATCGGACGGTGGGCGTAGCGCAGCGCCACATCCAGGTAACTGTCGGCGTATCGCTTGTATCGGAACGGGCCCGCGGTCAGCCGCGGCATGCGGCGTGTATGCCCATCCGAAAACGGAATCGTGAATCCGTCGGGGGCGGTGTTCGGCAGTCCGTGAACGGAATACGTCCAGAAATTGTGGTATTTCCGCTGCTCTCCATCCGTGATCACTGGGGATCCGGTCGCCTCGAAGCGCTCGATCGTGTCCTGTACGGCGGCATTGTAGAGCGAATCGAGATTCGGATCTGTGGCACCGCCCGCGGCGACCGCTTCGATCAGCGCTACCGGTCTTGGAATGCTGCCAATGGGCTCTGTCGGGATTGTCATGCGTTCCATTCTCCGCGAGATCTTTCGGTCGAACGGTGAGGTGATATTCAATCCCACAATGGCGGCACGCGGCGATCGAGCAGAACTGCCCAGTCGCATTCGGAAGGGATCGGCCAATCCATGGCTTTCACCAACCCCATCAATGATAACTCATATGTTCACGTTTGCCGGGAAAGTGGTAGACTACGGCGGCCACAGTCGGTTAGGGAGAATAGATGCGCAACAACGTTGTCAGTGCAGCTCCACTCCGCGTAGCTCTCGCCACGGTGCTGGCGCTTTCGCTCGCGGCGCCCGCGTCGGCTCAGAGACGCACTCGCCCCGTCAGGCGTCCGCCGCCCCCGGACTGGACCCAGGTTGAGCAGGCGCTCGGCCGCAAAGGCACGTCGAATCCGGACGACGTGATCAAATTCGCCTTCCCACGCACTGACCTAAGAATCATGGTAGGCGGAATAGTGCTCAAGCCCGCGTTTGCTCTGGGATCCTGGGTCGCATTCCAGCGGATTTCGGATCATGCGATGGTGATGGGCGACCTCGTGCTGCTTGAGAGTGAAGTGGAGCCTGTCATGGCGAGCCTGCAACAAAACGGGATCGAGCAGACCGCGCTCCACAACCATCTGCTCGGCGAGGCGCCGCATGTGATGTACATGCACATTCGCGCCATCGGTAACGCGGCGAGGATTGCTCGAGCGCTGCGAGCCGCGCTCGAGTTCACGAACACACCACTTGGCGCACCCGTGCCCGCCCCCGCGCCACTGATGGACATCGACACCGCTGCGGTGGCCAGAGCCATAGGAGTTAAGGGAAAGGTGAATGCCGGCGTGTATCAGCTGAGCATCCCACGCCGCGAGAAAATCCTCGACGACAAGCATGAGATTCCGGCTTCAATGGGCGTCGCCACGTCGATCAACTTTCAACCCACCGGTGGAGGGAAGGCCGCGATCACGGGAGATTTCGTTCTCGTGGGCCGCGAGGTAAACCAGGTCCTGGGGATGCTCGGCGAGAATGGAATTAACGTCACCGCCATTCACAGCCACATGATCGACGAGCAGCCTCGCCTGTTCTTCATGCACTTCTGGGCCGTCGGCGACGCGGTTCCGCTTGCGCGAGGCTTGCGCGCGGCGCTCGATCGCACCGCCCGTAGTAGGTAGATGCGCGAAGAATTACCGGCTTCGGCCACAGGCTATTTCGGATCGATGGCGGAGTCTTACGACTCCCTGATCCGCCGCGCCGTTCCTCGCTACGATGAGATGACTTCGCGGTTGCTCGACTACCTTCCTCGCGATCCCCAGAAGGTACTGGAGCTCGGGTGCGGCACCGGTTGTGAGCCAGAGTCGAATCATCGCGTGAACTGGGATCGTTGGCTGGAATTCTGTCGCGAGCCCGGACACTGCACGGAGGAAGAGATCGAAAGTCTTTTGGAACATGCGGCGGCTCACGATCACTACGTGCCTTTGTCCGAACACGTGACGCTGCTCTCCGGCGCGGGATTCGTCGACGTCGACTGCGTGTGGCGGAACTTGATGTGGGGGATAGTTACAGCGGGAGTCGTGTAGATCCCGACGTCCTCGCCCGGCAGCGTGGTGGGTCACTTCTGGTGCCGTTCAGCTGCGATTGAGGATTGAGGATTCTTGCGGTCTCAGGACTAACGGCCATTGCGGATCGGCGATTAAGTGAGGACCGCGGAGAGAGGCCGCGCACATCCTCAGTCCTCACTTAATCGCCGATCCTCGATGTCCGTTAGTCCTGAGGCCGCAAAGTCCTCAATCCGAAGTCGTCAACAACATGACAAACTGACCCACCACCCCGGCACTTATCTCTTGACAGATTGTTGCGCCGGCTGTAGACCTGTACCCGCCCACCCGCTCCAGACCAACAGCAATCATACCGATGCCTTGTGCCTCGGAGATCTGCCGCGTCTGGTGAACTCGCGTCCTTCTTTTCCCCGTTAGAGGAGGCTGTATGCGAATGCGTTGTGCTGCGCTGGTGCTGGCCATGCTACTAAGCTCCGTCCCCGTTTTGGCGCAAACGCGCACGATCACAGGAACAGTGACCGATGCGGAGACCGGACAACCACTCGAAGGCGCAAGAGTGGGCGTGCGTGGAACAGCACTCTCAACTACGACTGCCGCCAACGGCAGGTTCACCCTTGGGAATGTCCCCGAGGGAAGTGTCATCATCGCAATTCGGAGGATAGGCCACAACTTCGCTGATCTTCCGCTGCCCGCGGGTCAGAACGATTTGACCGCGGCTCTCACTCGCGATCCGCTCCGCCTCTCCGATGTCGTGGTGACCGGACAAGCGACAGCGGTAGACCGTCGCAATTTGGCAAACGCCGTGGCGACGGTGAGCGGAGAAGAAGTCTCGCGCGTTTCCGCGCAAACCGTGGAGCAGGCGCTTCAGGGAAAAGTCGTGGGCGCATCGATTCAATCCAACTCGGGAGCGCCGGGTGGAGGAATGCAGATGCGGCTTCGCGGAGTGACATCCATCAACGGCTCGTCGGAACCGCTTTACGTGGTGGACGGCGTCGTACTTAGCAACGTCGCAATTCCGTCGAATCAGAATGCGGTAACCAGGTCCACTCAGGGATCGAATCCGTCGTTGACTCAGGACAACCAGGTCAACCGCATCGCCGACTTGAATCCGAACGACATCGAGAACATCGAGGTGTTGAAGGGGGCTTCAGCGTCGGCGATCTACGGTTCGAGAGCGTCGAACGGCGTTGTCATCATCACCACGCGGCATGGAAGGTCGGGCGAGCGGCGAATCAACGCGACTCAGCGTCTCGGCTTCTCCAAGATATCCAATACGCTTGGATCGCGAACGTTTACCACCGAGGCCGATGCCGTCGGGGCGTTCGGCGCCAACGCCGCAAACTTCTTTACGCCTGGCCGGGTGTTCGACCAGGAAAAGGAGCTCGCGGGCAAGACGCCTATTTCGAGCGAAAGCGTTGTAGACGTCAGTGGCGGCGACGAAGATACGCGTTATTTCGCGTCAGGCCTGTGGAGACAGGACGGCGGAATCATCGACAACACCGGGTACGGGAAGCAGTCGGTTCGCGCGAACCTGGATCAGGATTTCGGGAAGCGGCTGAACTTCAGCTTGCAGACCAACGCTACCAGATCGCTCGCACAGCGCGGTCTCACCAACAACGACAACGCGAGCGTGAGTTTCTGGATGGTGTTTCCGTTCACGCCAAGCTTCGTCGACCTGCGCCAGGGTGCCGATGGGACGTATCCCGCGAATCCTTTCGTTGTGAGCAATCCGCTTCAGACGGCGGCGCTCATGAAGAACGACGAAAAAGTGCTGCGGTCGATCGTGGCCGGTCGATTGACGCTTACCGCGCTCGAGCGGCAGGGATCCAGCCTGAAAATCACCCTGGCTGGAGGTGCCGACCAGTTTTCACAGGAGAACTCGCTTCTGTTTCCGCCCGAGCTCCAGTTCGAGCCGATCGACGATGGCGAGCCCGGCACAGCTCTTCTCAGCAACAGCAACAATCTGAATTTCAACCTCGGCTCGAACGCCGTGTTCACCTTCGCGCCCGCAAGTGGCGCTTTCGCGACGACCACATCGGTCGGCATAAACGGCTCGACGCGCGATCTTCGAATCTCGCGCATAGTAAGTCGGAATCTCGTCGGCGGCCTCGGAATTGTCGGAGCCGGAACCGATGTGCGTGTGCTCGAGCAGCGCCAGCGCGTCGAGGACTACGCCCTCTTCGCGCAGGAGGAGTTCCTCACGCTGAACGAGCGCCTGCTTCTGACGGCGGGAATTACCGCCGACCGCAGTAGCGCGAACAGCGACACTGAGAAGTACTTCTACTATCCCAAGTTCTCCGGCTCGTTCCGGTTCCCGCAGCCGTTCCGGGCGTTCGAGGAGATAAAGATCCGGGCGGCCTATGGCCAAACAGGAAACCAGCCGCTGTTCGGGCAGAAGTTCACGCCCCTGAGCGCGATCGAGAACATCGCTGGGTTGCCCGGACTCGTCGTGCCCGTGCAGGGAACGGTTGGTTCACTCAATCTCCGTCCTGAGAGGCAGCGCGAGTTCGAAGCGGGAACCGACATGACGTTTGCCGGAGGTCGCGGCTCACTCGAGATCACCGGCTTCCGGAAGGACATATCGGACCTGCTCCTCCAGCGAACCCTCGCACCGTCATCGGGGTTCGGGTTCGAGGTATTCAACGGCGGCAAGCTGCGCACGACGGGCGCGGAGGTTGGGGTCAACCTCGTGCCCATTCAGTCGGCGGACGCGGAGTGGATCTTCCGCACTACCTATGCGTCGACGCGGAGCAAGATCACGTCGCTCCCCGTTCCGACGTTCAGAGGCCTCGGATTTGGAACCGCGTTGGGATCGTTCCAATTCGAGGAGGGAGCCTCCGCGACCCAAATCGTCGGCAATGACAGCCTGCCGGATGGCTCGACGGTCGTAAGAAAGATTGGCGACTCCAATCCCGATTTTAACATGTCGTTCTCGAACGACCTGAGATACAAGCGACTGCGTCTCTATGGTTTGCTGGACTGGCAGCACGGCAGCGACATCATCAATCTCACCAAGTTCCTTTACGACCTGGGATCGAACACTGCCGACTACGCCGACCCGATAACCTACGGCGGGCTCCAGACTACGAAGGGAGCAAATCGTCTCAGGCTATTCCCGAAGCAGACAGCTATGTACGTGGAGGATGCTTCGTTCATGAAGCTGCGTGAGGTTACACTTTCTCTCGAGCTGCCCACCGCGATGGTCGCGCGTTTCGGACGTGGCGTGCGGTCGGTGGATCTTAGTCTCAGCGGTCGCAACCTGCTGACATTTACAGATTACACCGGAATGGATCCGGAGGTGAGCAACTTCGGGAACCAGGCAATTGGTCGCAATATCGACGTCGCACCTTTTCCACCGAGCCGGAGTTTCTGGTTCTCGGTGGCCCTGGGATTCTGACCATGACAACCATGCGAATTCTATCGATGAGAGCCACGAGCTCGATCGCCACGGTCGCCGTGCTGCTCTTTGCCAGTAGTTGCAAGGATCTTGTCGTTCCCGACTACAACAATCCGGGTCTGGATGATCTCGTCAACAACCCGACTCCTACAAAAATCGCGCAGGCCTCCCAGGGACTTCTGGTGGGAACACGCGTGGGAATTGGGGAGCAGAACGGCTACATCTCGCTGCTGGGAATAGTTGGGCGGGAGTCGTACAACTTCGATCCTGCGGATCCCCGGTTTATCACGGAGATGTTGGTTGGTCCCCTCGACGGCGGGAGTCCCGCTTTCGGCGGAAATCTGTTTGCTTCTCCGTATCGGAATATTCGGAATGCGAACATTCTCCTTGGCGCGGTGGACAAGGTGATTGGGTTGTCGCCCGCCCAGAAATCGGCGGTCCAGGGTTTCGCGAAGACCATTCAGGCGCTCGACTACCTGAACGTCATCAACACGCGCGATGATCTTGGGGCACCCATCGACGTCAATATCGGCCCAACGGATGCGCCGGCGGCAATCGCCACCAAAGTCGCGGTTTTCACCCAGATTTCCACGCTGCTCGACGAGGGACTTACGGCGCTCAACGGCGGCGGAACCGCATTTCCTTTTACGGTAAGTCCGGGCTTTGCGGATTTCGCCACTCCGGCAGACTTCACGAAGTTCAATCGCGCGCTGAAAGCCCGCGTGGAAGTGTACCGGGGCAACTACGCCGCGGCCCTCACGGCGCTGAGTGGGTCTTTCCTGGATACGAGCGCGCCGCTGACGTCTGGTGCCTTCCAATCCTACACAACCGGATCGGGTGACACACAAAACGCGCTCTTCGATCCGACCGGCAGAGCGATTCTTGCGCATCCGTCGATCCTGACGGACGCCGAGTCGAAGCCGAACGGAACGCTGGACGCGCGGGCACTCGCCAAGGTGAGCCAGTTGGCGGAAGCTCACACGGTGCAGGGCGTTACTTCCGATCTGGTATTCTCGATCTACAACTCCAACACCGCGCCGATTGCGATCATTCGGAACGAGGAGCTCATACTGCTCCGTGCGGAAGCACGCTTTTTCACCAATGACGTTGTTGGTGCGCTTAGCGACATCAATCTCATTCGCACGAGTTCCGGAGGGCTCGCACCGCGGGGACCTTTCCTCAATACGAACGACTTCGTGACTGAGCTGCTCAAGCAGCGCCGCTACTCGCTCCTGTTCGAGGGAGGGCATCGGTGGATAGACACGCGTCGATTCGGACTCCTATCTACACTCCCCAAGGCGCTGCCGACCCACACCGTTCCGACTCGCTTCCCGTTCCCGGAAGCCGAGTGCCTCGCGCGCGTTCCGGCGCCGAGCGCGGGCTGCACATGATCTAGAGCTGCTCAGCATTCTGGTTGAAAGGGCCCGGTACCGCGACACTGCGGTATCGGGCTTGGCCTTTGTAAGCGCTCTCATGACGGCGTGATTGCTGCGTCCTCCAGCCAGCGCGATCCTTCACTATTAGCAATCCCCCCAATGCCTCCAGTACGCACCGTCGCCGTTCTGATAGGGAGTCTCCGCAAGGAATCATTGACCCGGAAAGTCGCGAACGCGGTCATCGCGCTCGCGCCGCCTTCCCTCAAGTTCGACATCGTCGAGATCGGTCAGGTGTCGTCCTACAATCAGGATCTCGAGAGTACGCCGCCCGCCGACTGGGTGGCACTCCGCGATAGCATTCGCCCCGCGGATGCAGTGATGTTTGCGACTCCGGAGTACAACCGCTCGGTTCCCGGCGTCCTCAAGAACGCGATCGATGTCGCCTCGCGACCAAAGGAAAGCAACACGTTCAACGGCAAACCCGGAGCGGTGATCAGCGTTTCTCCCGGTGCAATCTCGGGATTCGGCGCGAATCAGCATCTGCGACAAGCGCTCGTATTCCTCAACGTTCCAACGATGCAGCAGCCGGAGGCTTACATCGGAGGCGCGAGCAAGCTGTTCGACGCGAATGGCAATCTGACCAACGAATCGACGCGAGACTTCCTGAAGACATTCGTCGACGCGTTTGATCGCTGGGTGGAGATCATTCTCGCCGGGAAGAAGTAGGGCGCAAAAGAAAAACGGAGCGTCTTTCGACGCTCCGTTTTTCTCATGCTGCTAACCCAGAACTACGGGAGGCAGGTGATGACGCCATCTACCATGGTGCAGACCTTGGCTGACTGCGAGTGCGTTGCCGTACCACTCCACGTGGGCGGCGGGCCAGCTGCGTTCACGACGACAACCGTCACGTTCTGCGACGGGCTGAAGCCCTGAAGCGGCGCGGCCGAAGTCGCGGTACCACCGAAGTACGCTCCACCGTTGTCGGCGGCATACTGCTCTTCGTAGGTCGCCATGTTGCGCAGGTCAGACTTCATAGCGGCGACGTACGCCTTGTCCTTCGTGTTCGCGAACTTAGGAATCGCGATCGCGGCAAGAATGCCGATGATGACGACCACGATCAGAAGTTCAATAAGGGTAAAGCCCTTTTTGTTGCTCATTTAAATCTCCTGAGGCGTTTGGATTTTTCGCCGCCGGCTTTTGAGAGCCTTCAGCTATGCCAAGAGACGCGGGTAGTCCGAATGGCGCAACCCCAGATAACGGCAACCCACGAACCGAACGGCCCTGTTTGATGTAAGGCATTGATATATAAGGGGTTAGGCATGAGTATCCGGGCTCCATCTGTTCCTAAAATCGCCGCATTATGCAATCCGATTTGCAGGTTGCAATGGGTCGGCGCCGACATATCGTGATCAGCCGCGCCAGCTGCCTGAATCGGCCGTCAACTCGCGCTGCCCAGGTGAGGTCGGCTCGACCACTGGACCGTAAAGTCTTCTCCGGCGTATCATAAAGGTGCCGACCCCCTCTTTCAGCGACCGGAGTACCAGCATGTACTACAATAGAATAGCGCGCGAGGTAAAAAACTCCTTCGCCGCATTCATCACGGCGGGTGCCGCGGCGGCCCTCCTTTGCACCTCCGCGCAGGCCCAGTCCAAACCTGCCGCTACAACGGCTGCCGCTCCTTCGCCATCTCCACGGAGCGCCTTTGTGAAACCAGCTGACGCCGAACTCAAGAAAAAACTGACGCCGCTCCAATACGCGGTAACGCAGGACGCGGATACCGAGACGCCGTTTCGGAACATCTATTGGGATAACCACGAGCCCGGGATCTACGTTGACATCGTTTCCGGGGAGCCCCTCTTCAGCTCGCTCGACAAGTACGATTCCGGCACCGGCTGGCCAAGCTTCACACGGCCACTCGAGCCCACGAACATTCGCACGAAGACCGACCGCATGCTTGGCTACGAGCGCACCGAGGTTCGCTCCGCTCACGCCAATTCGCATCTCGGACACCTCTTCGATGACGGACCACGACCCACCGGTTTGCGCTACTGCATGAACTCCGCGTCGATGCGCTTCATTCCCGCGGCGCAGCTCGAGGCCGAGGGCTACGGCCAGTACGCATCACTCTTCAAGGCGAAAACGGCGACGAACGGGGCCAGGCAGTAGACCCAGGCTTGTGGGAACAGCCTGAAGGCCGGAGCTTTGCACTAAGAAGTTGCCAGCCAACGTTTCCCGGGCGGCAGATGCGAGTGTTCAAGAAGGGCTTTACCCTGATCGAGCTGTTGGTGGTCCTCGTGGTACTCGGCATCCTCTCGGGTATCGCAATCGCAAGGTTCGCCAACACCAAAGAGGTGGCGTACATAGCGTCGATGAAAGCGGATCTGCGAAACTTTGCTCTGTACGAGCAGAATTACCTGATTGACAGTCAGGGCTCCTATTTCGCCGGGAACGGATCCGCGCAGGGCTTCGTACCGACGGTAGGTGTCACCGTTACCGCAACGACCGACGCGGGACCTCCTCCGACCTGGCATGCCGTCGCCACACACGACAAGTCCGCGGCGACGTGCTCGATCACGACGACCGGCGCCTCCGCCTGGGATATCGACTGTCCGTGAAATAAAGGCGCGATGCTGGCCGTCGCTCCTTTCCGCGCGCAGATTCTGTTTCTGAATCGCGCCTCTCCTTTTCTCCGCGCTCGCCAATGGAATGCTGGTTGATAACGTCACGCGCCGAGGTAATGCGCCTCGAGTTCGGCGAGGAACCGCCGCCGGAGATCTGTCTCCCCGACAAGCCATTGTTGGAGATCGAAGACAACGCGGCGTACAAGGCGATTCAGGACGCGCCCTACATTATCTACAGCCGCTTCCACCTCGCGCATGAAAGCTGGCGACTGGGCATTGTCTACTCGGTAGCACCGCCGACAGTCGGAGACATTCAGATTCTGTCGGCGTACAGGGCGGGACACGAGGCACGCCCCCACCTCGTGTAGCGGCAAAGGCTCCCGACAGTGGGGCCAGATTCTATCTGTTGCGAAGTTTGTCGACGGCGGAATCCAGGAGCGCCTGCAACCGCAGGTACTCCTCGTTGATTTTCTTGCCCGCGGCGGGAAGCTCGGCTTCCGCCTTTTCCGCCAGCTCGGCGAGCCGCTTGCCGGCGTTCGTCAGCTCTTCGCGCAGCTTGTCGAGAGTCTGCCTGATGTCATCCATTGAGACTGCTCCTGAGTGTATTGACGCGCATTCGTCGCGTCACCCCTAGCATACGCCGAAGGCGCACGAGATGCTACTTACGCCGGGACGGCATAAACGGTTTCCGACTATTTCGTCGGAGGCTTGACGAGGAGCTTCTGGCCGATCTTTATGCGGTTGCCCACGAGCTGATTCCATTCCTGGATTTTCTCTGGAGTGGTCTCGAACTTCCTCGCGATGCTGAAAAGAGCGTCACCACGCTTTACAGTATAGTAGATGGGCTCCGCGATCAGAGCCGCAACCCTCTCCCTTAGCCGTCGCTCGGCCGCAGCTTCCTTCCGCTGCGTGGCGTGGACCCCGTTCACATAATCCACCAGTGAATCGAGTTTCGCTTCTTCTCCTCGAACTGCGGCGAACTCGCCGCGCGCAACTCCAGGATGAGATACACGCACGCCGTGCGCGGTCATGAGGTAGAGCCTGCGCGCGCTCATCCCCAGTAGCGTGTCGTTGGGAAATTCCTGCGAAAGGATCACCGATGGCGCATCCTCGCTCTCGGTTTTGCTGGCCGGCGCTACGCCGATGAAGATCAGCCGGTCGTTGGTTGCGTACAGCACTCCGTCGGCGCCCCGGTAGTAATCACTCGGCCGGCGCATGAACACCTTGGCCTTGCGCTCGACCTTCTCGGCGAAGTGAAGCATGCCGCCATTGAGCTCGCGGTCGGCCGCGGTCCAGGCCTTCGGTGCGTCGACGTGACGCATGAAGAAGAAGTATCCGAACAAAAGGAGCCCGACGAGGACGAGGACGAGTCCGAGCAGCGCTTTCTTGAGAAAGCGAAAGGAGCGGTAAAGTCCTTCAGACTCTTTCATTTGGGATCAGTGTAGTGGGAGGCGGGCACTCGCGGGAGGGCAATCTCCATACCGGGTTTGGCATGTGAGGTGCAACCGAACGCCGCATGGCCGACGTCGAGTTCGAGCAGCGCCAGTCAAGGCGGGCAAACCCCTTTACTGACGTACCGGTCCGGCGACCGCGCAATCCTCCGGCTCCCCGCTGGAAGAAAGTTCTGACTGTGACCCTCCGGGGAATCGGCGCGACCGTATTGCTCGCCGCCGGGACCGTTTGGACCATCCGGCAAACGCATCCACAGTACTTGAAGCCAGGGGAGCTGCTGCACCTTCCCGCCGCGGTTGTCACAGCGAAGGTGCCTGGCACCGAAGGGTATGAGCCTCCGACTGATTCTGCGGCCGTGGTCGAGATACAGCGGGTTGCCTACTCGCTGCGCAAGTACACCAACGATACGATCCTGGCACTGCGGATTGCCCAGTCGATCGTAGTCGAAGGCGGGAAGAAGAACATCGACCCCGCCCTCCTTGTAGGGGTGTTGCTCACCGAGGATGCGAAGCTCGATCCAAAGGCGAAAAGCTCGGTCGGAGCGCGGGGGCTGATGCAGGTGATGCCGTTCCACGCCGGAAAGTGGAAGGGGTGCACCTCAGCCGACCTGTTCGCGATCGACTCCAACATTTGCCACGGCGTCAGCATCTTGGCAGATCTGATCAAGAGGTCCCCGAGCGTTGCGACCGCACTCCAGCGATACAACGGCTGCGTCCGCGGAACAAACACTCCCAACTGCCATACTTATTCCGGCAAGGTGCTCAAGTTCGCTGAGCAGGCTGCGACCCAGATGCTGAGTTTCTCGCTGTCGGATTGATCCGCGAGGGGTCGCTGTAAACACCTGACCATTCTCCAAGCTGAGCAGGAATAGGCGTAACTCACTGCGAGATAATGAGTTGCAGTTTGAGCGTCACATTTATGACTTTCCTGCCCCCCTCCGTTACACGCCTTAACAAAACTTTTTCTTGACCGAATGCGTCAATACAGGTACCGTTATACGTATCTCAGCAGTGGCACTACCACAATAGAATCAGCTAATGCCCGAATGGATTGGACGGGAACTCGAGCGGATTAGAAAGCTTCGAGGTCTCCGTCGTGAAGACGTTGCGGCACGTATGGCAAAGCCAGTGTCGGCGTCGACAATACGCAATATCGAGCACGACGAGGACTACAATGTCTCGCTCGATCTTTTGCGACAGATAGCGGCAGTACTGGGTGTTAAGATCAAGGTCTCTGTGGAGGCCGAGGATCTGAAACGCTGGCATACTCCGCCGGGCCAACGACCAGCATTAGAGCTGGCCGATGCTCCGACAGAAGGGCAGGAGAGACTGATCGACAACGAGTACTTCATCCGGTACATCCGGGCGCGTTATCCGGACTGTCCGCTGACGAACTCGCAGATTGGAAGAAGGATGTGGGACTTCGCCAAGCCCAGGGGAGCGGAGCTGGTGAAGGGAAGAATGCAGGTGAAGAAAATGCCGGCCAACGAGAGCATTGCTACTTACAGGCTCCCGACGACGGCAGCGCAGTACCGAGTTCGAGAGCGGGACATGGAAGTTCTGCACGGTTTTGCGGATCGGTTGGGCCGGGCGTACCGCGATGAGAAGGGAAGGGTTCTTGTTCCGCTCATCTAGACGCGTTCGGGCTGTACTAATTCCAGGAGAAACTGTGAAGAAGTCACTTAGACCGTTGAACGCACCTCCGCCGAAGCTGTCTTCGCCTATGAAGACTGCGATGCGCGCCGCATCCCATGCGATTGCATTGGGCGTGCTGCTCGTCAGCGGAGCTGTGTGGACGATCTCGCAGCAGCACCCGCTGTATGCGAACCCGGGCAAGCTGCTGAGACTGCCCGCGGCCATTGTCGACGCTTCACAGCCCACCGAGCAGGCGTTCCGCATTGGTGAGGTTCTGAATCAGTACACGCACGATCGCGCCCTGGCGTTCCGTATCGCCGACGCGATCGTTGACCAGGCCGCCAAGGAGCACATCGATCCAGCGCTGCTGGTTGGTGTTCTGCTCACCGAAGACGCGACTCTCGACCCGCACGCCCGCAGCTCCGTTGGTGCGCGCGGACTGATGCAGGTCATGCCGCTTCACGGTGGAAAGTGGGGATGCGGCTCGTCCGACCTGTTCGACATCGAGAGCAACATCTGTCACGGCGTGCAGATTCTCAAGGCGGCCCTCGACGGTTCGCCGAACACGCGTGTCGCGTTGCTCCGTTACAACGGCTGCGTACGCGGTCGCAATACTCCGAACTGTCACCTGTACGACGACAAGGTTCTGAGACATGCGGGTCGTGCGGCAGAAGAGATGCGACTGGTCAAAACCCAGAAGACCGACTAAGGTTGTCCTGAAAAAAGAGCCGGTGCCCAGCGCACCGGCTCTTTTTTTGTTCATGGGTTCTTCCCCGACCGCCGGATCTCCGCGAAGCTCGATGTCAACGAAACCGTACTGGGTACTGGCTCTCTCGCTCGTCGGCATCTCGTTCGCGGGGCCGCTGGTGCGGCTCTCGTCGGCCGATCCTGTCGCAATCGCAGTCTGGCGACTTGGATTCTCGCTTGTCATCGTCGCCGCATTCCTGGTAGCGTCCGGGGAATGGAGGGACTGGAAGCGCATCTCCGCGCGTGAGCTTGCGCTCGCCGCCTGTGGGGGCATCTCACTCGCGCTCCACTTCTGGGCGTGGAACGCGTCAATTCATCTCACGACGATTGCCGCGTCAGTCACGCTCGTAAATCTTCAACCGGCCGTTGTGGCGGCGATCTCCGCCGTTGCTCTCAGAGAGCGTCCAACCCGTCGTCAGATTGCGGGAATTGCCATTGCCATACTGGGTGCCCTGATTGTTGCGGCGCCTGATTTCAGGGGCGGCGTGGCGCCGAGCGGGAATGCCCCGCTCCTGGGAAATCTGCTGGCGGTCTCGGCCGCGATCACGGCTGCTATTTACTACACGATCGGTCGCAGCCTGCGGAAGTCCCTAGGCATCTGGGCGTACGTCGGCATCGTTTATTCGGTGGCGTTCGTAACACTGTGGGCAATTGCGGTGTCACGCGGTACAGCCCTGGCGCCGCAACCGTCGAGGGAGCTCGCAATTTTCGCCGGCCTGGCCCTGGGTCCCATGTTGATGGGGCACACGGGAATGAACTGGGCTCTCAAGTTCCTCCCAGCCTATGTCGTGAATCTCACGGTGCTGGGGGAGCCGCTGGGAGCGACGTTGCTCGGAGCGATCATTCCGTCCATTCGGCAGATCCCAAGCGTAGCGACTCTTGTCGGTGGAGCGATCGTGTTGGGAGGAGTGATCATCGCCGCGGGTGGCGCGACTCGTAGCGCACCCCAAACGGCTGAACATTAAATTTTATCGCCATCTGCCCCTGTTCCAGCGACTCACTGAATCATCACCCATTCGTCCACCCGTGAATTGATGCGAACCCGGAAAGACCTTGGTATTTGGCCGTACGCACCGTGGCTGAAATCCGCGACGCTGCTCGTGCTCTGCACGTTCGCGATCCCCGCGGCGGGTCGGGCGCAGGCGAGGATTACCCCCAGCGCTTCGACGAGAGTCACCACGCCGCGTGCGCAGTTCGGTCACGACATTGGCGACGACTACTTTCTCGCCAACTACAGCCAGATGATCGACTACTGGCGAAAGCTCGATCGCGAATCGGACCGGATGAAGATGGTGCGCATCGGAACATCGGCCGAGGGCCGTCCGATCTGGATGGCGATCATCACGTCGCCGGAGAATCATGCAAAGCTGGCGCGTTATCAGGAGATATCGCGGCGACTCGCACTCGCCGCGAATCTCACCGACGCGCAGGCGCACGCCCTGGCCTCGGAGGGGAAGTCAGTTGTCTGGATCGACGGCGGTCTTCACGCCACCGAAGTGCTGGGTGCGCAGCAGCTGATCGAGACCGTGTACGAGCTCGTGAGCAAGACCGATCCCGAGACGCTTCGATTCCTCCACGACGACATCATCCTGCTGGTGCCCGCCAATCCGGATGGACAGGAGCTGGTGTCAAACTGGTATATGCGCGAGGCAGATACACTCAAGCGGACGACGTCGCGGCTTCCACGCCTCTACCACAAGTACGCCGGCCACGACAACAACCGCGACTCGTACATGGCGTCACAGCCGGAGACGCAGGCGATGGACAGCATTCTGTTCAGGGCCTGGTATCCGCAGATCATGTACAACCATCACCAAACGGGCCCGATCGGGACGGTGATCTTTGCGCCGCCATTCCGGGATCCGTTCAACTACAACTACGATCCGATCGTGCCGATGGAGCTCGACCTCGTGGGTGCGGCAATGCACTCGAGGTTTGTCGCCGAGGGGAAGCCGGGCGCGACGATGAGAAGCGGGTCGGGATACTCCACCTGGTGGAACGGCGGTCTCCGCACGACGGTCTATTTCCACAACATGATCGGCCTTCTCACCGAGGCAATCGGCAATCCTACGCCGATCGAGATTCCGCTGGTGCCGGAGAAGCTCCTGCCCAAGGGAGATCTGCCGATGCCGATTCAGCCGCAGAAGTGGCATTTCGCACAATCAATCGCCTACGAGCTTACCGCGAACCGGGCGGTGCTCGATGTGGCGTCCCGCTACCGTGAGACGCTCCTCTACAACATCTACCAAATGGGGCGCAATTCGATTCGGCGCGGGAATACCGACACCTGGACGACCACTCCGCGCAGGGTGGCCGCGCTTCAGGCGGCGATGCCTGAGGACAGCGCGAGACCGCAGAGTGGTGGAGACTCCGGCGGTGGGGGAGGTCGCCCGCAGACGACGAGCCCTGCGGACATCGCGACATACCTTAGCATCATGCGGAATCCGGTAGAGAGGGATCCGCGCGGCTACATCATCTCGGCCGATCAGCCCGATTTTCTCACCGCCACAAAATTCGTCAATGCGCTGATCAAGACGGGCATCGTCGTCCTGCGCGCTTCGACGCCGTTTACTGTGAGCGGAAAGAATTATCCGGCGGGCTCCTACGTGGTGAAGGCGGCACAGGCGTTCCGTCCGCACGTCCTCGACATGTTCGAGCCGCAGGACCACCCCAACGACATTCCATATCCCGGCGGCCCGCCGACTCCGCCGTACGACAACGCGGGGTGGACGCTCGCCTATCAGATGGGAGTGCAGTTCGACCGGATCCTCGATCCGTTCAGCGGTCCGTTCACGCCGGTTGTCGGTTTCGCGCGGGCGCCCGAGCGTCGCGTTGCGTCCGGGGTGGCGGGTTATGCGCTCAGCCACTCAGTGAACGACGCGTTCACCGCGGTCAATCGCCTGCTCGCCCGTGGTGAGCAGGTGTACACACTTCTCTCGCCGCTCAGCATCAATGGCAGGACTTACGACGCCGGCACGTTCTACATCCCGGCCAAGCCGACGACGGCTGCGATTCTCACGCAGCTCGCGGCGGAGAAGGGCCTCTCATTCGATCCCTTCGACACAGAAGTCTCGTCGTCATCGCTGAAGCGTGTCAGGCCGGCGCGAATCGCGCTCTGGGATCAATACGGCGGCGCGATCACTTCCGGGTGGGCGCGCTTCATTCTCGAGCAGTTCGAGTTTCCGTATCAGATCGTGTATGCGCCAACTCTCGACGCCGGGAACCTCATCTCCAGGTTTGACGTCCTGATTCTTCCGGATGGAGCGAATTTCGGACGTCCCTCGGCGCGCGCAGGCCCGCGCGTGAGTCCGGAAGACGTGCCCGCGGAGTACCGTGACCGAGTCGGTAGCATGACGGCGATCCAAACGGTCCCAAAGCTGCTGGAATTTCTCAATGCGGGCGGGACGATTCTCGCGATCGGGTCCGCCACCGACCTCGGCATCCAGCTCCAGCTTCCCATCGCCAACGCGCTCGTTGACAGCACCGGTCGCTCGCTGCCCCGCAGCCGATTCTATGTGCCCGGATCAATACTCAGCATGCGCGTGGATACCACGCTTGCGCTGGCCGAGGGGGTTCGCCCGGTCACGGATTTCTACTATGACAACGCGCCGGCGTTCCGACTTCTCCCCGCGGCAGCGGAGCGTGGGGTCAAGAGAGTCGTTTGGATCGACGGGCCTGCCCCGCTGCGTAGCGGATGGGCTTGGGGCCAAAGGTATCTGAGCGGTGTAACAGAAGTTCTGCAGGCTCCAATGGGGAAGGGGATGCTCGTGCTGTTCGGACCTGATCCGTATTTCCGGTCGCAGCCACACGGCACTTTCAAGCTACTGTTCAATGGACTTCTATATCGCAACGAACTAGGGGACTAGATAATGCGCTCACGTATTCTGCTCG
>Ga0193716_1000739_pt1 | contig 19551 bp, 13 predicted proteins | sample U2c1metaG_FD_145901 | JGI IMG/M metagenome (GOLD analysis project Ga0193716, IMG submission 145901) | Soil microbial communities from a riparian zone of the East river system, Colorado, United States - U2c1 | ecosystem: Environmental > Terrestrial > Soil > Riparian zone | place: USA: East River...
TCTTGCCTCGGCAGGAGTTTGTACGCCTGCTCCCGGGCCGCGTTTCGCAACAAGGGAGCGATCGTGCGGCCGATGCAGTCGCTCCCAAAGTCATTGCAGGCCAAATTGGCAGCCATGGATGCGATGAGTTCCCTCGTGCCCCAGGCGTGACCTTGAGTCGCAAACAGCGCGCACATCGTGCGCGCGAGTGACTTGTAGGCGGCCGCCTCGATCGAATCGCCGGCTGAAACGGCAAGCCGTTCGAACTCGGCAATGTGCTCCGGACCCCAGCCGCGGCTCAAGCGTGCCAGCGCAGCATCGATGGTGCCCTTCACGTTCTGGCGCGCGCGATCATAAGCGCCGACGATGGCGTGCATCTGCGGCAGCAGGTACTGCGAGAGCAGAAGCCGCGCCATTTCGCGAAAATTCAATCCCAAATCTTCGATTCGGATTCCGTCCGGCACGGCGAAATCGGCGGTGATCCGTACCAAGAGTTCGTGCAGTGCCAATCTTTCCGGCCGAAATACCACCAGCTCGCTCAATCCAAAGCCCGTCAGGCCGCGCAGCTCGACGGCCGAGGCCATGCTGGTAAATACATGGTCGGTGCGAAAGATCGTGGCCAGGTGCAGCAATTCCTTGGGCACTTGCGACTGGATGCCGGGATTCCAAGGCCCGAATTCGTTACTGGGCGGCATCGAGATCGAGCTTGGTACTGGCCGGATACATTCGCAGCCCCGGCACCTCGCCACGCTGCAGCTTTTGCTGTACGTCCAACCAATAATCGACCGTAAGCAAATCGGCATTTTCCTGTCGAAAACAACGTCGTGCAAAATCGTTTTTGAACTGCATGCCGTGCTCGAGTTCTTCAGGAAGGAAGATCACACCCTCCTCGAAGAACCAGCTGGGCACGCTGTCCTCGCCAGGCTCGCGATCGGAATTGGTGCGAATCTTCACGTCCGTCAATTTCTCAACGGCGTCATAGTCGAACAGAAATACGCGGCCATAGCGGCCGACGCCGTAATTCCTGGAGTCCAAATCCTTGTTGAAGATGTTGGTGGCGGCATTGTTGCGAATGCAATGCCCCAGGCGCGCAATCACCGTGCGCGTCTCGCTCTCACTGGCGCGCTCCAGGTACACCGGCAACGGAATGATTTTCAGCTGGACTATCAACGAACGCAGAAACACGCCCTCGTCCACCACCTGCACGCTGCCGGAGGCCTCACGGCTGATCTCATCCAGCAGCACAGGATCGAACATGTGTCGATCCAACCTCAGATTGAAGTACATGACATTGTCCAACATGCTGCCCGCCCGATTGATCTCATGCACGACCCGGTACTTCTCTATGACCGCGGTCACGCCCGGGAAGGCGCCCCATTTGTAAGACTGCGTCGGCTGATCGCGAATGACTTTCAGATGATATGAACATGCGTCGAAGGTGAAGCCAAGAGCCACCGTACCGGGAATGCCGGGCGAACGCTGAAATCTTTTCTCGTTGCGCAGATGCGCGGTGATTTCGTTGAGAATGGCGACCTTGCCCACGTGATTGTAGCCAATGGTCGAGTAATGCTCGCCCAACGGACGTCGCGGCATCAGGCTGAATAGAAAAACGCAGGTCTGATAGTAGAGCTCGGTGGTCACATGCAGGTTTGCCAACGTCGAACTGAACAAATCGTGAATGTCGGCGATTCGATGCATCACCGCATCGGCGTATATGCCTTGCGCGCCGTTGAGGAACGCGACGACGAGCGGCACGGCTTGCTCATCCGCGAACACCCAGCGCGCGACCAGGAAGGCGCTACGATCCCGGAAAAATCCGGCCTCGACGACCTCCAGCGCCACGGGAACGAGTGCGTCCGGGTTGTCGTACAGCAAGCGCTCCACCCGTTGCCGAATCTTCCGCGCGTCGCCCTTCAGATCTTTGAAAGGCACGGAGAAATCCGGTATCTGCAGCGCCGCGCACAGCAAGTCATCGTCAATGCCGCCTTGCACCGGCAGCCGCCGATGCACCGATGCCATCGAGAGCGCGCGCAGCTTGCTGGGTGGTGGGAATGAATAGGCAACCGGCTTCCACAGCCCGCGGTGGATGTTGCGCCGCACCGAGTGGGCAAAGCTAAAAGCGATATCCGCCTCATAGCGATCGACGATCATCGCCGCGTACAAGCGATCCAGCTCATCCCACAGGCTCGACTCGATCGACAAGGCCGGGAAGCAGACACCGATCCTGGGTCCGTGTTCCGCGATGTAGCGGGTGTAGAGCCCCAAGCGCTCCTTGCTGATATTGATCGAGGAGTGCGGGTCGCTCGATTCGAAGGCGCGCTTGGCCGAATAAGCGTACTCGCAGAATCTGGCGTAGAAGTCATCGAAAATCTTCAGAATGAGCAGCGCAGCCGTCATGATTCGCTCGGCATCGTCGGTCGCCGCAGCGAGCCGGGAATACGCCCGTTCCACCTCAGATTCCCTCAGTTGCGCGATCACTTCAGCCGCTGTTGCGCAGCGCGGTGGCGATGGCGTTAATTGAAAGCTGAATGCCTTCGCGTACGCGAGGATCACTTTCGCCGGCTCTGTGGCGCTTGAGCAATTCCACCTGCAGCAGGTTCAGCGGCTCGATGTACGGAAGCCGCAAACGAATCGAGGCATCGAGCACCGGGTGCTTTTCAAGCAGCCGTGTTTGGCCGGTGATCAGCAGCAGGCTGTCCTGCGTTGCCAACCACATATCGCGAATGCGGCCGAATAGCGCATCGCCCAGTGCTTGATCTTCGACCAGCGTGAGATAGCGCGCCGCGATTCCCATATCCGACTTGGACAGCACCATTTCCAAATTATCGACTGTGGCGCGAAAAAACGGCCACGCGTCCAGCATTTCCCGCAGCAAGCCGCTGTCGGCGGAACGCAGCGCCTGTCCCACGCCATACCAGCCGGGCAACATCACTCGGGCCTGTGCCCAACTGAAAACCCACGGTATCGCCCGCAGATCCTCGATTCGCTGCGAGCTGGTCCGAGAGGCGGGGCGGGAGCCGATTTTGAGTTCGGAGACTTCCAACAACGGCGTCATTTGCCGGAAGAACGCCGCGAAGCCTTCAGTCTCGTACACCAATGCGCGATACGCGCGAAACGCCTCATTCGAAAGATTTTCCATGGCGGACGCAAAGCGGCGCGCGCTATCGCCCGACAGCGCGGCATTTTCCAGCGACGCCAGCAAGGTTGCCGCCGCGATCGAGTCGAGATTCGCCGCGGCGCTTTCACAGGTGCCGTACTTCGCCGCGATAATCTCCCCCTGCTCGGTGATGCGGATCCTTCCGCGCACCGTGCCATGAGGCTGCGCGCGAATCGCGGCGAACGATGAACCGCCGCCGCGGCCGACCGCACCGCCGCGGCCGTGGAATACTTGCATGGCCGTGGAATGGCTTTCGAAAACCGCAGCCAGCTTGCGAGTGGCTTGATGCAGGCTCCACACAGAGGTCAGGTAGCCGCCGTCCTTGTTCGAATCCGAATAACCCACCATGACTTCTTGAAATCCGAAGGCCCGGGTAATTGCCGCGGTTTCAGGCAGGGCCAACCACGCCTGCATCACGTCGGCGGATCGCTCCAAATCGGCGATGGTTTCAAACAACGGTACCGCCATGATCGAGGCCGACGGGTTTCCGTGCCCACGGTAAAGTCCGGCTTCTTTGAGAAGGATGTTGACCTCGAGCAGGTCGGACACGCTCTCGCACTTCGATATCACATAGAAGGCGATGCATTCGGCGCCATAACGCCGGTGAGCCTCGGCGGCCGCGCGCACGATGCTGAGCTCGGACAGGGTTTCCGGGGAATAGCTGGCATACGGGCTCGCCAACAGCCGCTCGCTGGCCAGCTCTCGCCGCAGCAGCGCGACGCGCGCAGTTTCGGTGAGCGCCTGGTAATCGGACGAGACTCCCGCCACCTTCAGCAGTTCTGCAACAACGCGGCCATGCACGTCGGCGTTTTGACGAAGATCCAACGTCGCCAAATGAAAGCCGAACGTCTCGACCGCGCGATTGAGGCGCGCCAGTGAACCGCCGCCATTTAGGCGCACCTGGCTCTTCGACTTCAAAGAATCCTCCAGCACTTCCAGATCCGCGCGCAGGCTCGCCGCATCAGGATAGGCCGGCGCCTCGACGGTGGCGGGCCTCGGCGGTGTTCGGCCGGTCAGGCTTTGATACGTGGCGGCCAGGCGGGCATACATGCCCGTGATCGCACGCCGATACGGCTCATCGGCGCGTGCAGGATTCACATCCCCGCCCCGCTGCGCCAATTTGTCGAGAGGCTCTGAGACCGATGCGAGTTCGCTCGACAGCGACAGCTCCGCACCCAGCGCATTGAGCTGTTCCAGATAATCGGCCAGGAGCGCCTGACTGGCGCGGCCCAGTGCCAAGCGCAGGGAATCCGCAGTGACGTGCGGATTTCCGTCGCGGTCGCCGCCGATCCAACTGCCGAGGCGCAGAAAACTCGTCGGACGCTTCCCGAGCAGGCGCTCCCATCGGGCGTACAGCGCCGGCATGACGGGCAGAAAAATATCTCTCAGATAAGTCAGTGCCGTGTCGACTTCGTCGGCAACGTACAGCCGTTCGTGCCTCAGCGCACGCGTCTGCCACAGCAAGCCAATTTGTGCGGCAATCGCCTCTTCAATCACCTCTCCGGCAGTGGTCTCTCGAGAACCCAGGTCTCGCTGCGCCATCAGCGCCGCAATGCGGTTGCGATGATCCAGCATGCTCTTGCGCATCACCTCGGTGGGATGGGCGGTCAGCACCGGCGTAATGAGCGCGCGGTCGAGCAAGCCCGCGGCATCGGCCCGCTTGACCCCCTGTGCCTCCAAAAAATCCAGGGCCGACGCCAGCGTGCTGTCCTTTTCGGCCGCCGCGCCTTGCCGATCCTCGGCGAGATTCGCCAGCATCGAGAACAGCATGAAGCTGCGCACAAATGCCACGGTCTCATCGAGCGATAGGCTCTCCCAGCCGGCGGCGAGTCCTCGCGGATTGGCGATGCCGCGGTAACGATCGACAGACGCCGCCCGAATGGCTTCGATTCGATCGAGCAGCGCGTCGCCGCCGTAGCTGCGGATCACATCGCCCAGCAGCTTTCCAAGGAATCGAACATCCGCGTTTTGGGTGATCGCAGGGGCGGCGCGTGTCATAGGGTGCAACCATATAATATTTAAGGATTAGGCATACCCGAATGGCACGCTATAAGCCATATCCTACAGGCGCGCCCGCAGCGCGCTGATTAAGACACCCGGCCGCTTTCTATATAGTGGCGCTTATAAATATTTCCGCGGCAACGCGATTTCCTATTCGCTCGGAGAAAATCATGCTTTCCAAGACCTGGATTCGCTCCATCGTACCCGCGCTCATCCTGGCCCTCGCGCCCATCCTCACCATGGCGCAGGTAATCAGTGTTTCCGTGAATATTGCCCCGCCGGAACTACCGATCTATGACCAACCGCCGATTCCCGGAGACGGGTATCTGTGGACTCCTGGGTATTGGGCTTGGGGCGACGACATCCAAGATTACTACTGGGTGCCGGGCGCATGGGTCGAGGCGCCGCAACCGGATTATCTGTGGACTCCCGGCTACTGGGCCTTCGGGAACGGTGTGTATCTTTGGCACGCCGGCTATTGGGGTCCGACCGTTGGATTTTATGGTGGCGTCAATTACGGCTACGGCTACGGCGGCCGAGGCTACGAGGGCGGCTACTGGCGGGGCGGTCGCCTCTTCTACAATCGCGCCGTCGTCAATGTAGGCTCGGTGCATATCACCAACGTCTATAACAAAACTGTCGTCAACAATGTCACCGTCAACCGCGTGAGCTTCAACGGCGGCCACGGCGTGCGCGCCGAGCCTACATCGCGGGAATTGGCCGCGGCTCGCGATCGCCATATCGAGTTCACTTCCGCGCAGCGGCAGCAAGAACAGACTGCACGTACGAATCCGGAATTGCGCGCGGCCGCCAATCATGGCCGCCCGCCCATTGCCGCGACTCCGCGGGCGGGAAATTTCTCGAATCCCGTACCTGCGCGCAATGCACCGCAACCGCGGCAGAGCACGCCGCGTCCCGCGCAAGGAGTGACGCCGAATCGGGAGGCAACGCCAAATCGACAGGTTGTGCCGAACCGAGGCGAGGCTACACCGGGTGGAGACTCACGGCCGGGAACACCAAATCGCGACACTCCCGTGCGAGCACCCGTGACGCCGCAACAGCAGCTGAATCCGCCGGCAGGCCGGCCCGTTCAGCCGCGCCAAGCCGCGCCGGCCCGGGAAGCCGCGCCGGTTCGTCAACCTCCGCCGGCTCGGGAAGCTGCCCCGGTTCGTCAGCCTCCGCCGGCTCGCGAAGCCGCCCCGGTTCGTCAACCTCCGCCGGCTCGCGAAGCCGCACCAGTTCGTCAACCTCCGCCGGCTCGCGAAGCCGCACCAGTTCGTCAACCTCCGCCGGCTCGCGAAGCCGCACCAGTTGAGCAGCGCCGTCAACCGGAGCAAACTCAACCGGCGAGACCCGCGGCGTCGCAGCCGAGACCGCAGCCGCAGCCTCGCGCGGCTCCGCAGCCCGCGGAGCACCCGAAACAAGCGGAGCGACCGAAGGACAATGAGCACCATTAGTCATGAGCAGAAAGCGAATCAGTTCAGCACCGAGGTTGACGGACATCGCGCAGAACTAGACTACATCGCAGCCGACGGCGTGATGACCATTACCCATACGCGCGTTCCCCAAGCCATTGGGGGACGCGGCATCGCAGCGGAGTTGATGCGGGAAGCAGTGAAGCTGGCCGGGGAACGCGGATGGTCCATTAATCCGGCCTGTTCGTACGCGGCTGCATACATGCGCAAGCACGCGCAAGCGCGCGATAAACGCCATATGGACGAATTACTCGACGAGGCGCTGGAGGAATCGTTCCCGGCCAGCGACTCGCCCTCGGTGGGCGGAAGCAACTAGCAGGGAATTTTCAGCCGTCAGCCGGGGAGCATGGGGCGGCCCTCGTGCGCCACCAGCAAGTCATGCATGTCGTTCGCATGCTCCTCTTCCACCACCAAAATATGCTGCAACATGGTCCGCGTCCCCGGATCATCCTCGCCGAAATAGCGGATTAGTTCGCGGTAGTGATCGACCGCGATTCTTTCCGCGATCAAGTTCTCTTTGATCATTTCGATCAGATTGTCAGCCGTGCCATATTCGGACGCGGCACGCGTCGCCAAGCCGGTGGGATTGAAATCCGGCTTCCCACCCAACTGGTTGATGCGCTCAGCCACTTGGTTCATGTGCTCTGTCTCTTCCTTGGCATGTTGCGCAAATTCGGCCTTCACTCCTTCGCTGGAGATCCCCTGCGCGGCGACGGCATGCATGGTGTATCGCAAAACACAGACAATTTCTGTGGCCAAAACAGATTGCAGAATCTCGATGGTCTTCTTGACATCACCTTGGTACGTGAATGTCACGCCGCCGCTGGCGATATTTTTTCGCGCCCGCTCGCGCAAGGTCTTGACGTCCGTTAGAAACGGCTTTGGTTCGGTTTTTTGCTTATCCACGTTAATCTTGCTCCTGGAGAGTGCGACCGCGACCGTATTTATACACTGCCTCCCGCCTATTTTCAGGTGACATCGATTTTGTCCGCGTCAGACGGCAAGCCAAGCGTCTGTCGGGCTTGCGCCGACAGCGAGAGAGCCTAGGCAGCGCTCAAAGCCACATCCAACGCCGACAGCAGCGGCCCCAGTTTCGGCGGATCGGCTTCCAAAGTCGGCGTGACGCCGTAGTCTCGCAGCGTGCGCGAGCAGACTGGGCCTATGGATGCAACGACGGAACGATTCAGATGACCGGCCAAGTGCGTTGCGTTGCCGGCCTTCTGCGCAATCGCGTAAAGATTGTGCATTTGTACCGCGCTCGTAAAAACGACGGCATCCACGCGGTCCTGCCGCAACGCGTCGAGCAGCTCCACGAGGGGCTGCGTATTCGCAGGCAGAGCCCATCGGTATGTGGCAATTTCATGGACCGTCGCGCCGCGGGCCTCGAGTGCCGCCGTCAGTGCTTGGTTTGTCGCGCCGTAGCGCTGCACCAGGATAGAGCAGTCCTGGACCGCGATACCCGCAAGAGCGGTTAAAACCGTGTCGGTGGTAAAAGGAGAGGCGGCCCTTATGTCGATACGAATGTCGCGTGCATTCAATTCACCGACCGGTTTCGGTCCTCGCACTACAATGATCGATGCGGTCAACAATTCCTTCAGCTGAGGTGTCAGGTTGGCTGAGTCTGTCGCGGAAAACAGTGCTCGAGTGCCGACGCCGGTCTGAAAGATGCAGATTTTGAAGGGCTCGATCCGCCATCGCTCGAGCAAGGACAGCACGGCTTGGGGATCGACATCCGGCACCTCTTCGAGCGCCGGCGCAAGCATCGGCACGCCGCCGCGACGCGCAATCAACTCAGCAAGGTGGGCCCCGGTGCGAGTTTCCAGTATTGCGATAACTTTAGATTTCATCGGAAGGTCATTCAACCACCATAATGAAGGCATGTCGACTTGGTCCAAAATGCTTTTCAGTGCGATCGTGCTCCTGGCCGGCGCCCCCGTCCTCGCCGAGCAGCTACCGCCGGACACCGAGGGTGTCCGCCAGGAATTCGTCGCGGCCATGCAGCGCATCCGTCAGCACCAACCGGATCTGCCGGATTCACCGGCGCTGCAGAGCTACGCCATACACGACTACCTGATTGCAGCGAGATGGCGTCGCGACCTTAACCTCAGGCCGGATGAAAACCTTGATGCCGCGATTGATGCGTTCCTGCATGCCCATGCGGGGCAACCCGTGGCGCGTGCGCTGCGGCGCGATTGGCTCACAAGCCTTGCGCAGCGGCGCCGCTGGGATTGGTTCCTGCCTCGCTCCGCGGATATCAATGATCCGGTGTTGATCTGCCACCGGCTCGAGGCGCGCCTATCCACAAACGACACGCAAGGACTCGCCGCCGCCGCGCTGCTGCGCTGGATGTCGCCTCAGAAGCCGCCCGCCGAATGCGCGGATGTGTTTGCATGGCTGCGGCAACAAGGGTTTCTCACGGCGGCCTTGGCGGAGGGACGCACGCGCGCGGCGCTCTCGGCGGATACGCCGCGCCTCGCGCGCGAATTTGCGGCCGACGTTCCCTTGAGCCGCAGGGCGGCGCTGTTGCAGTGGTCGGATCTCTTGGATTCGCCACGCTCGGCATTGAATGTGCTGGCCACGCATCCATCATTGCCCGTCGAACCAGAGGCATTGGCCTCGGGGTTCGACAAGCTTTCGCGTACTGAACCCGCTTTTGCGTTGGAGCTGCTTCCGCGTCTGCTCGCTCGCGATGGCCTGGCGCCGCCGCTGCAGGATCGGCTGAAGCGTTCTGCGGCGTTGGGCGCGGCATACGACCGTGAACCGCAGGCGATGACGGCATTCGACGAACTGCCGGCGGCGGCAATCGACAATCAGGTGCAGGAATGGCGAGTACGCGCCGCACTGTGGAAAGGCGACTACGTTCGGGCGCTCGCGTGGATGCAACAGATGCCTCCAAGCCTTTCCGCAACGCCCCGTTGGCGGTATTGGCACGCTCGCGCCGTGGCGGCAACCACGGGCGATGATGCCGCAGCGCCGCTGTTCTCTGAAATCGCGGGCCTTCGAGACTACTACGGCTATCTCGCCGCGGACCGCCTAAAACAGCCCTACAATCTGAACGTACGGCCCTCGCCGCCGGACGCTGCGGCGCAGACCGCGCTCAGCAATCAAGCGGGGATGATTCGCGCGCACCAACTGTTCGACTGCGACATGACGGACGATGCCATCTCGGAGTGGACCGCGGTTCTCGACGGCGCCGATAGCGCGCTGAAAGTTCAAGCTGCACTCCTTGCGTCGCGTTGGGGCTGGTACGCCCAAGCGATCACCACTTTGGCGCAGACCGGCGAATTCGACGATGTGACGCTGCGCTACCCACGCCCTTACCTGGATGCCGTAAACCAGGCCGTCAAGCTCGCGCAGCTGCCGCAGGATTGGATACTGGCCGTCATGCGCCAGGAGAGTTTGTTTCGCAAAGATGCAGTATCCCGTGCTGATGCGCGCGGCGTGATGCAATTGGTGCCCGCCACCGCCTCTGCGATCGCCCGCCGCTGGCACTTGTCCCCGCCCGGCCGTGACGGCCTGTTTGATCCTGCGATCGCCGTTCCGCTGGGGGCTGCTTACTTGCGCGAATTGCTGGATCGCTATGGGGAACAACTCGCTTTGAGTCTCGCGGCCTACAACGCAGGCCCGGGAGCCATATCGCGCTGGCTGCCGCCGAGGCCCATGGACGCCGATATTTGGATTGAAAACATCCCCTACAACGAAACCCGGGGGTATGTGCAGCACATCCTGGAGCATATTGTGGCCTTTGCCTCGGTGCGCGGTGCCGAAACACCGCGACTCGACATCCTGCTATCGCGCGCGGAACCTGCAACGCCGCCCTTGTGATAGCGTTGAGAGAACAAATGGGAGTGAATCAAAAGATGAAATCAAAATTATTGCTCTGCGCAGCCATCGTTGCCGCAGCGGCACTGGCCGATGCCGCACTGACAGCTGCTTTTGCGGACACCGTCGTAGTAAGCGCCGACCGCATGATCGACGTGCTGACGGGGCGAGTCGTAGAGCACCCGCAAATCACCATAACGGATGGCCGCATCGCCGCCGTGGGCGTTCAAGGATCCGCCCTGCCGGCGGGAGCGCGCCGCGTGGATCTTCCGGGCATGACCTTACTGCCAGGACTGATTGACATGCATACGCACCTGACTTCGGATCCGCACTACAGCGGCTATCGCCACCTGGAATTTACGGATAATTTCTGGACGGTCGTCGGCGTCGCCAATGCGAAAAAGACGCTCGAAGCCGGCTTCACCACGGTCCGTAATGTGGGATCCGCCAATTTCGATGATGTGGCGATCAAGCAGGCCATTGAGCAAGGGATGGTGCCTGGACCGCGCATCGTTCCTGCCACGTATGCCATCGGCGCAACCGGCGGGCACTGCGATGCGACGCAATTTCCTCCATCTGTTTCGGTGCCGAGGCCGGCGGTTGCAAACGGTCCGGAGCAGATCCGCGAGACGGTTCGCAAACTGCGCAAGTACGGCGCCGAAGTCATCAAGTTCTGCGGCACCGGCGGCGTGCTCTCCAAGACCGACAGCGTGGGCGGCCAGCAGTACGACCTGGCGGAAATGAAAGCGCTGGTGGAAGAGGCACACATGCTGGGGTTGCGCGTTGCGGTACACGCCCATGGAACCGCGGGAATCAAGGACGCCATACGCGCCGGCGTCGACACGATCGAACATGCCAGTCTCGCCGACGAGGAGGCCTTCGCTCTGGCCAAGCAGCACGGCACCTGGTTTTCAATGGACGTCTACAATGATGACTACATCCTGGCCGAGGGCGAGAAGAACGGCCTATATAAAGAGTCGCTGGAAAAGGAACGCATCATCGGCTTGAAGCAGCGCCAGACCTTTCAAGCGGCGGTGAAAGCCGGCGTAAAAATGATTTTTGGAACGGATGCGGGGGTGTATCCGAACGGCTTCAACGCGCGCCAGTTCGTCACCATGACCAAATGGGGCATGACCCCGATGCAGGCGATTCAGGCTGCAACGGCCAATGCCGCCGAGGCACTGGGCCGCCCGGGCGATGTCGGCGCCATCGCCGTGGGCCGATATGGAGACCTCATCGCGGTCGCCGGAGATCCGATTGGCGATATCGCGCGGCTGCAATCCGTGGGCTTTGTCATGAAGGGCGGAGACATCGTGAAAATGCCGTCGAACACGCCCGCTCCCTGATGGACTGAGAATTTCAATTGAAACGCTGCTGCCGTGCGCAGCCGGCAATAAGTTGCTCTGGGCGACGGTCTTCATTATTGAATTACCCTTCAATATTGGAGTTAGTTGTGCTTAATCGAAGATCGTTTACCGGACTGCTCAGTGCCATCGCAGCAATGTCGGTCCTATCTGGAATGGTCCAGGCCCAGGATGTCCCCGTAGCCAAGAATGTCGTACTGGTGCATGGTTTATATGCTGACGGATCGTCTTGGATCGATGTCATTCCCTACCTGCAGCGCGCGGGTTTGCAAGTAACAGTGGTGCAGAATCCGTTGACCTCACTGGCAGATGACGTTGCCGCAACTCGCCGAATCCTTGCGTTGCAGGATGGGCCGACGGTGTTGGTGGGCCACTCCTTTGCGGGAACGATTATTAGCGAAGCGGGCAATGATCCGAAGGTTTCGGCGCTGGTTTACGTGGCCGCTCGGGCGCCGGATGCGGGCGAGGACTTCGGCGCACTCGCGGCGAAATTTCCAAAGCCACCGGCGAGCGCAGGTGTGATCAAGACGGACGGATTTTTCTGGCTGAGCGAGCAAGCTTTTCTCAGGGATTTCGCCGGTGATGTTGAACCATCCAGAGCGCGCGCGCTATACGCGGTTCAAGGGCGGGGCGCCGACGCGCTGCCGACCACGAAGACCACGACTGCTGCATGGAAAGTCAAACCTACGTGGTATCAAGTATCGACCGAGGACCGCACGATCAACCCGGATCTCGAGCGATTTCTGGCCAAGCGAATGAACGCGACGACCATCGAACTCGATTCGAGTCACGTATCGCTCGTATCTCACCCGAAGGAAATCGCGGATTTGATTCTGCTTGCGGCAGGCCGCAAGCAATCGCAATGAGGGGGTTCTAGCTCCCGCCGATCAAGCCGGCAGTGACATTGATGGCAAACCCCAGGATCGATGCGTTGAAAAGAAATGAGACCAACGTGTGTGCGATCACGATCTTGCGCATCTCTGCATGCTCGGTGGAGACGTCCGCAGTCTGGCAGGCCGCTGCGATCGTGAAAGAAAAGTATGCGAAATCCCAAAACACCGGCATGGGCGTATTCGGGAAGCGCAGCGGCCGGTTGTCTTCCTGGGCGCTATAGAACATGTCTGCGTAATGCGTGGTGAACAGCGTGGGAACGAGCAACCACGAGTCGATCAGCGTGAGGGCGGCCAGCCCGAAGTGTGCCGCGCGCACCGGGCCGCTCACATGCTTCATGGTGGCGAGCGGTTCCACGATGGCAAAAAGACTGGCGACTGCCGCAATGATCACGACCACGAGAATGAAGGGAGCCGACTCGTCTTCTTCCATGTACTTGGTGCAGATTTCCTCCGCGGACAGGTGTGTCATCCAAAAGAAGATCAGCGCCAGAAACAGCAGGGCGCCGCCGTTCCAACACACCAGCACCCTGCTCAGGGTCGACCAGTCTTTGGGAAGAAAGAAAAACAGCACGCAACCTGCGAGGAACGCGATCCACAGGCGTGGGTGATCCAGGAACAGGTTTTTCATAGCAGCTGAGCGCGCTACTTGCTTTCCTTCGCCACCAGGTACTTCACCAATTCGATTAGTTGATCGGTGCCGCCGGCCGATTCCACTTGCAATCGATACTTGCCGTTGACGATGATGGTGGGCGTGCGGTCAACCTTGTACGCCATGATCAAATCCTGATAGGTACGCACCTTCAGATCAGCCGAAAAGGACTTCGAGGCGGCAACGAATTTGTCGACCGGCACACCGGCCTTTTGGTTGTAAAATTTGGCGGCGTCTTCGATGGTCGGCATGCGGCTCTTGAGAGCCCGGGTCGACGGATCGGTGATGCTCAAATCCCCGCCCTTCCACACCGCATCGAACATGGCGTCGTGCGTCTGTTGATCCACGCCGAGCACTTGCGCCGTCACAAAGGCGAGTTGAAACATCGGCCAATCCTCGGCGGTATTGAAAGCGGCCGGAAGATAGTTGAGCACCGCATTTGGCGGCAGCGATTGCTTCAGTTTGTGCATGGTGGGCTGGAAGATGTTGCATGCCGGGCAGGCATACGAGAAAACTTCCGTCACTTCAACCTTCCCCGGCCCAACGGAGGTCGGACGCGGCGGTTGCACCAGGAAGTAATTCACACCCTCTGTCCAGGTTTGCGCGCCGTGCGAGGACACCGAAACGCTCAATGCCAGCGCGGCCCAGAGTGCGGCGGAATGGATCAATTTCATCGGGGCTCCTTATGTCTCTTTATCTTGCAGCGCGAATTCTAGCACCCGCGGCTTGCGGGAATCCGTCCATTCAAGCGCGCAAAACGGCGGTTTTATGTCTTCCGAAGGGCCCCTATTCACAATACTTTGCATTCGCTCACGAACTTTCGAGTCTCCGATCCTCTCTACACGCATGCTGCCGGCGATCGGTGTGTAGTTCAGCGTTGAATCTGGTTATAGTCTGCGGCTCGCCCGGTTAATCGATTGGCAGTGCGTGCCACGGCATGGGCTCGCATATTGGTGAATGAGTGATAAACGAACAAGATCCCCAACTTTACCCGCCCGCGCGGGAACCCAAGTCTTTCATCATCAGGCACTGGAAAGCACTGCTCATCGTGCTCGTCGTGGTGCTCCTGATGATTGCGTTCATACTCTATCTTCGCCAGAAGCAGCCGATCGCCGCGCCGCGCGGCCGCAACGGGCAGGGTGGTCCGGTCGCAGTCTCCGTAGCCACTGCCGTTCCCGGCGACATCGAGGTGAAGATTCCGGCCCTCGGCACAGTGACCCCGCTGGCCACGGTCACGGTGAGAACGCAGATCACCGGCACCCTGCAAAAGATTCTCTTCACCGAGGGCCAATTCGTTCATCAAGGAGATTCCCTCGCACAGATCGATGCGCGCCCGTATGAAGCCGCTTTGCAGCAAATGGAGGGCAACTTGAAGCGTGACCAGGCGCTGCTTGCCAATGCCAGGCTCGACCTGAAGCGCTACGAGGCACTGGTCAAAGAGGACTCGATCCAGCAGCAGACGCTCGACACTCAACGCGCGCTGGTCGATCAATTCATCGGCACCATCCAGGCCGACGAAGGGCAGGTGAACACCGCCAAAGTGAACCTGGTGTATACGCACATCATCTCGCCCGTGACCGGACGCGTCGGATTGCGCCAAGTCGATCAGGGCAACTATGTGACGCCCGGGGATGCCAACGGCATTGTGCTCATCAACCAGCTGCAGCCCATTACGGTCATTTTCTCGGTTCCTGAGGACAACGTCTCCGCCGTCATGAAGCGCGTCTCCACCGGCACGACGCTCACCGTCGAGGCTTTCGACCGCACCAACGCTACGAAAATTGCCGACGGCAAACTGCTCACGGTCGACAATTCGATCGACATTACGACCGGCACTTTCAAGCTGCGCGCGCAATTCGACAACACGGACAGTTCCATGTTTCCGAATCAGTTCGTGAATATCAAATTGCTGCAAGATGTGCAGAAAAACCAAATCATCATGCCGAACGCCGCGGTGCGCCGGGGAGCACCCAATGGGGTTGCGACCACTTTCGTCTACATCGTCAATGCGGACGCGACGGTCAGTGTGCGTCCGGTGACGCTGGGCGTGGTCGATGGCGAAAGAGTGGCGGTGACCGCCGGCCTCAAGGCCGACGAGGTCGTCGTCACGGAGGGCGGAGACCGTCTGCGCGACGGCGCGCCGGTTCAACTGCCGGGTGCTGCGCCCGCGCCGGCTGCCGGTGCGCAGCCGCCCGGCAAGCCGGGCGCAGGCGCGCGGCGCGGCAAGGGGCGCGGCAAACCTCCGCCATCGTCATGATGCCGATAACCGGCTTAGCTCTGGTCGCATGAATCCCTCACGCATCTTCATCCTGCGTCCCGTCGCCACCACGCTGTTGATGGTGGCGATACTGATCGTCGGGGCAATGGCCTATTTGCAATTGCCCTTGTCGGCATTGCCGGAAGTCGCCTACCCGACCATTCAAGTACAGACATTTTATCCCGGCGCGAGTCCTGAGGTGATCACCTCCGCCATTACGGCGCCGTTGGAAAAACAATTTGGCCAGATGCCGGGCTTGAGCCAGATGTCCTCCACGAGCTCTGCCGGCGCTTCTGTCATTACCCTGCAGTTCACGTTATCGCTCGCCATCGATGTGGCAGAACAAGAAGTGCAGGCGGCCATCAGCGCCGGGCAAAACTTGCTGCCGCAGGATCTGCCGGCGCCGCCGATTTACGCAAAGGTCAATCCCGCCGATGCGCCCGTGCTGATTCTCGGCATCACCTCGAAAACGATGGCGCTCACGGACGTCGAGGACTTGGTCGACACCCGCATTGCGCAGAAGATTTCTCAAGTCAAGGGCGTGGGCGTCGTCAGCATCAGCGGCGGGCAGAGGCCGGCGGTCAGGGTGGTGGCCAACCCGCGCGCCATGGCGGCCTATGGCCTCAATCTCGATGATTTGCGCACCACCATCAATAATGCCAATCAGAACGGACCGAAGGGCACGCTCGACGGTCCGGTCAATGCGTACACCCTCAATACCAACGATCAGATCAGAAGCGCCGATGATTACGGCAATGTCGTGGTGGCTTACAAGAACGGCGCACCGGTGCGCCTCAAGGATGTGGCGACCCTCGTGTCGGGCGCGGAGAATTCCAAACTCGGCGGCTGGATGAACTCGGTCCCTGCGCTGATTCTCAACGTACAGCGCCAGCCCGGCGCGAATGTCGTCGATGTCGTCGACCGGATCCAGGCCATGCTGCCGGCCCTGCAGGCGGACATGCCGGCAGGCGTGGACGTCGCGCTGCTCACGGATCGCACCACCACCATCCGGGCCTCGGTGAAGGACGTGCAATTCGAGCTGGTATTGGCGGTGGTGTTGGTGGTGTTGGTGATCTGGCTGTTTTTGCGAAACATTCCGGCCACCATCATTCCGAGCCTGTCGGTCCCGCTGTCCCTCATCGGGACATTCGCGGTGATGTATCTCGCCAATTTCAGCCTCAACAATTTATCGCTGATGGCCTTGACCATTGCGACGGGGTTCGTCGTCGACGATGCCATCGTCATGATCGAAAATATTTCACGCTACATCGAAGCGGGCGAATCGCCGCTCGAAGCGGCCCTCAAAGGCGCGGGACAAATCGGCTTCACCATCATTTCACTCACCGTGTCGCTCATCGCCGTCTTGATTCCGCTGCTGTTCATGCAGGACGTTGTCGGCCGATTATTTCGCGAATTCGCCGTCACGCTGGCGGTGACGATTTTGATTTCCGCCGTCGTCTCGCTGACGTTGGTGCCCATGATGTGCGCGAAGCTCTTGAAGCATCGACCCCAGAACGAGGCCTCGCAGACGGAATCGGGAAAGTGGTTTACCGCAGTGGTTGATTGGTACGGCGAGCGGCTCACCTGGGTGCTCGATCATCAGAGATTGACGCTGTGGGTCGCCCTCGGGACTCTGGTGCTCACCGCCCTCCTCTATGTGCTCATTCCCAAGGGCTTCTTTCCGGACCAGGATACCGGTTTGATTCAGGGCGTTTCAGACGCGACCGAGTCGATTTCCTACGGCGCCATGGCGAAGCGCCAGCAAGCACTTGCTGCGGCGATCCTCAAGGATCCCGATGTCTTGAGTCTGTCGTCCTTCATCGGCGTCGATGGCAACAACGTCACATTGAACAGCGGCCGTTACCTGATCAATCTGAAGCCGCGCAGCGACCGCTCTTCGACGGTTACCGATGTCATCCGCCGGTTGCGCAGCGAAACGGCCGACGTCACGGGCATCACGGTGTACATGCAGCCGGTGCAGGACTTGACGCTCGACAACACCATCAGCCGCACGCAGTATCAGTTCACGCTGGAAAGCGCGGATGCGACCGCCCTCTCGACGTGGGCGCCCAAACTTGTGACGGCGCTGAACCAACTGCCCGACCTGGCGGACGTGGTGAGCAACCAGGAAGACAATGGCCTCGCAGCCTATGTCACCATCGATCGCGACAGTGCCGCGCGCCTTGGGATCAGCGTGGGAACGGTGGACAATGCGCTCTACGACGCCTTTGGCCAACGGATCGTCTCGACCATTTTCACGCAGTCGAACCAGTATCGGGTCATCATGGAGGCGGACCCGGCGTCGTACCGGTCGGTGGACTCCCTGGCTTCCATCTATGTGCCGTCGGCGGCCGGCGGCCAGGTGCCCCTGTCGGCGATTGCCAAAGTGGATGTGCAAACCCGCCCGATTCTCATCAACCACCTGGCCCAATTTCCCGCGACCACGGTTTCATTCAATCTCGCGCCGAATGCATCGCTCGGCGCCGCCGTCTCCGCCATCGAGAAAACCGAGCGCACCTTGGGCCTGCCGGGCAGCATCCACACAACCTTTCAAGGCGCGGCACTGGCATTTCGCAGCAACCTCAGCAATGAACTGCTGCTGTTGGTCGCGGCCGTGCTCGTGATGTACATCGTGCTCGGCGTCCTGTATGAAAGTTTCATTCATCCCATCACCATTCTGTCGACGCTGCCCTCGGCGGGCATCGGCGCATTGCTGGCGCTCATGCTGTTCGGCGATGACCTGACCATCATCGCCCTGATCGGCATCATCCTTCTCATCGGCATCGTGAAGAAGAATGCCATCTTGATGATCGACTTTGCCGTGGTGGCGCAGCGCGATGAGGGTCTGTCGCCCCGCGATGCGATCTACAAGGCCTGTCTGCTGCGGTTTCGGCCGATTCTGATGACCACGGTTGCCGCCATCTTCGGCGCGCTGCCCCTGATGTTCGGCACGGGCACGGGTTCGGAATTGCGGCATCCCTTGGGCGTCAGCATCGTCGGCGGTCTCTTGGTGAGCCAGGTGCTGACCCTGTTCACCACGCCGGTCATTTATCTGGCATTTGACCGCCTCGCCGCGCGCATGCGCGGCCGCACCTCCTCCGCAGAGTCGGATGCACCCTTGGCGGAAGGCTCGGCGTGAACATTTCCGCGCCCTTCATCAAGCGCCCGGTCGCAACCACCTTATTGACGATCGGTGTGACACTATGCGGCGGCGTGGCCTTCCTGCTGCTGCCGGTCGCGCCGCTGCCGCGCATCGATGTGCCGGCCATATTCGTCTCGGCCCAGCTGCCGGGAGCCAGTCCGGAAGTCATGGCGAGCACGGTGGCCACGCCCTTGGAAAGGCATTTGGGCGCCATTTCCGATGTCGATGACATGACCTCCACCAACAGCGTGGGCACATCGAGCATTCAGCTGACCTTCGGCATGGATCGCGACATCGATGGCGCGGCGCGCGATGTGCAGGCTGCCATCTCCGCGGCGCACGCTGACCTGCCCACGTCTCTGATTCGAAATCCCACCTATCGTAAGCTCAACACGGCTTCGTTCCCGGTGATTGCCATCGCCATGACTTCTGATGTGCTTACGCAGGGACAGATTTATGACGCCGCCGATGCCGTCATATCGCAGCGCCTGTCGCAAATCCCCGGCGTCGGCGGAGTCAACGTCAACGGCAGCGCGCTGCCGGCGGTCCGGGTGGAAATCAATCCGCATTCCTTGTCCAAGTACGGTATCGGCTTGCAGGATGTCCGCGCGGCCATTTCGAATTCGAATGCCAATGCACCGAAAGGCGCCATCGAATCGGATGAACTGCATTACCAGATCTACACCAATGACAATGCCCGGGATGCCGGGCCCTATCGCAACCTGATCATCGCGAACCGCAATGGTGCAACGGTGCGTCTGGGCGACGTCGCGACCGTGCTCGATATGCAGGATGGCGCTACCGAGAACATT
>Ga0193716_1000740_pt1 | contig 19543 bp, 14 predicted proteins | sample U2c1metaG_FD_145901 | JGI IMG/M metagenome (GOLD analysis project Ga0193716, IMG submission 145901) | Soil microbial communities from a riparian zone of the East river system, Colorado, United States - U2c1 | ecosystem: Environmental > Terrestrial > Soil > Riparian zone | place: USA: East River...
CACAAACTCGGGGACCGGCCCTACCGTCTCTCATTCTTACTTTGACGTTGGCCCCAAACTGATCACGCTTACCCTTACCCACAACGGTTGTCCGACAGTAGCAACAACATCTATCAGCATACACCCACCGATTGTGTCATTCAAATACCAGCCGGATTGCGGTGCCAATAAATTCCAGGTTCTCTTTACAGATACCTCTTATCTTTATCCACCGCTGACCCAATATACAGCCACCTGGAATTTCGGTGATGGTTCGCCGGTACAAACTGCTCCCGCCGGGGGCACCATTACACATATCTACACCCCAGCCGACCCGACAATACTAAGTTTCTATAATGTTAGCCTGACCACTTCGGATGGCACATGTACCCAGAGCCTCACCAAAACCATCACACTTGGCCCCATCCCATTTACATTCATATCCCCTTCACAACAGTGCTCGGGCTCTCCAATACATCTGACAGCCACCAGCCCGAGCCCGGATGCCAGCCACATCACCGGTTATTACTGGCACTGGGATAACGACCCCGACATAACCTATAATTTTTCCCCATCCCCTTCCGCGGATATGATCAGCACCACGCGCGGAAATCGTACCTTAACACTCGTCATTCAGCTCTCCAACGGCTGCCTCGATTCACTATCTCACAATGTCCTGATCACCTATCCCGACGCCCTGTTCACTACTCCCGCAGGCGCCTGCAGGAACGGCACCGTTCAATTCACCGATCAATCCAGTATCGACCCGGCAACCAATAGCCCCTTGAAGGCATGGTCCTGGAACTTCGGCGACGGCACAACGCCTTCGACAACCCAAAACCCAACCCACACCTATGCCGACACCGGCCTGTTCACTCCACAGCTCTTCGTCCAGGATGTCAACAACTGCTCCCGTACCTACATATCCTCTACCCCTATCCACATCACCTCCCCGATCGCTAACTTCGGCGGACCCGATAGCTTCTACTGTCCAAAAACACCACTCATATTCAAAGATTCCTCCATCGGCTTTAACCTGACCGATAGTTGGAACTACGGCGACGGCAACACAGACAACACCGGCACACACAGTTTCGACAATAACCAAACCTACAACGTCACCCTTACCGTCACTGACCAGTTCACCTGTACCAGTTCCATAACAAAACCCGTCCGCATTCAGGCCCCCATCCCGGCCTTCGACATCTCCGATACCACTGCCATCTGCATCCCGCTCCAAACAAAATTTGTCGCCCATGGCCAGTATTATGAATCCCTCTACTGGGACTTCGGTGACGGCAGCACTTCGACCCTTCCCAATACATCCCATTTCTATAATTCGACGGGTATCTTCAATGCGACACTTTTCCTCCAGGGCCCCGGCGGCTGTCTCGAATCAGCGACTCGCAAGGTCTTCCTGCTCGATCCGGTCGCCGCATCGAAATTCAACTACGGCCCCCTCCTCAGCAAGTGCGACTCCGTACCCGTTCAGTTTGACCTTGCACCACCCGGTTTCACCCATTTCACCCTTGTCTTTGGTGACGGAGCAGCGGATTCTTCACAGAATGCCACCCCCTTCCATATGTATCGCAGCCCGGGCTCCTATACCCCAACTCTGGTGCTTGTCGATCCCACAGGTTGTATTGTCAATGTCGGCACCGCCATCGGCCCCGTAACCGTCCTTGGCTCCATCCCCTTTGTCAGCCTGGATCCGCATGCTTTCTGTGACAGCAGTATCGTCACCTTTACAGACTATACTATTACCAACGACGGCATCGTCAGCGAAACCCTCAACTTTGGCGATGGCACACCGCCCGAAACCCACAATACAGGTGTAGCCGATTTCAATACCGATCATCTTTACAACAAACCCGGAACCTTCCTCGCTAACCTTCATGTTGTCACCAACAGTACCTGCGCAGAAGATTATACGGATACAGTACGCGTCCACCAGACACCTCATCCCCTCATCTCTGAAGCCAGCCCATTGTGTACCGGCCTCATTCAGTTTAACGGTAACACCACCGTCCCACAACTGGAACCCGTCAGCTGGGCCTGGGATTTCGGCAACGGGCAAACGTCAAAAGACCAAAACCCATCCACGGATTTCAAGCCAGGCCCCTATACCGTCAGACTGCAAACGGCCGTACCCTTCGGTTGTACCGATACAGTTTCCCAGTCCCTCACCGTCAGCCCGCTGCCGGAAATAAAAGGCCCCCGAGAGATCAGCACCCCCGTCGGCCTCCCTATTACTATTCCATTTACCTATAGTGAAAATGTCAATACCTGGGCCTGGACACCAATAGAGAATCTCGACTGTAACACCTGTCCCAATCCCGTGGCTACCCTCATCTTCAAAAAGGAATACCACGTCACAGTCACCGACGCCAACAATTGCATGTCCTCCGATTCGATCCTGATCATAACAATTTGTAACGATAAAAATTATTTTATCCCGAACACCTTCTCACCAAATGGCGACGGGGTCAACGACTACTTTTATCCACGCGGAAGCAATTTGTATAATATCCAGTCGCTGCGGGTTTTCAACCGCTGGGGACAAGTAGTATTCGAACGAAAGAACTTCCCTGCCAACGATGCAACAATGGGCTGGGATGGAAATTTCAACGGACGCCCGGCACCGGTAGATGCCTATGTTTATATTGCAGAAGTTATCTGTAACAATGCGCAGGTCGTCGCCCTGCACGGCGACGTCACCCTTGTCCGGTAAAACTGTGCTTAAAACGAATAATTAAATTGAGAAAATATTTATACCATACGATCCTTGCACTGCTGCTTGCCGGCCAGGCCGCAAACGCGCAGGACATTCACTTCTCTCAGTTCTTCGAGACACCCCTCCTCCGCAATCCGGCCCTTGCAGGCATCTTCACCGGCGACTTTCGCGTCCAGACTGTTTTCCGCGACCAGTGGACCAGTTTCAACAACGCCTATCGAACCGGCTCCCTCAGCGGAGAATACAAATGGCCCGTGGGAAAAGGCACCGACTATTTTACTACCGCAATGCAAATACTCTATGATAAAGCAGGCACCGCAGCTCTTACTACCACCGAACTGTTACCTGCCCTCAATTATAACAAGTCTCTCAGCAACGATAAAGCAATGTACCTCTCCGTAGGATTCATGGGCGGTCTGGTCTCAAAGTCCCTCGACCTTTCCAGGGTCACTACCAACAGCCAGTACAATGGCACTGCCTATGACCCTGCCTTACCCAACGGCGAGACCATCCTTTCCCCAAATGTCCATTACCTCGACGGCAGCCTCGGCATCAGCTTTAATACCACCTTCGGAGCCGATAACAAGAACACACTCTTCGCCGGCTTTGCTTACCACCACCTGAATCGCCCAAAGAACTCCTTTTATAAGAATCCCGCGATCGAGCTGGATCCTAAATATGTTTTTTCAGCTGGTATAAAAACGGTGATCAATGAATCCTCTTATTTTACGATCCAGGCCGACCATTCCCGGCAAGGCCCCGCACAGGAGACCATCGGCGGTGTACTCTATTCCTATAAGCTGGGAGATGATCCCGAAAACTCCAATTATACCCTGCATCTCGGCGGATTCCTGAGATGGAAAGACGCCTTTATCCCCGTGCTGAAACTCGACATGAACTCCCTCGCCGTCGCCCTCAGCTATGATGCCAACGTCTCTGAGCTGAAAACAGCCAGCCAGGGTAGAGGTGGTTTTGAATTGTCGATCTCCTACATCGGTTTTTTGGATCGGGAAAATGCGAAGTACCGCATCCTCTGCCCCAAATTTTAGCCTACCTTTGCGCTCAAAAAATAAATATGAGCACAAATACCATTCAAATCGGACAAAAAGCCCCCGAATTCAGTTTATACGACTCAGAAAAACAAAAATTAAACCTCGGCGACTACAAAGGAAAGAACGTCCTTTTGCTTTTCTTCCCTCAGGCTTTCACCGGCACCTGCACCAAAGAATTATGCAGCACCCGCGACAACATAGCCCTTTACAACCAGGCAAACGCCCAGGTCTTCGCCATCAGCGTCGACTCCGTCTTCACCCTGGGGAAATACAAGGAAGAACAACACCTGAATTTCCCCCTCCTCAGCGACTTTAATAAGGAAGTTTCTGCCGCCTACGGCTCCCTCTATGATAATTTTGTCTTCGATATGAAAGGGGTCTCCAAACGCAGCGCCTTCGTCATTGATAAGGAAGGTATCGTCCGCTACGCAGAAGTCCTGGAATCTGCTGGCGATCTGCCGGACTTCACAGCCATCCAAAAGACCCTCTCAGAACTTAACTAATTAACAATCAAAATTATATACATAGGGCCGGCCCAAGACCGGCCTTATAAAAACCATTTTAATTCGGCGCTAAATTTGTATCTTTGAGTGAAAACCTATATTTTGGAATCACTTGTAAAATGTACCCGCGAATGAGGATTTTTTACATTCTGTTATCCATTATTCTTTTGAACTCCTTCCAGGCTAAAAGTCAGGCCCGTGGCCCTTTGCCTGATATGGAGCACAAGGTTTCAAAATTCTACCCCAACCCCGCAGTCTCCTACATCACCTTCGAACTCATAAAAGAAGCCAATAAAACCTACAGCCTCCAAATCTTCAGTTTCCTGGGCAAAATGGTAAAAGACGAGAAAGATATCAGCGACAAAAGAACAGTCAACCTGAGCGACCTTAACCGCGGCCTCTATACTTTCCAGCTAAGGGACGGGAACGGACGCATCACCGACTCCGGCATCTTCCAGCTCAACAAATAATACCGCCGCCACAGCTGTCCTACAATACCTGTACAATTAAGAATTTAAGATAGTTCGTATTCTCCCAGCCAGGGATAATAGGATGATCGCTCGCCTGCGCCTGAAAAGTCACCTGCCGCAGTCGCCGCCTTGCATCTTTCGCCGCCAGCTGAATAGTCTCCAGGAATAGCTCCGGCTGCACCAGGTTCGTACACGACGAGGTCACCAGGAACCCACCCTTCTTCACCAGCTTCATCCCCCGTAAATTGATCTCCTTATAACCAGTAATAGCCTTTTGTATTGTCTCCCTGCTCTTCGTAAAAGCCGGCGGGTCCAGCATCACCACATCATACTGCCTCCCCTCCTTGCTCCAGGTCTTCAAGGCATCAAAGGCATTCGTCGCCTCATACCGGCAAACATCCGAAAGCCCGTTCAGCTCCGCATTACGACGCGCCTGAGCTACGGCATTCTCCGATATGTCCAGCCCCAGCACGGACTTCGCACCGTAAAAACCGGCATGCGTCTCGAAACTACCCGTATATGTAAAGGCGCCCAGCACATCCGCACCCTTTACTATATGCTGAATAGCCCTGCGATTATCATGCTGATCCAAAAAATAACCAGTCTTCTGACCATTCTCAATATCTACATACAGACTCAACCCATTTTCATTGATAATGATCTGCGTGTCAAAAGGCGCCGACAAAAAACCCTTCTGCTGCTGCATCCCTTCAAGCTCACGCACCGGCACATCATTCCTTTCGTATATCCCTTTGGGTTGGAATAAACGCTCCAGCGCACTGACAATGGCCGGCTTCCAGCGGTCTATCCCCAACGCCAGGGTCTGCAACACAAAATAGTCGTTGAATTTGTCGATGATCAGCGCCGGCATATAATCAGCCTCACCAAACACCAGCCGGCAATTCTCCGTGTACCCTAGCTGCTGCCGGTAAGTCCAGGCATCTCTCAGCCGGTTGTAGAAGAACTCGTCATTGATCTCCTCATTCCTGTTCCGGGTCAACAGCCGCACCGCGATCTGCGATTGCATATTGATATAACCCCGGCCCACAAATTTTTTATCAAACGTAAAAACATCCACAATACTCCCACCCGCCGCATCCCCTTCCACCTTCTCGATCTCATTGCCAAAGATCCACGGATGGCCGTTTTCAACACGCCGGCTGATCTTCCTATTCAAATAAACATTCGCCATGGGCGCAAATATACAGCGAATGCCGCCATTTCTTCCCATTCTAACCCGCTTCCACCCAACACTTTACCTTCACCTGTCAGACGGGTATCTTTTTTTAGGACATTTTGTCTTTATTTGCCGCTTGGCAGGAATATTGACTAGCTTACCTTTGTGGCCGAAATTTCAATTTAACGACTATGATCAATATCAAGATAGACGACCAGGAATTTGATTCTCCGGATAATATGAACACTGACGAAAACATTGCGGGTACCGCCAATCTGGGCGATATCAGCGCCCAGGAAGAAGAGCTGGAAAAGCTCAGGGAAGAAGTCCAGGAACAAAAGGACAAATACCTGCGTCTGTTCGCAGAATTCGACAATTTCAGGAAACGCAGCGCCCGCGAAAGCCTCGAGCTCCGGCAAACAGCTGGAAAAGAGGTCATTATCTCCCTGCTGGACGTGATGGACGACTGCGATCGCGCTGAAAAACAGCTGCAGGCAACCGACAATATCGACCAGGTAAAAGAAGGCGTCCAGCTGGTATTTTCAAAATTGCGCTCGGTCCTTCAGTCAAAAGGTCTCAAAGCCATGCAAAGCATCAACACAGATTTTGATGTGGAGAAACACGAGGCAATTACCGAAATTCCTGTTCAGGACCCCAAACTGAAAGGAAAGGTCATCGACGAAGTGCAAAAAGGATATTATCTCAACGATAAGCTTATTCGCCATGCAAAAGTGGTCGTAGGTAAATAAACCAGAGGCCCATACCTTTTTTCTTAAGATTATGTCAAAACGAGATTATTACGAAGTACTGGGTGTAACAAAGACATCCTCCGCCGAAGAGATCAAGAAATCCTACCGGAAAGTGGCCATGCAGTTCCATCCCGATCGCAACCCCGGGGATAAGGCAGCGGAAGAAAAGTTCAAAGAGGCCGCAGAAGCCTATGAAGTTCTCAGCGACGCAGACAAAAGGACCCAGTATGACCGCTATGGACATGCCGGTCTCTCCGGCAACGGCCGGGGTGGCTTCAGCGGCGGTAATATGAACATGGACGACATCTTCAGCCAGTTCGGGGATATCTTCGGAGATGACATCTTCGGCAGCTTCTTCGGCGGTGGCCGGCGTGGCGGCGGCGGTAATGGCCGGTCCAGAGGCGTCAGAGGTTCCAACCTCCGCGTAAAGATCAAGCTCAACTATGAAGAAATAGCCAAAGGCGTTACCAAAAATATCAAGGTAAAGAAACACGTTTCCTGCAACACCTGCAGCGGCAGCGGCGCCAAAGACAAGAATAGTGTACAGACCTGCGGTACCTGTGGCGGCAGCGGCCAGGTACGCCGTGTCAGCAATACCTTCCTCGGTCAGATGCAAACGGTCACCACCTGCCCGACATGCAACGGCGAAGGCTCTATCGTAACAGCAAAATGTCCGGTTTGTAAGGGCGAAGGTCGGGTCTACGGTGAAGAAACCGTCACCATCGACATCCCCGCCGGCGTACAGGAAGGTATGCAGCTCAGCGTCGGTGGCCGAGGTAATGCCGGCGAAAGAGGCGGAGCCCCCGGCGACCTTATCATTCTTATTGAAGAAGAACAGCATCCCGAACTCCACCGCGACGGCCTCAATGTCGCTTACGAATTACATATCTCCTTTACAGATGCCGTCTTCGGCCTTCAGGCAGAAGTACCTACCATCGACGGCAAAGCAAAGATCAAAATACCACCAGGTACTCAAAGCGGCAAGATCTTCCGGTTAAAAGGCAAAGGCTTCCCCGGCGTCAACTCCTACGAAAGAGGCGACCAGCTGATCCACGTCAACGTCTGGACACCCCAGCACGTGACGCCGGAAGAAAAAATTATTCTTGAAAAACTCAACGAATCGCAAAACTTCCAGCCCAAGCCGGACAAGAACGAACGCAGTTTCTTCGATAAAGTAAGGGAAATGTTTAGTTAATTCTCTGCATCCTTATGCTTATGCCGGGTCTTGCCGTAGATCTTCCGCGCCTTTTCGATCAGAGCGATAAATTCCTGCTGCATTCCATCCGCAGGATCACTGGATCGCTCAGCCATCTCGATAGCATCCTTCCAGTCCGCCTGCCGCATAAAACGCGACTTCTTTAACAGCCCGCCGAACAAGGCGATCGACGAGGCAAAACGATAACAAGGCTGCAGCTGCTGAAAAGGTGTCAACCTATTACCACAGGTATAAATGCTGGTTCGTGCCATCGGATCATTCGGCAGCCGGTAATTCAACACCACCCGGGCCATCTGATTCGGGGCCATCGCCCCACAGACCCCGGCACGAATACTCGCCCCACCACCCATCCCGCCGCCACCAATAAGCGCCCCACAACCAATAACTCCGGCCACATCACCCACACTATCCGCTTCCGCCGGCACAACCTCGAACAAAGCCAGCAAAGAATGCCCCGACCCTACCTCGCCACCCTGTATCTCACTCAGGCTGTCCGATAAAACCTTCACCTTATTGTCAAAGCCAATCAGCCTATAATCCTTTACCAGCGCGGGATTAAAGTCAATATTCAGATAGGCGTCATCGGCCACCGCATACACCGTCTGCGTGAACTCCCTCACCAGCACCTTCTCCGCCTCCCGCGCATCATCCAGGTAGGCAAAATTCCCGTTCCCCTTCTTTGCCAGCACCTCCAGCTTGGAATCTTTATAGTTGCCCATGCCTACTCCCAGACAGGTCAGGTAGACCCCCCAGTCCTTATATTGCGAAACCAGCTTCTCCAATTCCTCCTCCGATGTTTCGCCCTCATTGAAATCCCCGTCTGTCGCCAGTATTACCCGGTTATTGCCCCCCTTGATCAGCTGGCTCTTCGCGACCCGGTAGGCAGCCCTGATCCCCGCCTCACCCGGAGTAGCCCCGCCAGGAGTCAGGTCCTCAATGGCCTGTAAGATCTTTTTTCGGTCCTGCCCCGAGGTCGGCTGTAAAGCCACCGCCACCGAACTGCCATAGGTTACGATCGAAACCGTATCCATCGGCCGCAGATTATTGACCAGCAATTTAAATGCTGACTTAAGCAGGGGCAGCTTATTAGGCAGGTCCATCGATCCCGAGACATCCACCAGGAAAACAAGATTGGCCGGCGGTATCCGGGCGGGGTCTAACTTGCGGGCGCATACCTGCAGGAACAACAGCCGGTTATTGGGATTCCAGGGACACTCCGACAAAGTGGAATGCAGAAGGAAACAGCTGTCAGCCGGCGGATCGACATACCCGAAATTGAAATAGTTTAACAGCTCCTCTATCCGTACCGCATCCGGCGGGATAGTGCTGCCCATGTTGAGGAAACGGCGGACATTGCTGTAGGAAGCCTTATCGATCGTAATGGCAAACCCTGTCTCCGGAAAACGGGTGGCCGGTATAAAGTCATTTTCCACCAGTGAGCTATACGTCTCCGCCCCCACCGTCCAACCCTTCCTGTCCATATTCCGCCAGTCCTTGGTCAGAGACAACAGCCTTTTATTAGGCGTTACCGGCAAAGGACGAAAGGTCGACCGAAGCTGGATGTTCTGGTACTGACTGGCATCTACCCGTAGTGTAATGGTTTGATATCCTTCGGCAGAAAGCGTCAAAGTATCCGAAGTTTGAGGTATAGGTATCCCGAAAGCCCCTGAACTGCCTGAATGATAAAGATACCCGCTCGAATGAAGAAGTATTTTTACATCTGGCAAGAGGCTATTGTTCTCATCCTTTATTTCCCCGCGCAAATAATACTGTGCTTGCGAAGAAAAAATCAGCAGAACAGCCAATAGCAGCAGTAATGCACTTTTCAATGGGATATTTTGATTAAAATTAATGCGTTCTTTCCTCTTTGTCAAGCAGCGCACTGTTAAACCTCACTCTACTAACTTATAAATGGATGGGATATTGCGTCCCAGACCATCATAATCAAGGCCATAGCCCAGCAAAAATTTATTTGGGACCGAAAAGCCAAGATAGTCCACTTTTATCGGGTAAACCGTCGCCTCCGGCTTGTGCAGCAAAGCCGCTATCTTCAGCGATGCCGGCTGCTGATGCTCCAGCTGCGGCAGAAATTCGCTCAGAGTCTTCCCCGTATCCACAATATCCTCCAGGATGATAACATGCCGCCCGTGCATGTCGGTGTCCAGACCAATGGCCGTGATCACCTGCCCCGTCGACTTCGTTCCCTTATAAGAGGCCAGCTTGATAAAACAGATCTCCGCCTCGATGGTTATCGCCTTGAACAGATCCGAAGCAAACATGAACGACCCGTTCAGGATCGCAACAAACAAAGGCTTTTTTCCTGCATAATCGGTATCCACCTTTTTCGCTATCCCCCGTATCTTCTCCGTGATTTCCTCTGCTGGCAAATATGGCTCAAAATCTTTGTCGTGTACCCGTATTATGGACATACCTATTGAATTATTTTTGCAAATATATCTTATTGCCCGTCGCCGGCTGTGAATTCGGATTCAACTGATTCATCTCCAGCATGTCCTTGAAACGGATCCCCTCCGACTGGCTGATCTCATAAAGCGTCTCCCCCTCCCGCACAACATGGAATCCGATAGAACCCGTCTTCCGCTTCCGCTGTAAAAAGACCAGCTGCCCCTTCACCAGCACATCCTCCTCCTTCATATCGTTGAACTCCAAAAGCCTGGGCAGGGAAACATTATATTGATTGGCTATCGAAAGAAGCGAAACACCCGCCTGGGCATAGATCACCTTCGTCCTATTGATCTCGAACTGGCCCTCGGGATAAGAGACCTCCTGTGCCGCACCAACCTCGCCACCGCCCGCTCCGCCACCTCGCGCCGCCCCGCTCGCACCAACCGATCCGGCACCCGTTCCACCACCACCTGTCGTCCCGTTCCCACCAGCCGATCCGCCGCCTGCTACCTCCGACCCAACTCCGCCAGAACCAACTATCCCGCCCGAACCCGGCGTGCCATCCGCCGCCAACGCCGTCACCGGAGCCACTCCAGGCATCGTCAGCACTACCTCATCCGCCGGCTTCATCTTCCCCATCGCTATCAGTGAATATTGCTGCAGGTTATAGTCCTTGATCAGCTTGATCAATATCTGTGAATACCGGATATTCGTGGCATAACCCGCCTTTCTCAACCCATAAGCCCAGCCTTCATAGTCCGTAGGTTCCAGGTCAAAAAGAAAAGCATACCGGTTGCTGCGTCGCAGGAAATCCGAATGATCCTTGTAAGAATCCGCTGCCGAAGCATAACTCCGGAAACATTCCTGCCGGCTGTCATCGTCATGGTAAACTACCTGCCCTTTCCAGTCATCCTTACACTTGATGCCAAAATGATTATTCGACTGTTTCACCAGCGCGCTGGTACCAGCCTCCGACTCATGTATCCCCTGCGCAAGGATAATGGCAGCAGGTACACCAGACCGCTGCATTTCCGCCATAGCTATGACCTTATAGGTATTGACATAGATGACCCCATTTGCGCTCATCTGCGCCCGCAGGTTCATCATGCCTGCTACCAGTAATACCCATACGATAATCAACCGTTTGTAAATCATCAGGCAACAGAATTTATTTTTTCCGGATCAAAAACAACCCGTCCCGGAGAGTAAGCATCACTTTTTCCACAGTGTCATCCGCATCGATCACATCATTAAAAGCCTGTATCCCCTTTGCACTCTTGCCATGAACCCGCTCCGGATCCACTTTCCCATCCAACCCGATGGCCTCCAGCACCTGACCGTGGAAGAGCACATTGTCCGCTATGATCAGTCCCCCCGATCGCAGCCGGGGCAACACTAATTTATAATATTCCACGTAATTGGCCTTATCGGCATCGATGAACACCAGGTCCCAAACCTCATCCAGAACAGGAATGATCGCTAACGCATTTCCCCGGTGCAATATTATCCTGTCCTGCCGGTTTGCCCGCCGGAAATATTCCGCAGACCGGTCCGCATCCTCCTCACGTAGCTCTATCGTATGCAGCCGCCCATCGGGCGTCAGCCCCTCCGACAAACAAAGAGCGCTATACCCCATAAAAGTCCCGATCTCCAGGACCCGGCGCGGTCGCAGAAGCAGACTCATCATCTCAAGGTACTTTCCCTGCAAAGGCCCGCTCAGCATATGAGCCTCAGGGTGATGCATCTCCGTATATTCAGCTATTTCCCGCAACAATGGGCTTAGCTTCGAGGAATAATGTTCCGCATAAGCCTGTGCCAAAGGCTCGATCATGTCCATCGGTAAAAATTTGCGCCAAAGATAGGCTAATTGCCAGTAGCCGGATCGCCGCCGCAACTACCACCCGCCGCCGGACCGCCATCATCAAAGGCGCGCTTCCCCACCCCCTGGCTTCGAAAGAGCCCAAAGCCCCCCAAAAGTCAGGATCCCATTGATCAAAAGGAGCTCGATGCCTATCTGGAACCCGCCCAACCACGCCGCCGAATACCGGCTGATGATATAGCAGCATGCCGGCGCCAGCAGACACAACACCGTGATCCTCCAGCTATTCTCCAGCCTCCGCCTCGTGAAGATGCCAAAGGCAAAAAGTCCCAGCAAAGGACCATAGGTATACCCGGCCAGGTCTAAAATGATATTGACGATAGACTTATTGTCCACCCACTTGAACACCAGTATGCAAAACATGAACAGCACGGCAAAACTGATATGCACGGTCATCCTCGTCCGCTTCTTCTGCTGCTCGCTCAGCCCCGGCTTGTTCTTCAGATCCAGCAGATCGATACAAAATGAAGAGGTCAGGGCCGTCAGCGCCCCATCCGCACTCGGGAAAAGAGCCGATATCAGCCCAATGATAAAAATAATGGAAACGGCCTGCGGCAGGTAATGCAAGGCCAGCGTCGGGAATAGATCGTCTCCGATAACCCCCTGCCCGTTCAACATCAGCTGATGCCCCTGGTACACCGCCCCTTCGTGCAGGGAATACAGGTAGAGCAGCCCCCCCAGCAACAGGAACAGAAAGCTCACCAGCACCATGATAAAGCTAAAGGTCAGCACATTCTTCTTCGAGTCACCCACATTCTTAACGCTGATATTCTTTTGCATCATCTCCTGGTCCAGACCCGTCATGGCTATCGCTATGAACATGCCCCCCAGCAGCTGCTTCGGAAAGAATCCCTTGCTCTTGACATCCATATTGAAGATATGCGTAAAACCTTTCGCATCCAGCGCCTGCATCGCCCCGCCCAAAGAGAGATGAAGATGCTGTAAAATATAAACCGTACAGACTACCAGCCCCAGCAGCATAAATGTCGTCTGCAGCGTATCGGTATAAACGATCGTCTTGACACCCCCCTCGAACGTATACAGCAGGATCATCAAAAGAATGACAAATGAAGTAAGCCCGAACGGAACACCCAGGTCCTTCAGGATAAAAATATGCAGCACATTGATGACGAGATAAAGCCTCGCCGTAGCCCCTACCGTACGGGAAATGATAAAGAACAAAGCCCCCGTCTTATAGGCCACCGAGCCAAAACGCGAATGCAGATAGTTGTAGATCGAAGTCAGCTGCAGCCGGTAGTACAACGGCAACAGGACAAACGCAATGACAAGATAACCAAACCAATAACCGATGATCACCTGGAAATACGCAAACGCCTTATACGACTCTCCCGCAAAGTCCCCCACCGTGCCGGGTACCGAGACAAAAGTGACCCCGCTGAGAGACGTCCCGATCATCCCAAATGCCACCAGCATCCAGTTGGAATTCCGGTTGCCAATAAAAAAAGATTCATTGTTGGAATGACGCGAAGTACGCCAGGCTACTACTAATAAAAGAAGAAAGTAACCGATCACAAAAGAAAATAAAAGAAAAGAAGGCATCAACTAAATATTGAAATGGGACAAAAAATATCCACAATATAATTTTTTATCACCAATACCATCAATATCTGTATTTTCGGCCGGGCCGTAAGTACTGCCCATCATCTTACATAGTTATATGCAAATACGATCCGTCGCAGTCTTCTGCGGCTCAAAAACCGGAAAAAACGCGCTCTTCGCCACCCACACGGCGGAACTGGGAAAATATCTTGGTCTGTTAAAATTACAACTCATCTACGGCGGCGGTAGCACGGGCCTCATGGGAATCATCGCCGACACCGCCCTCGCAGAAGGATGCACCGTCATCGGCATCATCCCCGAACTACTAAAGGAATGGGAACACCACCACAAAGGAATTTCCGAACTGCACATCGTAACCGACATGCACGTTCGGAAAAGAATGATGTACGAGAGAAGCGATGCCGCCATCGTCCTGCCCGGCGGCTTCGGCACCCTCGATGAATTATTTGAAATGCTGACCTGGAACCAACTGAAGATCCACAACAAAAAGATCTATATCCTCAATACCGATGGCTTTTACGACCCCCTGCGCGACCACCTCCGTCAGCTCGAAAAAGAAGGCTTCCTCTACGACTCCCTCGACGACCGAATTACCTTCTGCGATTCACCATTAGAGATCTTCAACCACATCAGCTAGCCGGCCGAAGGCCGGTTAGCGCGAGTGGTGCACAAAAATATCAAACCCCGCCCTTATCACCGGCAACGGATGCCCATTAATATCATTATACGGCGAGTTCTTATTATCCACCGCATCAAACATCAACGCAATATAAAAATTGCTCTGCCCCACAACCCTCTGCCCATACCCAATACCCAACAATACACTCGGCGCATTTGCGTTAAAATTCTGCGTCTCCCCGTTATCCATACTCTTGTAATGCACACTAAGCCAGTTGAACTCCGGCTGCGCCGTCAAAAACAAAAAAGGCAACACATAGACCCGGGCAAAAAGCCCGCCTCCATAGCTGAACTGACGCTGCCGGATATTGTCATTATAATTCGGATCAGCCCGAACAGATGTGTAATTAAAATTGCCGACGATCCCCGCATCCAGCCAGCTCGTCAACGAATAGCCAACCTCGGGATTGATCCCGACATTGAAATCATAAGAACCAAACCCTAATCCCAAACCCCCACCCACAAAAAGGTTCTCCTTGCGGAAACCCGTTCCGCTGCCTTCATCAGTATATGTATTCACCCGGTTGGGCATACGCTGAGCATTAACCCCCAGCCCAATCATTCCAAAACAGATCGCGATTAGAACCTTTCTTATCATGTTTTAATTGTTTGATCGATCAGGCAATCAATTCCCATAATTGCCACAATCTGTGCAAAATTCGGATGTGCAAAAATCGGATGTGTAAAAATCGTACAAATTCGCATTCCGCAATCACTCACTGCTTGAAAGTCGGACACAAAGACTGCCGCTTGTCTCCGTTATACTGGCTGTAAAATCCCTGGTTTATCAGGGCGAATTCGTACGCGCCATACCCATTATCATAATGCTTAAGGGGTGAGGTGGTAATATCATATGTGAAGGTTAGCCTGATATTCTTATAGACAAATCCGATCATTGGGATAATGGCGTCCCCGGCCCGGTAATACAGCCCCCCTATCACCTGCTGATCGCCGTCATCCTGCAGATTGTATTGCGCATTCAGGCCCAGCACAGCCTCCGTAGACTGAGCCATCTGCGTAAAATACCCCATCGGGTTGATGATGACCTGGTCATTGACCTTCAGGCTTGCCGCCAGAAAGGCAATATATCTTGGCGAGATCCGGCTGTCAAAACCCGTCGGGTCACTATTAAAAAAGGATTCTCTCGGCCGGTTGACATGCTGCACCGAAAAACCCGCATTCAGATACATATTCTTTGTCGGAAAATAAGCATAGTTCATCCCCACCTGCATATCGAAATAATTGTCAGAGGGATGATCTATCACCACATTGGTAGGCAGCGTATTATCGAAAAAATGACCGTCAAACTGATCCGGGAACTTTAAGTTCTGCGTATTGATATGCTTGTTGATCCAACCCACATTGAACCCCAACGAGATCAGGCTCGCATATCCCACCATCTGGTGATAGGCGGCCGAACCATATATTTCCGTAGAGCTCAGCGCACTCGATCCGGCATCATCCCGCAGGATCATCCCCCCCAACCCCATCCAGCCATTCTCGATCCGGTCCCGGAAGACCTGCGCATCGCCCCAAATGCTAAACGTACGGTATGGCATCGCCATTATCGCCGACCACTGATTGCGGTAATTCGCACCCAACCGGTAGTCCGCATCAGGAATAAACCCCGTATTGGCCGGATTTGTCGACAACGGTGAATTGAACCATTGGGAAAAATGAAGGTCCTGACCAGATGCCCCACAGACACCTAGCATAACACAGCAGCCCAATAAAAATATGTTTTTCACTCCCCTCAATTTAGTATAAATAACGATTGTTCCAAGCTTTTGGTTGTCACCGCACCAAAGTTATATCTCCTTTCTTACTTACATGCTTCCCATTCGAAAAGTCGGCCTCCAGGGTATAAGCATACACATCCATCGGCTGCACGACACCCTGGTAGTACCCATCCCACCCGACATCCGGGTTATCCGACTGGAATACCAGCTTCCCCCAACGATTATAGATCCGGAAATTCATCTTCATGATCCCAAAACCATAGACCTTCAAAATGCCGTTCTGCCCAAAACGCCCCGGCGTAAATGCATTCGGCACATCCAGCAGCGGATTCACCTGCGCCGCCACCGTATGACAGGTCGTATCCGAACAGCCAAACTGGTTCGTCGCCACCAGACAGACCTGGAAAGTATCCGTTTGCTGATATTGATGTATCACCGTATCCGGAGTTTCCTTGAAAGCAGAATCCCCATCCCCGAAAGACCAGGCATACCGGACCGCACCAATCGACGCATTCGTGAATACCGTCGGGGTATTCGGGGTAGGTGGCGAAGGAGCAAAGGTAAAGTCAGCCGTCGGATTGATATTGACCGTAATAGTCAGCGAAGTGTCGGAAACCTTATTACAGGTGTTCGGATCCTCCTCATGCAGCTTCACGATATAAGTCCCGGTTTCCGTATAAAGATGCGTCGGATTCACGTCGGTAGAAGTCTGACCATCCCCGAAATCCCAGGTAAAGGTCGCCCCGCCCAACGACGTATTGTTGAAAACAGCAGTGTATGGCACACATCCGCTTGGCGGCGTCTCGAACTGCGCCTTCGCCACCGGTGAAACGCGCAATGGCTTGGTCAACGAATCCGGATAGTTGCAATACGCTGTATCATTCAGCACCAGCGTAACATTATACGTGCCCGCATTCGCATAGCTGTGCACCTGCGGACCATTGCCCGTGATGACCCGTTGCGTGTTGTCCCCGAAGTCCCAGGTAAAGGTCGCAGGACCAAAAGGTTTTGCCGGCGGACTTTGTGAAGTATTGATGAAATCATAGGTCAATAAGTTGCAGTCTACATTCAGGGCCTTCATAAAGTCGAAATCCAGTATCGCCCTGTCCGTCCGCGCTATCACATGCCGGTATGTCGTATCGGCCACATTACAGCTGTTCGAATCGATAGCCACCATCATAACCGTATACGTGCCGGGATTGGGATAGGTGTGATTTACCACATAACTCGTAGTAGCCGTATCCGGACTGCCATCCCCAAAATTCCAGATATAGGACTTGGCGCTCCGGATCGTATCCTCCAGCCGGGTATCCATAGGGATACACCCGGCCGTATCATAAAGACGCCCGTTGACGGACGCCCTCAACCCGGCTCCCACGCCCGCAAACCCAAAAGTGATCTTCACCGCCGCCAGGTTACAGCCATTGGTGCCTGCCCCGTTATTGGGCGACCAGACGCCCGGAGTAGTAGGGAATCGCCCCGTCTGCCCGCCATTACAATTGGCACATATTGCCTGGTAGATAGCCCCGTTCTGATCATAACGGCTCGTCCCCCCATCCACATGCTCGCTGATGCTCCTCGTATTGTCATTCTGCCCAAAAAAGGTCCCATACAGCAAGGCCGAAGCATTCTTCTGTATCACGATAAAATAAAAGTCCCGGTTGTCGCTCAACCGTTTCTGGGCGTCCGCGGTCGTCGGCATGCCGATCGTCCCAACCAGCCCGTAGGGATCGGTCTCACCGCCAATGATCCAGCCTCCCCAGCCCGAAACATAAACATTCTCACAGCGATCCACCAGGAAAGCCACCGGAGATATATTCGGCAGGCCATGCGCCGGCCCGCCCGTACCAAATACAGTTGAATATATAAAAGCCGACAGGTCCGGCTGCAGCTTCGCTATGAACTGCCTGGACCCCGCAATCGAATATGCCGCATTGATTACCGGCCAGGTGCCATTGGTCGTACCCATCACATATGGAAATCCTTTCTTATCAAAATCAAGCCCATAAATAGCATCCGCCACATCCGTTCCCAGATAGGTCGATCGCTTCAGCGTACTGCCGTCGGCAGATATTTGCGCGACAAAACCATCGCACACACCACCCCGGTACCCCGGCTGCACCACGCCCGAATGATTGCCCGGAAAATTTGAACTCGCTGTAGCCCCGCCCACATAGATATCTCCCGTCAGCGGATCGGCCTTTAAAACAAAAGCGGCATCACTGCTGGTCCCTCCAAGAAAACTGCTCCAGATAAGATGATCGCAGTTCGGATCGATCTTCAGCACCACCCCGTCCTGCCGCCCCCCTCCAAAGGTCGGTTGAAAAACAGAACCCACTATCGGGAAACCATTCGGCCCCTGCGGTGACTGGCTGGACGCCGCCACCAGGATATTTCCACTCCCGTCGATCACCACTTCGCTCCGGGAATCATCGCCATAGTTACGGATCAACGAATCGGCCTTCTCATAACGCGTTCTCACCTGGTCTTCCATATTCACACAGTCATTCCCCGTCCCCCCGATCCGCATACAGCCGATCAGCGCACTCCCGTCCGTCTTTATCTTCGCGACGAACATATCCGCAGCCCCGCCGGGACCAGCCGTCGTCTTAAAAGGAAAATCAGCTGAATAGGTCCGCCCTAAGACTACAAGATTGCCCTGGGGATCAGAAAAAAGAGAATGAGGGGTCTCCGAATCCGCCCCTCCGAGATAAGTAGCATATACCTTGCTGGCGCCATTGCTGCTGAACTTTATGATCCCTACATCGAACTGGCCATTCCCATACACCGGCTGCAAAGCACCGGTAGTCCAGGGAAAAGCGCTGCCAAAGACGATCCCGCCCGCAAAAAAAGTACCGCCCGGACCCGGTGTCGCAGTGAAACCCCAGTTACTGACCCTGCTACCCGTAAACGTACTGAACACTATCGACGGATCGATGATCAGCGTCGCATTGGGATCGGTCTCCCCAACGGTAAAGCTAACCGTATTCCCGTCCGTGATCACATACCGGCAAGTTACATCCGTCCGGCCCTTCTGAGGATCAAAGCTATAGGAATAAGGCGCTGGCTGCGTCACATCCCCCACCGAGGTCGCCGTTATAAGCTGGTTCTTCTTTATGGAAAGCTTATTGGCTCCGTCATACTTCATCCGCACCTGGCTCAGGTCCCCGCCCGGATGCACGATGATATCATATTTTAACTGGCCATTATCGGTATAATAACGGACATCTATATTCGGATAAATGTTGTGATAGGTTACCCCCTGGAAGACCTTACAGTTGGTGGTCCATTTAGATGGATCGCGTCCGATAAAATAATTGTTGTAACCGGGCAGCGCCTTGTCCGCATCTACAACTGTCTGTGCATTGCCGCCCACGAAG
>Ga0193716_1000741_pt1 | contig 19514 bp, 13 predicted proteins | sample U2c1metaG_FD_145901 | JGI IMG/M metagenome (GOLD analysis project Ga0193716, IMG submission 145901) | Soil microbial communities from a riparian zone of the East river system, Colorado, United States - U2c1 | ecosystem: Environmental > Terrestrial > Soil > Riparian zone | place: USA: East River...
TTTCGATATTGGCGCGGATCTTCCCGGCGTCGAACACCGGCCAACTAATGGTTGGACCAATGGACCAGAAACGGCTCCGGCCCGTGAACCAATCGCTCGCGCTGATGCTCTGCAAACCAAACGAGCCAGTCAACGAAAACTTTGGATAGAGATCGGCGGTCGCCGCGCCAACCTGGGCCGTTGTCGCCGCCAACTGGCGTTCCGAGCGGCGAATATCGGGACGACGCCTGAGCAGTTCGGCGGGCATGCCAACGTGCGCCTCGGGGGGTAACGCGGGCACCGGCGCTTCGCTGGCCAGTTCGCTCCACAAGGTCCCCGCCTGGGCGCCGAGCAGTAGGTCCAATCGATAAGCAGTCTGCTTCAAGGCGCTTTCCAGCGGCGGTATCTGCGCCTCCGTTGTATTCACCAGGCCTTCCGCTTGGGCGACCTCGAAATCGTTCGCCAGTCCGGCGTCAAAACGCACCTTGGTCAGCCCGAAGGTTTCGCGCTGTGCCGCCAAGTTTGCTTGCGTGACGCTCAAGCGCCGCTGCAAACCGCGCAGGTCGATATAGTTCTTCGCCACATCGCCCAGCAAAGTCACCAGAACGTCGCGCCGGTCCTCGATCGCGAAGCCGATGTTCGCTTCAGCGCCTTCGATGCGCCGGCGCGTGCCGCCGAATACATCGATCTCCCAATCGGAGTCGAAACCGGTCCTGAACAGATTTTGCTCGAGATTGCCGCCTCCTCGCGGCGCCAACCCTCCCGCTCCCAAAGCGTTTTCGCTGGTGCGGATGCGGCTATAAGAACCCCCTACGTCGAGCGTCGGCCACAGATCGGCGCCGGTGAAGCCGAGAACGGCGCGCGCTTCGCGAATCCGGGCTTCGGCCACAGCCAGATCCAAATTGGATTGAGTCGCGCGCTCAACCAGGGAATCGAGCAGTTTGTCGTTGAACTCGGTCCACCATTTGGTCAGCGTCGCCGGTCGCGTGTCGAGGCCCGCTTGCTGCGCCTCTTGCCAAGAAGCCGGAAGCACAGGGTTAGGATATTGATAATCAGGCCCGACCGCACAGCCGGCCAGCACAAACACCACGGCCACGAAATTAAATTTGCCGACGATTGAGAAATATTTCATCGAGGTTCCTTCACATGGGTAGTCAAAAACTTGTTTTCCACTGCCGTCACGCCAGCCGGTGGCGAAACATCCACGACGCGCCAGACAACGTGACCAAGGCAATCACGGCGAGCGGCCAAAGTTCCGGAATCAGCAAACTGAGGCCGGCGCCTTCGAGATAGACCCGATGGGCGATATCGATGGCGTACCGCAGCGGATTGACCAACGTCACATATTGCAAAACTTCCGGCATGCTGCTGACCGGAGTGGTGAGCCCCGACAACAGCGAAAAGGGCATGATGATTAGAAACGCAAATAACATCGCCTGCTGCATGGTCGCCGCTACCGATGACAATAAGAGGCCAATCCCGACGGCGGCGAGTAAGAATACGCTCAAGCCCGCATAGAGCGTCACGAATGAGCCCACGAATGGAATGCGGAACCACAGCTGCGCTACGAGGAGAACCAGCGTCGCCTGAACGATGCCGACGAGAATCGCAGGAATTGCCTTGCCGGCCATAATCTCAACCGGCCGAAACGGCGTAACCAAGAGCTGGTCGAAAGTCCCCTGCTCGCGTTCGCGCGCGACGGATAATCCGGTCAACATGAGCGTCTGGATAAAGGTGAGAGTGCCGATCAACGCCGGAATCATATGCCAGCGGGTTTCCAGGGTTGGATTGTACCATGCCCGAGTCGTCATTCGGATAGGCGCGCCGCGCTGGCCTCGTTCTTGGCGCCAGCCGGCATTGAACGACTCGACGATCGTATTGATATAACCCGTCGCGGTGCCGGCCGTGTTGGAGTTTCTCCCGTCGGCAATGACCTGAACATCCGCTTGACGCCCCGAGAGCAGCCGCCGCTCGAAATCCTGATCGATCTGAATCACGAAGACAGCGCGCCGCTCATTGATGGTCGTTCGGATATCAGCGGCGCGACCGAGATTGGCCACGCGGTGAAAGACGCCAGACCCGTCCAGTCGCGCCAATAACTTTTGCGACGCGGCGCTGCGGTCCTGATCGAATACCGCGTAGGGAACGTCGTTCAAATCGTAAGTCGCGACATAGCCATAGATGAGGCACTGGAGAATCGGCGGAATCAACAGGCTGTAGCGGCTGCGCGGATCCTTGAGAATCGCCAGCAACTCCTTGCGCGTCAGCGCGACGATGCGGAAAATCGTTTCGAGCATACGCTTTCCTATGCCAGCCGTTTCTGGGTCACCCGACGCGTGAGCACGGTTAACGCGCCGGCCATCAACGCGAGCACAGCCATATTCGGGAGAATCACCGGCCAGATGTCCCCAGCCAAAAAAATCGTCTGCAGCAGCGCGACGTAGTAGCGCGCCGGCAGGATGTAAGTCATGAACCGCACCAGCGCGGGCATACTGCGAAGATCGAACAAAAACCCCGACAACATTACCGCCGGCAAGAACGTCACCAATATAGTGATCTGACTTGCCACGAATTGGCTTTTCACCGCGGACGAAATTGCCAGGCCGATGCCGAGGGCGACCAGCAGGTAGAGCATCGAAGCGGCCGTCAAGACGATCAATGAACCGCGAAACGGCACATAAAAAAGAAACTTGGCCGCGAGCAGACAGAGCGCTAAGCCAACCAGACCGAGAACGAAATACGGCACGGTTTTGCCGAGCAGGATTTCGTCGGTGCGCACCGGCGTGACGAACAGCGCTTCGAGCGTACCGCGTTCCCATTCGCGCGCCATTACCAAGGACGTGAGCAGAGCGCCGATCAACGTCATGATCAAAACGATTAGGCCGGGAACCAGAAAATAACGGCTCTCGTTGGCTTCGTTGAACCAAAGTCGACTTTGCACCACCACGGGCCCGATCGTAAAGTTGCCTCCCTGGGCGTTGCGCCGCGCCAGCCATTGGCCGATCGCGCCCTGCGCGTAGCTCTGAATAATCCGGGCGTGATTGGCATCGACCCCGTGCACTAAAACTTGCACCTCAGCGTCGCCGAAAGCCAAGCTGCGAGAAAAATCGGGCCGGATGCGCACGATCCCATCCACCTTGCGCGACAGCATGAGCTTCTGTGCCTCCGGCATCGAAGTCATCAAGCGCGCGGCGAAGTAATGGGAGAGCTGAAAACTAGCGGCCAATTCGGTGGCCGCCGGCGAAGGATCTTCGAGTACCACCGCTACCGGGGCGTCGGTAACGTCTAACGACAAACCGTAACCGAACAGTAGAATCAACACGACCGGCAATACGATGCCAATCGCGATGCTGCTCGGATCGCGCATAATTTGGCGCGCTTCTTTGCGGATCAGACAAACCGAGCGGTGCGCTTTGGCACGCCAAGAACCCTGCTCTGCCGATGTCCGCGTCATGCCACCCCCTGTTTGGAGCTTCGCTGCGCTTCGTCGGCGCGGGCCGCCTCGACGATGGCGGCAAAAGCGTCTTCCATAGTCGGCGCCTTGCCTTGATCGGCGCGCGCGCGGCTGCGAATCTCGGTGGGAGTGCCTTGTGCCAACACCTTGCCCGCGTCCATGATCGCGATGCGATCGCAATATTCGGCTTCTTCCATGAAGTGCGTGGTTACCACCACGGTGACGCCCTGCTCGGAGAGCGCGGTGATGCGCCGCCAAAATTCGCGTCGCGCCAACGGATCGGCGCCGCTGGTCGGCTCGTCGAGAAATAGCGTTTCCGGCTCGTGCATCAACGCCGCCGCCATCGCCAGGCGCTGCTTAAAACCACCGGGCAAATTGCCGCTCGGCAGATCGGTAAACGCCGTGAGAGCGAACTGGTGCAGCGCCCAATCGATTCGTTCCTGCTTACGATCGCCTCGCAGATTGTAGGCGCTGGCGAAGAATGCCAAATTTTCCGCGACCGAAAGCTGGCCATAGAGCGAGAATTTTTGCGCCACGTAACCGATCCGTTGCCGTGCCGAAGCGCGCGCCCGGCGCAAATCCATGCCCGCTACTTGGAGTGTGCCGCTGCTTGCCGGCAATAGGCCGCAAAGCATGCGAAACGTCGTGGTCTTGCCCGCCCCGTTGGGTCCCAACAGGCCGAAAATTTCGCCGCGCGCGACCTCGAAGCTAATGTGATCGACCGCGGTGAAGGCGCCGAACTGGCGCACCAGCTCGCGCACTTGAACCACTGCGCCATCGTGCGAACCATTCGACGATACCTTGACGGTCATAGCGCCGACGCCCTCCCGCGGCGCGCTCACGCGCTGCAGCAAAACCATGAAGCCATCTTCGAATCGTGGTGCCACCGCGCTTAGCGTCGCCCCGGCGAGGCCAGGATCTTGATCGACCGGCTTTTCGAGCCCGTCCATGGAATCCATCTTCGCGTCGGTCGGGCCTCGCACGAAGCGCACTCGACCGCTCTCGGGGACCGCATCGACAATGTCCGGACGATCGAGCAAGCGGGCCTGAAATTCTCTGGCCTTGCATCCCGCGGGGGGCATGGCGAGAAAAACCCGGCCCGCCGCGAGTTCGCTCACTTCGCTCGGCCGTCCCTGCGCCAGCGCTTTGCCGTGGTGCATAACCACCACGTGCCCACAACGCTCGGCTTCATCCAAGTAAGACGTGCTAAGTAATACCGTCAGTTTCTCATTATGAACGAGTTGAAAAATAATCGCCCAAAGCTCGCGCCGCGATAGCGGATCGACGCCCACTGTGGGCTCGTCGAGCAGCAGCAACTCGGGCGCGCAAACCAAGGTACAGGCAAGGCCGAGCTTCTGCTTCATGCCGCCTGACAATCGTCCCGCCAACCTTTGGGTGAACGGACCCAACGCGGTCATCCCCATCAGGCGGGGATAGCGCTGCGCTCGATCCGCTGTGTCGATGCCGTGCAGATCGGCGTAGAGATCGATATTTTCCTGGACGGTCAGGTCCTCATACAAACCGAATTTTTGCGGCATGTAACCGATTCGGTCCTGGACCTGCTGCGGATCGGCGCTGACATCGATGCCCAAGACTTTCAATTCGCCGGCGTCGACCGTCATCAATCCAGCAGCCAAACGGAGCAGCGTCGTTTTCCCGGCGCCGTCCGGTCCGACCAACGCAGTCAGGCTGCCCGATTGCACCTCGAGCGAAATATCATCGAGCGCGCGCACCACTTCACCGCCGTCGCGGTGAAATATTTTAGTAAGGGCACGGCCGCTAAGCGCAAGCAGCTGATCTGGACGATTCGGCATTTAACCTCGCTTCATAGACAAGGAGATAGGGAGACAAGGAGACCAAGTGCGTTCATCGCGTGATCACCCAGACCTCAGGTCGATTGATCATCGCCACGAGCATTCTCAGAATCTCTTCATAAGACTTGTTTAATGAAAGCGCACTCTCGCCGTTTAGGTAGGAGCACTCCATGGCGAAATCGATCCATACCTGTGTTTCGGCGGCTTCACGTTCAGCGTCGGAAAGTTTAGCAATAAAAGCCGCCTTATAGCGCCGCTTGCGCCACGCTTCAGGCAAATTTGCAAACCGAGCGTGACGACCGCCGAATCTGATTCGTCAACGAATAAACCTCTTCTTTGGGAAAATCCTTCGAGACGCGGAATATCAGCATCGCCGCTTCGAACGCTTTCTTGTAAACCAGTAGATCAGTGTGTTGCTGAATTTTTCTCCCCTTCTTTTCCATGCCCTGATCTCCCGGTCTCCCTATCTCCCGGTCTCCCCGTCTCCCTATCCGCCCGGTCCGGTGATACGAAGACGCTCGCCGGCATGCCGAGACGCAACTGATCGCCGGGATCTTTGACGAAGACGCGTACCTCGTAAACTAAGCTGGTGCGCAGTTCTTCGGTCTGCACAGCCTTCGGGGTAAATTCCGCCACCGGTGAGATGAATCCGATCCAGCCGTCAAAGCGCCGTTTCGGAAAGCTGTCCACCGAGACGGCCGCGCTCATCCCATAGTTCAATTTGCCCAGGTCGGTTTCGGAAACATAGGCGCGCACCCACTTGGGATCCGTGATCGCGAGAGAAAATACCGGACTCTGCGGCGTCGCCATTTCCCCCGGCTCCATGATCCGCGTGCGCACCACCGCGTCCGTGGGCGCCATTAATTGCGAATCCGCTAGCTGCTGTTTCAACAAGGCTGCCTGCGCCTCGTTGGCGCGCAAGCGCGCTTCATTCTCGGCGATGTCTTCTTTGCGTGGACCGAGCACGGCGAGGTCCAAAGATCTTTGGTTCACTGCGACTTTGGCCTCCGCAACATGCAATGCCGCCTTGGCGGCATCGACGTCTTGCTGGCGCACCGCCCGGCCCGCCGAGGCCGCCGAAGCGCTTTTAAGGCGTTCGTATTGACTCTGCGCGTTGACCAGGTCGGCTTGCGCCGATGCGACGTTGGCGCGCGCCTGAGCGATCTCTTCCGGGCGGCTGCCGTTGCGAAGGCGAGCGACCACCTGACGCTGCGCCGCCGCTTGCGCCATGCTCTGAGCCAGCTGCGGCTCCAGACGCCGGGTATCAAGCCGTGCCAGGACTTGTCCCTGTTTGACGCGGTCGCCTTCCTGCACCAATACCGCGGCAATACGTTCGCTGTTGTTGAAGGCGACCTGGGCCTGGCGTAGGTCGATGTTACCGTAGAGCACCAAGGGTCCCGCACCGTTCTCGTTATGACTGCGCCACCAGAAAAACCCTGCCGCCGCGACCGCCGCGATGACGATCGCGATCAAAAGCTTGCGATTCATAGCCCAGCCAAATCTTGGCCCACGATGACAATAGCGGGAGGCAGCGAAATCATATCGCCCTGCCCTTTTTAAGAATCACTCCATCGAGAATCACGCTGACAATGGAACTGTAACCGGTTTTAGGATCGAGACCGAGCTCGTCCATTTTGGGCGGATTCATGATCGCCTGAACCGCGCCGAGCAGGATTTCGATAATCAGTTTCACCGGAATATCCTTCCGCACGAGGCCGGCCTTCCGGCCTTCGGCGAAGATCTTGCCGAAGTATCGCTGGATCATTTCGCGACGCCGCTTCTCGATCACTTGGAACAGCTCCGGCGCCTCTCGTCTGATGTCGCGCACGAACGGCGGCTGGATTTCCTCCGTGTGCTGCTGCATGCAGGCGAGAAAGCGCTGCAGCTCAGTCAACGTGTCGTCCGAGCGTTGCGCCATGATCGCGTCAAGATCCGACTCGACATTGCGAAATTTGTCCATCAACACTGCCTGCAGCAGCGCGGCCTTGCTGGGGAACGACGCATAAAGGGTCTTCTTGCTCATGCCCAGCTCTTCCGCGAGGTCATCCATGGTCACGCTGCGAAAGCCGTGGGCGAAAAAATGCGCCCGCGCGGCGGTGACGATCCGCTGGGCTGCCGGATTATCGCGCCTGCGCTCTTGAGGCGGATGCCGTGAATGGGGCGATCTGGGTGGCATAGACTTAGGAAACCCAAACAGTATTTACAGTTTCCGACCACAAAATGCAAGGGAGCAAGATACTAACCCCTCGCATGTGCTCTGTGGCAAAGAAGCACGGATGTCTCGGCGACGCTGTACGAGCAGCTAGCGATCGCGTGCCACCGGTGGACTTGACCGAGCGGCGATGTTTGAATCTATTTCTCGTCGCCGATCTTAACGGTCGAAGGGAGGTGACCTGAGCGGAAGAACGACGTGCGGTTCAAAACTTTTTCCTGGAACTCTTCGAGATAGAGATAAATCACCGGAGTGATGAACAACGTGATGAACTGCGAGACCACAAGACCGCCGACGATAACCAGACCGAGCGGACGGCGCGATGCGCCATCCGCACCGTAGCCGAGAGCGATCGGCAGGGCGCCGATTACCGCGGCGAGCGTGGTCATGAGAATGGGCCGGAAGCGGTCGATGCTGGCGTCGTGAATCGACTGCTCGGCCGTCTCCCCCATCGACACCCGATGGATCGCGAAGTCGACGATCATGATGCCGTTCTTTTTGACGATGCCCATGAGCATGAACATGCCGACAAAGGCGTAGAGTGACGCCTGCTCGCCGAACAAATAAAGCGTCGCCAGACCGCCCACCAACGCCGTCGGCAACGTCGAGAGCACGGTCAGCGGATGGAGATAACTTTCATAAAGAATCGCCAGGATCACGTACATGACGAAAACCGCCAGCGCCATGAGAATGGTCAAATCGCGCACCGTGTTTTGAAATGTCAACGCTTCGCCCTGCAGACTGGCGCGCAGCGACGACGGCACGATTTCGCCGGCGGCTTTGTTGATGAACTCGGTGGCGTCGCCGATGGCGACCCCGGGCTTGAGATTGAAGAACAGTGTCACGCTGGTGAACTGGTTGAGATGATTGACCGCCTGCGGCCCGATGGTAGATTTCCAGTTCAGCAACGCGTTCAGCGGCACCAGTCGTTTGCCGTCGTCGGAGCGAATATACAGCAGGGCGAGGTCATCCGGCTGAGCTCTCGCCGAGTCTTCGGCTTCCAAAATCACCTGGTATTGATCGGCCGGTTTCTTGATCAAGTAAAGATAGTTTTGTGAATAGGCGTTGCGCAACAGCGTCAGAATGCGCGTTTCCGAAACGCCGTGGGTCTTCGCTTCCTCACGCCGCAGAACAATATCGAGATTGGGCGTGTTATTGAAATAATCCGACGACACGGTCAGAAAGCCGGGAAACTCGTACATTTTAGTCAAGAGCTTGGCGCCGGCATCGTAGACTTGATCGGGATTCACGCCCGATATCGAGAACGCGTACTGTCCCTGATTTTGGTTGGTGGCGCCGGTGCTGATCTCGAGCACGGGGAACGGGCGCAGGAAAGCCATGACGCCGGGAATCGAACTCATGGCGCCCATCATTTTCGCAACTTCTTCATTGATTGGCGCACGCCCGCCCGGTGGCTTGAGAAACGTGAAGATGATTCCCTGATTCGACGCAATGAATTGGCTCAGTCCGGTGACTTCGATGGTGGCCAGGACATTGGGATTCTGCAACAGCACTTCGTCGACTCGGTCTTGCAGCTCGTGCATCTGCGCGGGCGAGGAACCTTCGCGGCCGATGAACACACCGGTGACCACGCTACTGTCTCCCGGCGGCAAAAATGCTTTCGGCACAGCCATGAAAAACCATACCGTGCCGGCCAGGCAAACGACCCAGATCAACGCCGAGATCCAGCGATGCACCAGAAACCAGGACAGATAACTGCTGTAACGGCCGAGAACACGATGTTCCATGCCGCCGACAACGCGCTCCATCCAGGTGCGCTTGGCGCCCTCACCACGCTCTTTCAGTAACCGCGCGCACATGAGCGGCGTAAGCGTGAGTGAAACCAAACCGGAAGCGAAAATCGATATTACGATGGTGCTGGCAAATTCGCGAAAAATGCGGCCGACCAACCCGGACATAAACACCAGCGGAATAAAGACCGCCGCCAGCGACACGGTCATCGAGATGATCGTGAAACTGATTTCCTTGGCGCTTTGAATCGTCGCTTCGAGCGCACCCTCGCCGCGCTCCATGCGCCGCACGGTGTTTTCTAAAAACACGATGGCGTCGTCCACCAGAAAACCGATGGCCAGCGTCAGCGCCATCAAGGACAGATTGTCGAGGCTGTAACCCAGGAATTGCATGGCGATGAATGTCAGCAGCAACGAGATCGGCAACGCCACGGCGGGTATGAGCGTGTCGGTCGCGCGGCCAAGGAATAGGAAGATGACTAGCACCACCAGCACAAACGCGATCGCCAGCGTCTCTTGAACGTCGCGCACCGAATTGACGATGCTGCGAGAGCGATCATAGAGCGGCGTGATGCGCACCGATCCCGGCAACTCGGCGCCCATCGCCGGCAGCACGGCGCGGATGCTGTTGGCGACTTCCACGGCATTGGCGCCGGCCTGCCGGTAAACCGCCAGCACCACCGTGGCGCCGGGCACGGGATATCCACGCGCCCAGAAGCGCATGTTCAGTCTTTCGTCCTGCACCGACTCGGTTACTTTGGCCACGTCGCGCAGGTAAATCGGCGCGCCGTTCTTTGATCCGACGATCAGCGAGCTGTAGGCCTGGGCGCTGTCGAGCTGTCCCTGGGGTCGCAAGAGACTCGTGCCGCTCGGCGCATCGAACTGTCCCGCGCCGGTATAGCTCGTGCCGCTCTTTACTGCGGCCGTCAGATCGTCGATGGAAATATCGCGCGCCCACATAGCCGACGGGTCGGCCTTGATGCGCACGGCCGATTTCGTACCGAAGACACTCACCCGAGAGACCCCCGGCAAGATGCTGATGCGCTGGCCGATCTGAGTGCTGCCATAGTCGTAGAGCTGGCCGCGCGTAACCGAATCGCTGGTCAGCGCGATATACATGATTGGCTGATCGTTGGGATTGGTCTTGGAAAAGGTCGGCGGCGACGGCAGATCCACCGGTAGACTCCCGGTGGCTTGGGAAATCGCGGTCTGCACGTCGGTGGCCGCCGCGTCGATGCTTTTGTTCAGGGCGAATTGAAGGGTCATGTTGGAATGGCCCTGGGTGCTCTTCGAGGTGACCAACTCCAGCCCATTGATTTGCATGAACTGGCGCTCGAGCGGCGTCGCGATATTGTTGGCCACGGTCTCGGGACTGGCACCCGGATAATCCGCCTGAACTTGGATGACGGGGTAGTCGACCGCCGGCAAGTCATTTACCGGCAGACGCAAATAGCTGAGCACGCCGAACAGGATCGCTGAGACGGTCAAGACCGTCGTCAGCACCGGCCGGCGCACGAACGTTTCGGAAAAGTTCACGACTTGTTCCCGGGTTTAGCGGGTGCAGTTGGATTCTCGCTCGCAGCCGGCTGGACGATCCGCACTTTGCCGCCCGGGGTGACTCCAAGCTGCCCTTTGATCACCACTTGCTCGCCGCTCTTGACACCCTCTTCGATCACCAGCAACTCTTCTTGACGTTGGCCGAGTTTCACGGGTCGCAGCTCAGCGGAAGAGTCGCTCTTAACCACATATACGAACGACCCTTTAGCCGACATTTGTGAGGCCTCGGCCGGCACCAAAACCGCATCACGTTGGATCGCCAAAATGAGCCGAATTTTGGCGAAACGGCCGGGCCAGAACCTGCGGTCACGGTTGGCGATCGTGGCGCGCAATTTCACCGTTCCCGTTCCGTCCTGCACGGAGTTATCGAGAAAAGTGAGTTTGCCTTCGCGCGGTTTGGCCGCGTCATCCGGCAAAGCCACTTCCACCTGTAGACTTCCGTTCGCCATATTGCGCTGAACGGCGCCGAGCTCACTCTCAGTAACCGTGAAATCGGCATAGATTGGATCCAAGCGTTGAATAACCAGAAGCGAGCCGGCGTTTGCCGAAACCACATTGCCGGCGTCAACGCCGCGCTGCCCGGCGCGCCCGTCGATCGGCGAACGGATCGTGCAATATTCAAGATTCAAGCGCGCGCTCTCCACCGCGGCGCGGTTTTGCTTAACCACCGCATCAGCGCCTTCTATTGCATTCTTTTTCGTGTCGTAGTCTTGCCGCGTCACCGCGCGCGGATCTCTGACGCTCTCGACTCTGGCGAAGTTGATTTTGGCCATACTGAGCGCCGCTTCGGCCTGGGCCAGATTAGCCTCGGCCTGATTGAGTTGGGCCTGGAATGGCCGCGGGTCGATAGTGAAAAGCAGGTCGCCGGTTTTCAGCTCGGCGCCGTCGGTGAAATGGATTTTTGTGATGCGCCCGGAAACCTGCGGTTGAATCGACACGACTTCGCGGGCCACCATCTTGCCCACGGCATCGATATAGCGGGGAACGTCCTGGGACACCGCCTTGGCGACGGTCACCGGCGCGGGCGGACGTTCGACGTTGGTCTGCGGTTCCTTGCCGCAGCTCGAAAGCAGACCGGCGCCGAGCAGCACCAAGCCCAGCCAGGCAGGTTTTGCCCCGCGCCGGGTCCGCTTCATCAATCTCACTCGGAAATCCCTAGCTTAGGCAACCAGGCGTTGCTCGACCTCGGCGGCTCCCTGATCTTTCTTCTGTGCGGTTTTGCGCGCGTTCGATTCCCATTGCCGCAATCCACGGCGGATGTAGTTGGGCTCCAGGTTGAGCATCAAGCAGACCGACACGAACGAGCAAAACCAGTCGGCATCGTCATTGAACAACCAGTCTTTCGCTTCGTCGAAGAGCGCTCGGCGCTTGCCGGTGACCGCAAAAAGATTTTCCTGAAAACAACGGATGCCGTCCTCGAGCACCGCTAGCAACAGCGTGCGCTCGGGCTCGAGCGGGATCTTGCGCCGAAAGTTCGCGGCATAGTCCTCGCCAAGAAGCGTGTCCGGTTGAAACAGCGAGCCAACTCGATCATCGAGACCCGCGGTACGCGGTCCACTGCTTGCAGTATTTGAATCCTTAAGTTCCATTACCCCTCCGTATGATTTAAAAAAATGAGTGAACCTTTACTTACCCGGAAGAACGGTTCTCAACTGGCCAACAGCTGAAGCGCCTTAGGACTATAATAACGCCGAGCGGCCTCCTCTTTAAGACCGACTCCCAATAAAGCAAACCAGGTGGCTTGCGATACCAACTCCTCTTTCGAAACCTTGTAATCGACCGCCGCGACTTTGGGCTGCAAATGCAGCATCAACGAGAACGCAACATGTTGGACGAACCAAACGCAAAGATCGCGCCGAATCGGCACATCGTTCATTTCTCTAGCTTTAGCAGCGGCATTTAAACACGCCTCGAATTTTTTCAACCACGCGGCTGCAAGTTTTTTGTGCATCAGCCGAACAAACTCGCCATCGCCAAGCAGACTACGCACCAAGAGAGAATTTAACGCCGCCCGATGGCTGTCACCGGCGCGGCCCAAGACGTAGTGAGAGATCATGAAATGCACCATAATCACCAACGTCGAAGTCGACGACTTGAGCTCTAGAATCCGACTGGCTTCCGCGAAGGTCGGTCCCTTCGCGCAAGCATCCAGCATGGCCGCGTAAAGCGACTCTTTACTAGGAAAGTGTTTGTAAAGCAGCGCCTCGGAAACCCCGGCCGCTTTGGCCAACTCCCGCGTCGTCGTGCCGTCAAAACCCTTCTCGGCAAATACGTCCTGGACGGCCTCGACAATCGCCTCTTTACGGGCTTCGGCAGAGAGGCGGGGCACGTTTGACATTTTGGTTAGTTAGCATTTACTCACCTCATCTGTCAAGAAAAATCTCTGACTTTTTTTGAACCGGCGACGTCTGCTCCGCACCTAACCGAATTTGCGGGAAATTCGCATACTGCAACTCGCGGAGGTCACACTGATTCGAACCGTAAAGTTTCCCAGCGCTCTCTGCAGAGCACTGCGACGCGGAGCCGTTCGAGGTGCTGCTCCATTTGTTTGGCGCCCTGCTTCACTGGGTGGGCCGCGAAAAACTCGCGGGCTTCCGCTTCCAGCTTCGGCTCGGCCAGACCGATAATTCCCTCGCACATCCGCGCAATCGAGTTATCGGGATACTGTCGGAGCATTTCCTCCCAATGCTTCGTCAGGAAACCCCACGCTTGGCTACGGGCGTAGCGATTGAGCAGAATATTACGCATGAGATAGGGTGAGTTCTGCGTGCGCACTTCGCCATTGATCGTTAGATCGAGAGTTCGTTCGATCAATTGCGGTATGCGGAAATTGGCCAACGCGAAAAGGTAGCGCGTCTCCTCCTGCGGAGTTTGGGCGTTTTTAAACTTCTGGTAAAAGTTTTCGTAATCGGCTGAAGTTCCTGAATAAGCAAGAATAACCACCAGCGCCGGAATTAAATTACGCTCGACTCCGGTGGGTTCCTTTTCATATTTTGTGAATAACTCACGGGCCTGCTGCTGGCAACTGGCGTCGTCCGCAAGGGTGCCAAGCGCGCCAATCAAATCGCCGCGCAGTTGGCTGACCAATTCGCTCTCGCCGTTTCTTGGCGACCAGCCGTGGCGCTCAACGGCAGGTATCAACAAGCGGCGGAAGCGCTCGGCCAGGGACAGCAATTGCCCGTCGTGTAAAATCCGCTGTAAATGATGCCCCGAGCCGATCACCGTGGTCCAAACGTTGACGTCGTCTTCCTCGCGCAGCAGGTCGATCAAATCCAGGTATTCGGTCAATGGCGCAAGCCCGGCGAGAGTGGCCGCCCAGGTATCGTTAACAAGACCGAATCTTTCCACTGAGGAGAGCCGGCTTGGCAATGCCTGCCGCAATGCCCCGGCAAGATCGCCGCCGTAACTCACGCGATAAAAGCCGTGGCCACCGGCGTTGACCACCGCCCACTCCACGTCCCCGCCAAGCTCGATCCGTTGTTCCTGCTGGTCAACCAGCAACACTTTTTCGACCACGCCCGCGTTGGTTGCGGCGCGCAAGAAGATCGGCACGTGCCACTTTCGTTCTTGATCGGAACTATCTTGAAGATAACGAAAAATCTTCTGCGACAGCCGCAGCCCACCTGGTTTCTTTTCGACCCGAATCAACGGGTAACCGGCCTGGAAAATCCACGAATCCATGAGCGCTCGCACCGGCTGTCGCGTCGATTCTTCGAGAGCGTCCCAAAGATCGGTGGTTTCCGCATTGGCATAAGCATGCCGTTTTAGATAAAGCCGGATGCCGTCGCGAAAAGCTTCGGCGCCGAGATATTGTTCCAACATGCGCAACACTGAGGCGCCCTTCTCGTAAGTGAGCACGTCGAACATTCCCGCTGCCTCTTCGGGCCGCTCGACGGGAAATTCGATGGGGCGCGTGCTTTTCAAACCATCGACCAGCATGGCCGCAGCGCGCGAGACGGTGAAGCTATCCCAACGGCGCCACGCGGGTTTCCAGGCGTCGACCGCGAGCATTTCCATAAACGTTGCGAACGCTTCATTGAGCCAAAGCCCGTTCCACCATTTCATGGTGACAAGGTCACCGAACCACATGTGGGCATTTTCGTGCGACACCACGTCGGCGACCCTTTCGAGTTCCGTACGCGTGGCGCTCTCAGCGTCCACCAGCAATGCAGTTTCGCGAAAGGTAATCGCACCGAGGTTTTCCATCGCTCCCGAAGCGAAATCCGGGATCGCGATGAGATCTAGTTTATCGCCCGGGTACGGAATGCCGTAGTAGCTGGCGAAATGCTCCAGCGATGCTTTACCGATCTCCAAGGCGAAAACGGCCAGCCGCTTTTTCCCCGGCACGGCGCAAACCCGCAGCGGCGCGCCCCCCACCGGCACCGGATCGGTCGCTTCGAATTCGCCGACGATGAACGCCACCAGATAAGTCGACATCTTGATCGTGTCGGCAAAAACGACTGCCTTTTTGCCGGTTCCCGGCAACACCGTTTCGCGCACCGCGCGCGCATTGGAGATGGCCGTGAGCTTGTCGTCCACCACCAGCGTCACTTGATACACCGCCTTGAGCGCAGGCTCATCCCAGCAGGGAAAAGCCCGGCGGGCGTCGGTGGATTCGAACTGCGTCGAAGCAAGCAGCTTCTCTTCACCGTGCGCATTCTTGTAGGTGCTGCGGTAAAAGCCGTGCAGCTTGTCGTTGAGGATCCCGGAAAAACTAATTTGCAAATCGCCGCCGCCGGCCGGAATGGTTTCAGGAAAGCCAAAAGTCGCCTGTTCGTTCTCCTTGTCGAGCTTGACGCTGCCCTCTAACAGTTTACCGTTTGCCAGCAGGGCGACCGCATGAATTTCCAACTCGGCGGCATTGAGCACGATCTCGCGCACCGGTTCGTGGACTCGCAGCGCCACCTTCTCCTCACCGGCGAAAGTCCAACGAATCAAGTCCGGAGTGAGTTTCAATTCATAGCGTTCCGGGGTCACGCTGGTCGGCAAACGATAGGGCTTAACAGTGGACATGGCGGCTCCTTAAAGAGATTTTCGCCGGCACGATATCTTACCCGGTGCGTGGTCTGAAAGCATAACGAGACTAGGCCTCGGCGCGTAACGCTTCGAGCGCCGAGCGGCGAAAAATCCCCAAGCAACCGATCGCGCCGGCCGCGACCGTTACCGCCGTGACGATGACTAAGATGGCGAGCGTCGGAACGAACGATATCGACACCGGCGTGCCAAAGAAATAATAGCCCAAACCAAACGCAGCGGCGAGCCCGAGGACGGCGCCGGCGACACCGGCGATCACGCCGAGAAATAAATACTCCGCGACAATCGAGCGGAGAATCTGACGCCGTGTGGCGCCGAGCGTTTTCAGCAGTATGCTTTCTTTCATGCGCTGCATGCGGCTGCCGAGCACGGCGCTGGCCAACACGGCGAGTCCAGTCAAGATCGTAAACAAAGCGACAAAGCGCATCGCGCCCGAGATCTTGGAAAGTAACGCATCCAAGGTGCTCAAGATCAGGCTGAGATCGATTACGGAGACGTTGGGAAATCGCTCGACTACCGCGCGTTGCAATTGGGCGGCGGCGAGATTCGATTCCGCGCGCGCGACCAGTGCGTAGAACTGCGGCGCGCTTTCGAGCGTACCCTCGGGAAAGACGATAAAGAAATTGGGCTGCACGCGCTGCCAATCGACCTCGCGCACGCTCGCCACGCGGGTCGCCAACGTCACGCCCTGAATTTCGAAGTGCAAGGCATCGCCCAAACCGACGTGGAGCGATTCGGCGATACCCTTTTCCACTGAAACCGGAATCGGCGTCGTGTCTGCGGCGACACTGCCGCGCCAGGTCCCTTGAACGATGCGTTCGGTGCCGGTCAGTTCCCGCCGGTACGTCGAGCGATACTCGCGGCGCAGCGCCCAAGAGGCGATTCTGGATTGCGGGTCGGCACGCAGTTGATCGACCGACTTACCTTTCACGGCGCTTAAGCGCATGGTCACGATCGGCACGTCGTCGTGCAACGCCACGCCTTGTGAATTGATCAAGTCGGCGACGGCGCGGCGTTGATCCGCTTGGACGTCGAACAACACCAGGTTCGGTTCGCCCCGGCCACTGCGCAACGTCACTTGCTTGACCAACATGTTTTGTACGCCGTAGAGCGTGACCAACAGAAAAGTACCGATGCCGATCGCCAGGGTAACCGCCGCGGTTTGATTGTTCGGCCGATAAAGATTCGCTAGGCCCTGCCGCCAGGCGAATGATAAAAATCTCGGAGCCCATCGCCGCAGCAACGCCGAGCCGGCGCGGGAAAGCAAGAACAAGGCGCCGAACACCGCGAGCACGCCGAGGGTAAACCATAAACCGATAAGTTTGCTGGCCGTAGTCTCCGCCGCAAAAGCCCAGATGCCTGCGACGATCAGCGCAACTAAAGCCCGGGCCAGTCGGCTCCACTGCGGCCGATCGTCATCGAACGATGCGCGTAGTGCGGTTAACGGCGCGATCTGCCGCAAGGACAGCAACGGAATCAAACCGAATAATAGCGATGTCCCCGTACCAACCGCCAAACCGGCACCGATGCCCGCAGGCGCTAAGGTAACCACTGCGGCTACGGGCAGAAAATCCTTGAGCGCGTAAGGCAGCGCATATTGCGCCGCACTGCCGAGAGCCGCGCCGAGCAGCGAACTGACCAACGCGAGCAACAATATCTGTATCGAATAGACCGAGACCGTCTCCTTCGGCGCCGCGCCGATGCAGCGCAGCAAGGCCACCGAGCGCACTTTCTCTTTTGCGTAAACGTGCGCCACGCTTGCCACGCCGACACCGGCAAGCAGCACCGCGATAAACACCGCGAGCTGTAGATAGCGGCCGAGGTTTTCCATGGACGACGCGATCGATGTCATGCGCCGGCTCACGGTATCGGCTTGCAGTTGCAAGCGCTGTAATTGCGGCGCGACCTGCTCGACCAGCCGGTCGACGTCGATTTTTGGATCGAGTTTGAAGAACACCCGATAACGCACCAAGCTGCCCTTTTGAATCAATTGGGTGCGATCGACGTATTGAATTGGAATATAAACCCGCGGACTGATCACCGAAAACGCGAGGCTCTCGCCGGGAATTTTGCGCAGCCTGCCGGCGATACGGAATTCATATTCGCCAATCTTGATCCGGTCACCCACCTGCGCGTTGAATTGCAACATCACGTTGTCGTCGACCAACGCGTTGGCACCCTTTTGAAAATCCGCCATTGCCAATGGCGGCTCGGTTTCCAGGGCTCCGTAGTAGGGAAACTTGCCGCCGACGGCGCGCACCTGCACCAGCCGCGAGCCGCCGCTGCCGGGGAAAAACGCCATGGAGCTGAAACCGATTTGGCGCGACCGATCGCCGCCCAGTGAAGCGATGAACGCTTCGTCCTCTTCGCTGAAGGGCGCGCGGCTGTCGATCGCCAGATCGGCACCGAGCAAACTCTTCGACTGCGTCTGGAGACTCGCTTGCAAGCTCTCGCGGAAGGAAAACGCGACAACCACCGAGGCGACGGCCAAGACCACGCAAACCATCGAGAAGAACAACGGTCTAAGACCGCGGCGCCCGTCACGCAGCGCCATGCGCCATACCCAAGCTCTGCGAAACATCATCGTGCCAAAGCTAATTTAACTGACAGCGGCGGCGAGTGTCGTCCCGGCATCGGCGACGAGCCGACCCGCTCGCACACCGATGACCCGGCTGGCTTGCTGGGTTAGCTCATTGTCATGCGTGACCAGTATCAAAGTTGTCCCATTGGTTGCGTTCAATTGGAAGATCAGTTTAACGATTCCCCGGGCGGTTTCCGCGTCCAGGTTTCCGGTGGGCTCGTCGGCAAAGAGAATTTTCGGTTGATTCATAAACGCCCGCGCAATCGCCACGCGCTGTTGCTCGCCGCCGGAAAGTTGCGCCGGATAGTGATACAAACGGCTGCCGAGACCGACGCGTCCCAGCAATTCCAAGGCGCGCCCGCGCACCAGTTTCTCACCCGCGATCTCCGCCGGCACCATGACGTTCTCCAAGGCGGTCAATGACGGCAGCAACTGAAAGCTCTGGAAGATGAAACCGATCGATCGATTGCGTATGCGCGAGAGTTTTTCCTGGCTTGCGCTGTGGAGCGGCGATCCGTCGAAAATGACGGACCCATGGCTGGGTCGTTCCAAGCCGGCACAGATCGCGATCAATGTCGTCTTGCCGCTGCCCGACGGGCCGACGATGGCGCAGGTACTGCCCTCTTCAATATCGAAAGAAACATCGTTCAGAACATGAACGGTATCGTCACCGGTCTTAAATTCCTTGGTCAAATGCTCTACGCTGAGGATGTTGTGGTCGCTCATGGATGATGAATCTGCTTGGATGAATGCCTCAACTCTAGAATTTTTATGATGACGACTCAACTACGAAAGCCGCATTGTTTTGCCGGCTATTTTGTACTGATCCTTGGTTGTTTCTTACTCCTGACCGCCGCAGCGCCGACGCCACGGAACATCTTGTTTCTCGGCGACAGCATCACCGCCGGCTACGGACTCGAACCGGCACAAGCGTATCCGGCGCTGATTCAAAATAAAATCAACACCAAGCGCTGGCCGTTTAAAGTCATCAACGCCGGTCAGAGCGGCGACACTACGGCGGGCGGCCTCAGCCGCATGGACTGGTTGCTGAGAAATCATATCGACGTGCTGGTCTTGGAGCTCGGCGGCAACGATGGCCTGCGCGGTCTGCCGGCTGAAACCACGCGCAAAA
>Ga0193716_1000742_pt1 | contig 19494 bp, 20 predicted proteins | sample U2c1metaG_FD_145901 | JGI IMG/M metagenome (GOLD analysis project Ga0193716, IMG submission 145901) | Soil microbial communities from a riparian zone of the East river system, Colorado, United States - U2c1 | ecosystem: Environmental > Terrestrial > Soil > Riparian zone | place: USA: East River...
CCGCCGCCGGAACACGATGCGCAGGATCCGTTCGGCGACAACGTGATCGGGTGCGCGCGGCGCCGGGCCGAACCCGGCGGCGTGGTGCTGCCGCGCGGCGACCGTCCGGGTCACACGACACCTCGGGGCGCGGTCGGGACGGCGCCGTGTGCCATGACATCTCGCATTGTCGAACCCCCATGTTTTGCGGCGATCGGTTTCAGCTCGGCAGCGGCGCCGGTCCGGTAGGAGATGTCGTGTTGTTGCGTGTCCACTCTTTTTCGAACGCGTCCATCGCGAACGAGATGACGTCGACGATCGGTTGGGTCGCCTTGTTCGGTGTTCCCGAGTCGAACGGGGGCTCTGGGTCGTATTCGAGCGCGAGTTGGATGCCCTGCGCGAACTCGGGGCCTGCGAACTCGGCGACCAGCGTCAGTGCGAGATCGATGCCCGCGGACGAGCCCGCTCCGGTGGCGATTCGGCCGTCCACGACCACGCGCCGATCGGTTGGTTGTGCACCGTATTTGGCGAGTTCGTCGCGGAACAACCAGTGCGTGGCGGCGGGCAGGTCGTTGAGCAGCCCCGCGGCGCCGAGGATGAGCGACCCCGTGCACACCGAAGCGGTCCACTTGGTGTGCGGGTGGGCATCGCACACCCAGTCGACGATCGGGGCGTTGTCCCTGGCCAGTGCGAGCGAGGCCGGGCCGCCGGGGATCAGGAGGATGTCGGGGCGCGCCACATCGGCGAAGGTGGCGTCGACGTTCAGGTGCAACAGGTTGTGATCGTCATCGATCGTGCCCGTCTCGGCGGCGCACAGCACCACCTCGGCCCCCGGCACTGTGGTGAACACCTGGTACGGCCCGATGACATCCAGTGCGGTGAAACCCGGATACAGGCCGATGGCGATGATCACGGAATCCTCCTGAAGGTTCAGTGGTGGAGAACGAGCGGCAGCACATCGGGTCCGCGAACCACCAGGGACGGTTTGTAGGGAACCGCCGCGCGCGGCACGGCCAGTGATATCCGGGAATAGCGCGCCAGCAGCGATTCGAGCAGGATTCTGCTCTCCAGGCGGGCGAGTGCCGCGCCGAGGCAGTGGTGAATTCCGTGCCCGAAGGCCAGGTGCCGCTTGTCCGCTCGGCCGATGTCGAAAGAATTCGGATTCGGATAGTGCCGCTCGTCCCGGTGCGCCGAACCGACGAGCAACAGCACCGGCTCGTGTGCCGGAATCGTGGTGCCGGCGATCTCCAGATCCTCGGTCGCGAACCGCCACAGCGAGCTGACCTGAGGACCGTCGTAGCGAAGCGTTTCCTCCACCGCGTCGGCCGTGGTGTGCCTGCCATCGCGCAGTGCGGCCAGTTGGTCGGGGTGGTCGAGCAGCGCGACCAGCAGGTCGCCGATCAGCCTGATGGTGCTCTCGTAACCGGCCACCACCAGGCCCGCGGCGGTGGCGACGAGCTCATCGGAGCTCAGCAAACCGGACTCATCACTGGCCGTGATCAACTCGGACAGCAGGTCGTCGCCGGGACGCGCGCGCTTGCGGGCGACGAGCTCTTCGGCGTATCCCAGCAGACGGGCGGTGGCCTCGGGGATCTCCGCCATCTCCGCGGGATCGGCGGTGAACACCAGGTCGCCCCATCGCCGCAGGTCGGCCTCGGCACCCGGCTCCGCGCCGAGAACCGCACAGATCGCCCGGATCGACAGCGGCGCGGCGACCCGTGCCATCACGTCGACGGGTTCGCCGACCGGTAGCGCGTCGAGAAGTTCGTCGACCGTGGCGTGGATCGCCTTGTCCCACTGCGCGATCCGCGATGCGGTGAAGGTACCCGCGGCGAGGCGGCGGATGCGGGTGTGGTCCGGTGGATCGAGGTTGACCATGGTGCGCTCGGCGACCGTGCCGGCGCCGAAAGCAAGGCCGGCGGCACGGAACTCGGGTAGCGCGTGCCGGTAGTCGCTGCTCAGTCGCGGATCAGCGAAGCCGGCCCGGACATCGGCGTACCTGCTCACCAACCACACTCGGATCGCGGGCCCGATGGTGACCGGCTGCACCGGTACGTTGTCCCGCAGCAGGGTATAAAAGGGATAAGGATTCTGAAAGAACTCCGGTGTGAACATCTCCGACATGGCAAGTTCGGATGTGGCGATGTCATTGGACATCCGATGCCCTCTTTCCGTCACGTGCGATGATTGCCCGCACCGCTGGATTCGCCGAGAATAATTCTCGGGTTGCGGCGAGGCTGTTTTTGTAGATGTCGAAGCCGGACGTCCCCTGATTGCGAATCTTCGGCCAGGTTATGCAGAACTCTGTGCCGCTGTCGACGTGGTTCGCAATCAGGTCGACGCCCGTTCCACCCCCGGAGAGCGGTGCGCTCGTCCGTCCACAGTCCGGGCTACGCGCTCACAGGTGGCCCGAGGGGGAGGTCAGTCCGACCACGAGGTCCGTCGCCTCGAGCACGGCCTGCCGGGACTGTTCGGTGTGGTCGAGCGCGTCGAAGCCGTGCTGTCCGTCCGGCACGTCGATCACCCGCACGTCCGTGCCGGTCGCGTGGGCCCTGGCCAGGAACCGGTCGACCATCGCCTGCCGGTCGGGCAGTTCCCGGCCGACCCTGGTCAGCAGCAACGGCCGACCCGGCGCCACCATGTCGGCCGGCGTGTCCGCGTCCGGGGTGAGCCACATCGGGTAGGTCAGTGCCAGGCAGCGCAGCCAGTCCGGCGACTCGGCGAGCCATCGCCCGACGAGCATGGCCCCGCCGGAGAACGCCCACACCGCGATCCGGGTCGCGTCCACCCCGTCCAGGGCACGCACCGACTCGACGATCTCGGCCAGGTCCTCGGCTGAGGCCGGCCACTCCGTGAACCCGTGGAACGGCTGGTCGACGACGACCCCCACCACGCCGCGGCCGGCGAGGAGCTGACCGTAGCCCCGGTAGGTCGGCCAGTCCCTCGGCCGGATGGGGTACTGGGCGGGCGACGGTCCCGGCACGAGCACCACGGCGGGCAGCGGCTCGTCGACACCGTCGGGCCGGTGGACGTCGAAGCCGGTGTGCCGGCGCACCGTGCCGCAGGCCGGTACGTCGACCACGAACTCGAGCTCATGCGGCGCTGCCATACCGACATCCTCGCAGGTTCCCTCCTGGTGGGAATGCTCGACAGGTGATCACCATGGTTCGATAATCCCGGCCAGGTTCTCAGTCGGGAGGCATGGATGGGTGTCGAGCGAAGTCGTCGGTCGTTCCTCGTGGTCGCCGGGTTGCTGGGGCTCGCGGCGTGCGGGTCGAACACCGGGCGGGAAGGGTCGGCGGCCGGGACGCTGCGGCACTGGTACCACGCCTACGGCGAGGACGGGGTGCAGGAGGCGGTCCGTCGCTACGCCGCCGCGTACCCGGACGCCGACGTCGAGGTCCAGTGGAACCCCGGCGACTACGACTCCAAGATCGTCACCGCGCTCCAGAACAGCGCGGTGCCGGACGTGTTCGAGGCCCAGATCAAGGTCGACTGGGTGCGCAACAAGCAGGTCGTGCCGTTGGACGACCTGCTCGGCGACGCGAAGGACGACTTCGTGGCGACCCTGCTCGAGTCACAGACCGTCGACGGGAAGCTCTACGGCATCCCGCAGGCCATCGACACGCAGGTCCTGTTCTACCGGCCGAGCCTGCTCGCCGCGGCGGGTGTCACGCCGCCGACGACCGTGGACGGGCTGCTCGACGCCGCGAAACGCCTCAACACCGGCGGGGTGCGCGGCCTGTTCGCCGGGAACGACGGCGGGGTCGGCGTCCTCACCGCCCCGCTGCTGTGGTCGGCCGGCCTGGACTTCCTCTCCGAGGACGGCACGGCACCCGGGTTCGACGACCCGCGCGCGGCCACCGTGTTCGCCAAGTTTCGCGAGCTGCACACCGGCGGCGGGCTCCTGCTCGGCGCCCCCACCGACTGGGCCGACCCCGGCGCGTTCGTCGACGGGAAGGCCGCCATGCAGTGGACCGGCCTGTGGAACCTCCCCAAGATCACCGAGGCGCACGGCGACGACGTCGGCGTGCTGCCGTTCCCCGCGTTGGACGGTGACGGCGCCGAGTCCGTGCCCGTCGGCGCGTACAGCGCGATGGTCAACGCCCGCGGCGCCGACACCGACGCCGCGAAGGCGTACGTGAAGTGGCTGTGGGTCGAGAAGACCGACTACCAGACCGAGTTCGCGACCGCGTTCGGCGCGCACCTGCCCGCGCGCGCGAGCCTCGCGGAGAAGGCGGCGTCGCTGCGCGACGGGCCGGGCAAGGACATCGTCGGGTTCGTGGCCGACGGCGGCCGGATCGCGAGCCCGGCGCGGTGGTCGGCGACGGCCAACACCGCCCTGTCCGACGCGGTGTCCCGGATCGCGCGGGAAGGTGCCGACCCGGTCGGCGAGCTGCGTGCCGCCGTCGACGTCGCGCGCGCCGAGATCGCCCGGCTCGGTCGGTGACCCGCAGGACCGCACTCACCTTCTGGCTCTTCGTCGGCCCGTTCGCGGCCGGACTGCTCCTGTTCACGTACGCGCCGATCGGCTGGAGCGCCTACCTCAGCTTCTTCGACGCGCGCAACACGGTGACACCGACCGAGTTCGTCGGGCTCGGCAACTACGTGGACATGCTGACCGACCGCGCTTTTCTCGACAGCTTGGGCACGTTCAGCCTGTTCGCGTTGTTCGTGATCCCGACGACCGTGGTGCTGGCACTGGTGCTCGCGCTGATGGTCGACCGGGTCAGGGTCGCGAAGGCGTTCTTCCGGTCGGTGTTCTTCCTGCCGTTCGCGTGCTCGTACGTCGTGGCGTCGCTGGTGTGGAAGATGTCGCTGTTCTCCGGGGTGGACACCGGCGTCGCGAACACGGTGTTCGGCTGGTTCGGCGGTGACCCGCAGGCGTGGGTCGGCACGGTCGACCCGCCCCTGTACTGGGTCGTGCTCGTCACCGCCCGACTGTGGCTGCAGCTCGGCTTCTACATGATCCTGTTCATCGCGGCACTGCAACGGATCCCGGCGCACCTGTACGAGGCGGCGTGGACCGACGGCGCCGCACCGGGCTGGCAGACGTTCCGGCACGTGACGCTGCCCGGTGTGCGCGGGGCGCTGGTCGCGGTGCTCGTGCTCAACCTCATCAACGCCTACCAGGCGTTCGACGAGTTCTACAACATCCTCGGCGACTCGCGCGGCTACCCGCCGTTCGCGCGGCCGCCGCTCGTCTACCTGTACTACACCTCGCTCGGCTCCGGCGGGCAGGACCTTGGGCGGGGGAGCGCGGGCGCGGTGATCCTCGCGCTCGTGATCGCGCTCGTGACCCTGTTGTCCGGCAAGGTGTTCCGGAGGTCGTCGTGATCCCGCCCGTCGGCCACCGCCGCGGCACGCTCGGCGCGATCGCCCACTGGGCCGCGCTCGTGGTGGCGACCGTGCTGTTCCTGCTGCCGTTCTTCGTGTTGCTGCGCGACGGGCTCGCCGCCGGCTGGTCGACGGTCGCGGACCTGTTCACCGACATGGAGATCCCGTTCGCCCGTAGCCTCCTGAACTCGACGGTGGTGGCGTCGCTGCAGACGGCGGGCCAGCTACTGCTGTGCTCGCTCGCGGGTTACGGGCTCGCGCGGATCCCGTACCGGCACGCGCCGAAGATCCTGTACGCGGTGGTGGCGACGCTCATGGTGCCGACCGCGGTGACGTTCGTGCCGAGCTTCGTGGTCGTCTCGAGCCTCGGCTGGTTGTCCGACCTGCGCGGCCTGGTGGTGCCGGGCCTGTTCAGCGCGCTGAACGTGTTCCTGTTCCGGCAGTACTTCCTGGACTTCCCGGTGTCGCTCGAAGAGGCGGGCAGACTGGACGGGCTGAGCCGGTGGGGCGTGTTCTGGCGGGTGGTCGTGCCGAACTCGACGGCCTTCTTCGCCGCGATCGCGGTCATCGACTTCATCGGTAGCTGGAACCAGTTCCTGTGGCCGCTGATCATCGCGCAGGACTCGTCGACGTGGACGGTGCAGGTCGCGCTGTCGAGCCTGCTGACCGCGCAGAACCCGAAGATCACGCTGCTGTTCGCCGGCGCCGCGGTGTCGATCCTGCCGATCGTGCTGGTGTTCGTGCTGGCGCAGCGCTACCTGGTGCGCGGGGTGACCGAGACCGGCCTCCAGGGATGACGAAACCCCGCGGTGCTGCCAGGTCGGGGGTCCGCCAGCACCGCGGGGTCACAACTGAAGTCGCCGCGACCCGCCGTCGCGTTACCGATTCTGTCCCCCGCGTCCGCGATCGTCGATTCCGACTATGGTGGGACGGCGGTGGACCGGATCCTCGGGCGAAGGGCGTATGACGTGTTGCGAGGTGTACGCGGCCTGCTGGTCGCGCTGCTGGTCCTGACGGTCGTCACGTTGCCGGGTTCCGGCAGCGCGACAGCGGACCCCTGGACGCTGACCACCGCGCAGCGGCAGGCGTACCTGTCCTACTACGCGCCCGTGATCTTCAAGCGGGGCGACGAGAACAACAGCCAGGAAGGCTCGGACTGGCTGTCCAACTACGACTTCGACCGCGACGGCGACTTCTCGAACAACCGGGTGAACTGGCGCAACGTCAACCAGTACGCGATGGCGGGCGCCAACGCCCACTGGCGCATCCGCCCGACGCTCTACACCGCGCTCATCGAGTACGACACCGGCGGCGTGAAGAACCTCGTTCTGCTGTACCACGTCTACAACGCGGCCGACAAGGACTTCAACGAGATCCACGACTGGGAGCGCGTCGAGATCGTGCTGCGTGGCGTCACCGGCACCCCCGGTGGCGCGGGGGAGACCTTCACCTACGCGACGATCACCAGCCACAAGGACCACGTCATGCGTCGCGCCTCGGACAGCGCGGTGAAGTTCATGCCGACCGCGACCGGCAGGCACCTGCTGCCGCGTGGCGTGCGCAGCCGGTGAACCCCACGACCGCGTACAACCTCGCCAGCAAGGTCGACAACGGCACGGCGGTGACCTGGCAGGCGACCAAGCGCGTCACCTACGAACTGCAGGATCTCGCCGACGTCATACCGACCCACTGGCAGCAGTCGAACTGGTACACCCACTGGCTGAGCAGCAAGTCAAGCGACGTGCTGCTGGAGTCCCCGGTGCCGTCGGAGACCGGGGCGGTGGAGGTCAGCGCAGGCCTGCAACGCTTCTACACCGCCTCCCGCGACAGCGGGAAGTCGGACCTCACCGACGGACGTGAGGGCATCCTGTCCAAGAACTGGCTGTACGGCGCCTACTCCGGCGAGGAGAACGCCGACGAGATCTCCGGCTCCGACGACTTCGGCGGCTACGAGGGTCTCGGCCTCGACAGCGCCGGCCGCAGCCGAGGCGCCGCCAGCGGCGACACCGCCTCCCACAACGCCTACTGGCGTCAGCACGACTTCTTCGTCCACACCGGCGTCGTCGACACGGCCAAGCGTCGAGAGGCGGGCACCTGGCTGACGGGCCAGTGGTACACAGGGGCCAACGGCGGTTTCGACGGCCGCTGGGTCCCACTGTTCGACGACCGCCCCTGACGTCGGCGCCCTGGTAGTCCCGGCTACCGCGCCTTCGGGTTACCGCCAGGGATCGCCGGCGCGCTCGCGGAGGGCGGCCGAGAGCTGCCGGTGCGCTTCTGCGTCGGTCGGCGGCTCGAACCGGATCACGGGCAGACCGTATTGCCACGCCGGAGTCATCGACGCGCCGGGAAGATCGCGAAGTCGGTCGAACGGCACCCAGGCCCAGCCATCCTGTTGCGGTTCGGAGTTTTCGAACCCGGCGTGCTCGACGAACGGGAGATACTGGATCGGGCCGACGAGGCTGGCGCAGCAGTAGCTGAACGGAAGTGCGGTCGACTTGCTCGCGCCGCGCTCCGCGGCGGCGACGTCGCGCTCACCGCTGTCGAGATGCTGATGAAGCTCGGACGCGAAGTCGGCGTAGGCCAGAACCCGTTGCGCCACCTCCGCTTCGCGGACCGCCGGGTACGCCCGCGAGTCCGTAGGCGGCCGCCACGGTCGAAGTCGGTTGTCGGCGACGGCGTACGGGATGGGCGACAGCCTGCGGTCTCCTGATCGTCGGTGGTAGCCGATCGCGCTGTGCACCGCCTCGGTGAGGTGCTCGGCTTCCGAGCCGACCAGCACGATGTCGTCGTCGCAGGCCGGCAGGACGAGGAGCTCGCCGGGCACCCGTGCTCGCCACGGCTCGAACAGGCTGGGCGTGACAAGTGCCGCGGCGCGGCGTGCACGCCCAAGACCGCGCACGGCGAAGGTGTCGGCCGGGCCACCGTCGTCGATGGACACGGCGGCCGCGCCACTCCCGCCGAACAGGTTGGCGGCGCCCGCCCGTGCCCGCTCGATCGCGTCCTCGCGGGTCAGCCCGAGCCGGTCCAGCAGCTCGGCCGTGACGGGCCGGGTGGTCCCGGCCGCGTCGTCGAAGACGAGCCACGGCCGCAACAGGTCCAGCTCCGGGCGGAACCGCCAGCCGGCCGCGCGGTCGCCGTCGAGGAACGCGTTCCTGATCAGCTCGCCGTGCGGATCGAGCGGGGCGGGTGTGCCGCCGTGGGGATCGCGGAACACCGGGGCCCGCACGGTCAGGTAGAGATCGTCGGCGGTCGGTTCCCTCGGCGGCGTCGCCGGTGGCACGGTCGAGTCATCTGTCGCGGTCGACCGGGTGCGAGCGCGCCGTAACTTGTCGAGGATTCCCACGAACGCAAGGTACCGAAGGGCGGCGCGTCCCGACCCTTGATCGCGCACCCGACCGGTTGTGGGCAAGGATGGGTCGCTGCTGATATTCGTCGGAGGTGCCTTCGTGACGTACGCACAGATGCGCGGCCAGCTGGAGGTGCCCCGCCGGATCCACCGTGTGCGCGCCATCGACTGGCTGATGGTGGCGCTCGCGATCGTGTCGGTGGGCATGCTGGCCTGGGTGTGGTTGGCCGACCCGCCGGTGGCGACCCAGGTGCTGCTGTTCAAGATCGATGTCGGCATCTGCGCGGTGTTCTTCCTCGAGTTCGTCTTGCGCTGGCGCGCGGGTGGCTGGGGTTGGCGGTTCCTCGGCCGGAACTGGTTCGAGATCCTCGGCATGATCCCGGTGTCGCATCCGGCGCTGCGGGCGTTCCGGCTGATCCGGGTGGTCGTCCTGCTGGCCAGGCTCGGCCGCGCGGTGGACCGGACCATCGGCGACGCCGTGACGCAGCGTCTGGTGAACCGCTTCCTCGGCGCGGTGATCGACGTGTTGAAGAAGCCGGTCACCGTCGCGGTGCTCGAAGAAGTGGTCGCCGTGCTGAAGACCGGCCGGTACGCGCAGAACATCTCCCGCGCGCTCGCGCAGAACCAGACCGAGCTGCGGCAGATGGTGCTCGACAAGATCAAGGCGGACCCGGCGGCCGGGCGACTGAAGATCGTCCCGTTCCACGACGAGATCGTCGGCACGGTCACCGACACGGCGATCCGGGTCGTGCTGGAGATGCTCGCCGACCCCCGCACCGACGAGATGATCTCCGACAGCCTGCGCGAGAACATCGACCAGATCCGCACCGCGGTCAGCAACGACGAGCCGAAGCGGTCCGGTATGCCGTGAAGGGGTCCTTCACGGCGCCGCCACTGTCACAGAAGCGCAGGTCGAGCTACGCTCGACGGAGCAGGGGAGGCGCGGCATGAGCGGAGCTTGCGGAGCGAATCATCGATGTTCAGGACGCGGCCGCGCCCGTGGAGGGCGCCGGTTGAGCGGAGCTTGCGGAGCGTTCCGGTGCCGCGCAGCGGGCGCGGTCGTGGCATGACGGACGAGGAGCTTGTCGTCGAGTTCGCGCTGACTCGTCTGGACCACCCCGATCTCGAGCTGGAGGAGATCGCCGCGCTGGTCGTCCGCCGGATGGGTACGGACGGGATGCTGGAGTTCGCCTCCCGCAACCTCGCCACCCGAGGCGAGCTGCGCGGCGCGGCGTTCCCCTGCGCCGTCGAGCATGTGCTGCGAGTCGTACTGACCCTGCGCGGCCCCGACTAGGTCGTGTCTGATGGATCATCGTGGTTGGGTTGACACAGTCTCGCCCTGAGCAGCGGAACCTCAGGGGAACGTGACGGCACTCAGCTCACTGTCCACCGGCAGTCCGCATCGTTCGCTGGGACGTGACCAACACTTTTAATTCCGGGGAGGCGGATTAGTCACCGGTTGCCCAGTAGGCGCGGTCCTTCGCCGCGTTGCGTTGGACCAGCGCGCCGACACACGCCGCCTCGACCACTATGCGGGCCGCGTGTCGAGCGTGCGGTGGCGTGGCCGATTGGTGTCACGTGATGAGTCGCGACTGAGCGTGAGATTCGAACGAGTGCGACAACCCGGCGATGTGCCCACGCGTCTTTTGGATTGGCTGAGTTAAATGGCTTTCCCTGAAGGGAGTCGAATAATGTTACGCAGTGTTGGAGTAGTTGTCGCCCTGGTCGCGTCGTTGGTCGGCCTGACGTCGGCAACGTCGTCGGCGACACCGGGTTATTGCGGTATCGCGTGGGGTTCCCTCGCGAAATCGGTATCGCCGACGGGTGTCGGGGAGATGGTCGGGTTGCGGGCCGGCCGCCACGATTGTTATGACCGACTGGTGTTCGACGTACACGGCCCGATCGACGGATATTGGGTGTCCTATGTGGACGCTGTGACGGAGGACCCGACGGGCAACCCGGTGCCGTTGCGGGGCGGGGCAAGGCTGTCGGTCACGGTGCAGGCGCCGTCCCACAACGCGTCCGGAGTGCCGACGTACAGTTACTCGAACCCGGCCGAACTGGTCAACGTGGCCGGCTACCAGACGTTCCGTCAGGTCGCATGGGCCGGCTCGTTCGAAGGTTCGACGACGGTCGGCCTCGGCGTGCGTGCGCGACTTCCGTTCCGGGTATTCACACTGCCGGGACGAGTCGTGATCGATGTGGCGCACTTCTGGTGACGAACCCACGCGGGTGGATCCGATCCGGATTCCACCCGCGTTGGAAAATCTCCGATCAGATACTGAAAAGCTGACCATTGTGCGATATCCATGTCGCGCGCAATAGCAACGGTTCGTCCGCGCCGTAGCGGAACACGATCGTCGTGCACCTCGTTCCGCTTCCGGGTGGTGAATAGCTAGGCGATGCCGGCCGCGATCAACTGTTGCCAGATCTCGCCCTGGTCGACGACCTCGACCTCGAGCTTCTCCGCCTTGGTGAGCTTGCTGGCGCCGACGTCGGCGCCGGTGATGAGAAAGTCGGTGCTCGCCGAGACCGAGGACGCGGTGGTCGCGCCGGCCCTCTCGCACAGTCGCTGGAAGGTGGGGCGCGGGACCTTCTCGCCGGAGCGTGGGTCGCTGATCGTGCCGGTGATCACCACTGACTTGCCGGCCAGCGGCGCGTCGGACGCGACCACGGGCGGCAGGTCCTCCTCGCGCACGTCGAGGGAGACACCGTGCTGCCGCAGCCGTTCGAGCTCGGGCCGTAGCCGGGCGAGGTGCTCGGACAGTGACGCGGCGACCTTCGGTCCGATGTCCTCGACGGCCACGAGTCGTTCCTCGCCGGCGTCGGCGACCTCCTCGAGCGAGCCGAACCCCGCGCGGCACAGCCGTGTCGCGGTGCCCTCGGAGGCATTGGGGATCGCGAGCCCGATCAGCGCCCTGCGCAGCCCGACGGGACGACTCGCGTCGATCGACTCGATCATGCGCGTCGCCGAGACTTCGGCGATGCGGTCGAACTCCAGCAACTGTTCCTTGGTCAGGCGGTAGAAGTCCGACGGGTGCTCGAGGATCCCGGCCTCGGCGAGCCGTTCGATCCACACCCCACCGACGGCTTCGATGTCCGCCGCTGCCCGCGACGACCAGTGGATCAGCCGCCGCACGGTCTGGGCGGGGCAGGCGACGTTGGTGCAGAACAGCTCGCGGCTGTTGCCCTGCTCGGTCAGCGGCTGGCCACAGGACGGGCACGCGTCGGGCGGCACGATCTCCAGCTCCGCGCCCGTGCGCTTGGACTCGTCGAGCACACCGGCGACGAACGGGATGACGTCGCCGGCGCGGCGCACCAACACCGTGTCCCCGATCCTGATGCCGCGCGCGCGAATCACCTCCTGGTTGGCCAGCGTCGCCCGGGTGACGGTCCCGCCGCCGACGAACACCGGCTCCAGGTGGGCGACCGGAGCGATCTTGCCCGTCTTGCCGACGTCCCAGACCACGTCGGACAACACCGTCGTCTTCTCCTCGGCGGCGAACTTGAACGCCAGCGCGCCACGAGGCGAGTTCGAACGGGTCCCCGCTGCCGCGAAGGCGTCCCGGTTGGCCAACCGCAGCACGGCGCCGTCCAGGTCGTAGTCCAGGTCGTTGCGCCCCTCCTCGATCGCCCCGATCACCGTCTGCGCCGCGTCCGCGTCGGCGCAGTGCCGCATGTCGGCGACGGTGAAACCCAGCGTCCGCAGCCCGTCCTCCAGATCGGTCTTGGCGCTGTCGGGGTCGGTGGTGTCCAGGTCGAAGGCGAAGAACCGCAGGCGTCGTCCGGCTACCGTGGCCGGGTCCTTCGCGCGCAGGGTGCCGGCGGCGGCGTTGCGCGGGTTGATCAGCGGCCGGTCGGCGTGCGCGGTGTTGTACGCGGCGAACGTGGCGCGCAGCATCACCGCCTCGCCACGCACCTCCACCCGGCCCGGCGCGTCGAGGCGCGCCGGCAACCCGTCGGTCAGCGCCTTCACCAGGAAGGTCACGTCGTCGCCGGTCGTCCCGTCTCCCCGGGTGATCGCCCGCGCCAGCCGCCCGTCCTCGTACACCAGCGCGAGCGACAGCCCGTCCAGCTTCGGCATGACTACCACCGACTGGCCGGGAAAGCGGTCGAAGAACGCCGCGACCTGCTCGGGCCGGGTCGCCTTCTCCAGCGACAACATCCGCCGCGAGTGCCGGATCGGTGCGTGCAGCACCGCGGGCGCGCCCACCTGCTCCAGCGGGTTCGGGTCCGGCGCCAGCTCGGGGTTCGCGTCGATCAGCCCCCGCAGCTCCTCCTCGATCGCGTCGAACTCGGCGTCCGCCACCGACGGCGAACCCTGGTAGTACGCGTCACGCAGCGCCACGATCTGGTCGGCGAGTTCCTGGATCCGTTCCCGAGCGTTCACAGGTCGGCACGCTACCGGTGCCCACCGACATTCCGTAGATCTGACCGGTGTTCGCGCAGTTCAGGGCACGAACGGCGGCGCCGTGACCAAGGTCGGGGGAATGACTGGTGGCCATTGGGCGTTGAATACTAGGAATACGTGCACATGATGGTTGGGAGGCACGAGGTGGCGCAGGACCCGGAGGAGCTGTTCGAGGTGGACTCCGACGTCCCGGACCTGAGCGGAGCGGTGCTGCTGCACCACTTCGACGGCTTCATGGACGCCGGTTCGGCCGGATCGACGCTGGTCGAACACCTGCTGGAGGTGCATGAGCACCGAGTAGTCGCGCGGTTCGACATCGACGACCTGATCGACTACCGGGCGCGACGTCCGACGATGACCTACGCGAGTGACCACTGGGAGGGCTACGACGCCCCCGAGCTGGTGGTGCACCTGTTGCACGACGCGGTCGGCGCCCCGTACCTGCTGATGACCGGCCCGGAGCCGGACCGGCGTTGGGAGGCCGTCACGGCCGCCGTGCGGGCCCTGGTCGAGCGGTGGGGCGTGCGGCTCACCGTCAGTTTCCACGGCATCCCGATGGGCGTTCCGCACACCCGCAAGCTCTCGGTGGTCTCGCACGCCACCCGCCCCGACCTGGTCAAGGAGAAGTCGCCGTTCGGTCGAGTGCAGGTGCCGGGCCACCTGTCGGCGCTGCTGGAGCTGCGCCTCGGCGAGTCCGGTCACGACGCACTTGGCTTCTCCGCCGCCGTCCCGCATTACCTCGCGCAGGGCACCTACCCGACCGCGGCGCTCGGACTGCTGGACGCGCTGACGTCGTCGACCGGTCTGGTGATCCCGACGGCCGGGCTGCCGGAGACCGCGAAGCGGATCAACGCCGCGATCACCCGCCAGGTGGCCGAGTCGGCCGAGGTGGCGCAGGTGGTCGAGGCGCTGGAGCGGCAGTACGACTCGTTCACCGAGGCGTCGGAGAACCTGCTGATCTCCGAAGGCGAGTCGGTGCCGAGCGCGGACGAGCTTGGCGCCGAGTTCGAGCGCTTCCTCGCCGAGCAGCAGCGCGACTGAGCCCTTCAGGTTCGGGTCAAGGCCCGGATCAGCTCCGCACGGTGTGGCCAGCGCTCGACGAGCGCGTCGGTGTCCGGGGGCTCGAAGTCACTCGGGACGAAGCCCGGCGCCATCGTGTTGCCGTACTCGCCGTACTCGCCGCCGGGCTTCAGTCGGGCGCCCATCCAGGTGCCGTGCGGAACCACGGTCTGGATCCGCTGACCGTTCAGCACGTCGGTGCCAAGCAGCACCAGTTCGTCGCGTCCGTCGGGGTGCAGGAGCAGCAGCTCGATGGGGTCGCCGAGGTAGGTCTGGGTGAAGAGCACGTCCTCCTGCGGCATCAGTGACCTGAGCTGCCACAGGTCCTGAAGCTCCGCCACGCTTGGTCTTCTGGTCATGTTGTGACTTTCCCATGCGAACAAGGCGATGGTCCTGGCGTTGTCGCCCGGACCACCGCCTTGTCTCATCGCGCGGTGTCGCCGCCGCCGTCGGAACCGCCGTTCGGCTCCTGCTGGTCGGTGCGGCGGAAGCCGCCGAACACCTTGTCGGCCACGCCCGAGATCGCGCCGCCCACGTCGCTGAACACCTTGACCAGCGGGTCGGTCGAGTTGCTCCACGCGTCCTTGTACGACTTCGCGGCGCCACGCAGGTCGTCGCCGAGCGGGTTGCGCTCGTCCTCTCCGTCGCGGCGCCGGTAGTCGCCGGTCAGGATGGTCCGGTACTCCTCGGAAGCGGCCCAGCGCTGAAGCTGTGAGGCCCGGACCACCGCGAACGGGTGCGTCTGGTGCTCGACCGCGAGCAGCTTGATGATGCTGTCGCGGATGTCCTCGATGTCCTCGTACTCCTTGGCCTGCGCCAGGAACGACGGGATGTCGATCTGGCTGAGGTCGGTGGCGCCCGCGAGGTACAGGTGCGCGCGCAGCGCGGCCTGCGGGTCCTGACCGGCCAGCAGACCGGCCCGGTCACAGCTCAGCTCCGACTTGCGCTGCCACTCGTGCAGCGCCGCGATCACCGCCCGCAGACCGAGCACACCCAGCGGCACCCACGCGACAGAACCCTGTAGCTGCCGCAGCCGGTCGAGCAGCGTGAGCAACACGGCGTGCCCGGACAGCACATGGCCCATCTCGTGGCCGATGATGAAGCGCAGCGCCTCGGTGTCCAGCGCCTCGACCAACCCGGTGGACAGCACGATGAACGGCTCGTCGATGCCCCGGGTCTGGGCGATCGCCCTCGGGTCGCGGGCGACGTAGAGCTTGGGGAGCTTCGGCAGGTCCAGCACCTCGGCGGACTCGACGCGGAGCTGGTCAAGCACGGGATACTGCGTCGGGCCGACCCGCACGTGGGACGCCACGGCCATCAAGCGCTCGGCCCGCTCGTTGAACAGCGAGTTCAAGGTCTTCAGCACGTCCGCGACACCCGGCACGGTGCGCAGTGTCGCCATCGCGCCCTTGTCCGCCGGGTGCTCGTAGGCGCGCGGGCTGATCCCCGGGAACCGGACGCGCGGGGACGCCTGTTGGACATCGGATTCGGTCACTGATTTCCCCTTTTCTGTCGTTGCCGTCCAACATATGAGCCGCGGCAGCGAAATGGGCCGACCAGGACACATCTCGGGGCAAAGATCAGGGATATCCCTGACATGGGTCGGCCGAACCGTCCACAGTGGCCTGGAACCGTTGCGCGGCCACGCGTACGGCGTCGAGAAGCGCGGCCTGCCGCAGGATCTCCGTGCGGCGCGCCGACCTCGCCTCGGGGTCCCGCACCGCGCGCCGGAACGCGGCGACGGCGTTGCGGACCTGGTCGTCGGCCGCGAGGGTGTGTTCGGTGACGGTGTCCTGCCGCTCGACGCGCAGCACCGTCCGGCGCTCGGGTGGCGGCGCGAAGGCGTTCTCCAGTTCGACGCGGCCCTCGTCGCCCCACAGTGAGTACGTCGCCCGGTAGGAGTGCCGGTAGCCGTAGGACAGGTGCGCGGTGACGCCCGCCGCGGTGCGGAGCAAGGCGGATCCCGTCACGTCGACACCGTGCTCGCCGTCCACAGTGGAGGTCGCGCCGACGACCGTAAGATCGTTGCCCAGCAACAGTTGTGCCGCGCGCAGCGGGTAGACGCCGACGTCGTTCAGTGTGCCGCCGCCGAGCGCGGGATCGTTGCGGGTGTCGCTCGCCGTGCGGGGCGGGATGCCGAAGTCGCACGTGAACGTGGCGACCCTGCCGATCGTGCCCGCGGCTTGTTTCACCGCCACGTGCTGACCGTGGTGCGGGAACGTGAAGTTCTCCATGAGCAGCAGCCCACGACGCTCGGCCAGTCGCGTGACGGCGACCGCGTCGGCGGCGGTGGTCACGGCCGGTTTCTCGACCAGGACGTGCTTTCCGGCCGCCAGCGCGGCACCTACCCACCGCGCGTGCAGTGCGGGCGGGAGCGGCACGTAGACCGCGTCGAGGTCGGCGCGGGCCAGGAGCGCCGCGTAGCCGACGACCGGCGCGCAGCCGAACAGCCCGGCGAACTCGTGCGCCCGGTCGGCCGTGCGGCTGGCGACCGCGACCACGTCGACGAACGGGTCGGCCACCAGCGCGGGCAGCAGTTTGCGCCGGGCGATGTCCGCGCAGCCGAGCACCCCGATTCGCAGCCGGTCCACATCGGACGAGTCTAGGAGCGCGGCTCGGTCGCCACCTCGTGTCCTGTTCAAGAGAGGGTCATTCAAAACGGGGGTGCGGGGCTGGGTCGGGTAGGTGGTTGCGTGCCCGACCGCTCGGGCAGGTCGCCGCGCAGCGAGGGCGCTGGTCATGGGTTTGTGGCTGGGTTTGGGCGGTGGGTTGCGTCTCCGGTCACTCGGGCGGGCCTGGCGGCCCACCCTCGTTGGGCCGGAACATGACCAGCGCCGTCGCTGGACGCGCGGCGGCCTGCCCTCGCTGGGTCGGGAGTTTTGAATAACCCTCTCGTGTCCCACTCGGCACTCGCCTGACAACCGTTGCTCGAATCCAGTAGCCGAGGGCACCATCGGCGACTGAGTGTGCGGGACGCGCTACACACCGTCGTGCGAGGGGAGCTCTCGGTTGAAACCCCGGCTGAGCGTCATCATTCCGACCAAGAACCGCCAGGACACCCTGCGCAGGGCGCTGGCCAGCGTCGTCGCACAGGGGCGTGCCGACGTCGAGGTCGTGGTGGTGAACGACGGTGGCGCGCCCGTCGACCCGGTGCTCGACGAGTTCCGCGACCGGCTGGCGGTGCGTCACCTCGCGTTCCAGGAGCCGGTAGGCACGTCGGCGGCCCGCAACCACGCCATCGAGGTCGCGGAGGGCGAGTTCCTTGGCTTGCTCGACGACGACGACCTGTACCTTCCCGGTCACCTCGACGCGGCGGTCGACACGCTGACCGGCGGTGCCATGGACGCCGTGTACGCCACGGTCGGCGTGAGCAAGCACTGGATCGACCCGAACGTGACCGAGCCGCCCGACCTGCCGCACGCGTTCGACTACGGGTTCCACGACGGCTTCCTGTCCGTGCTCAACTACATCCCGACCTCCGGGGTGGTGGTGCGGGCCGACCGGACCGAGCCCCTGAGGTTCGACCCCGCGCTGCGCGTCGGTGAGGACTGGGACCTCTGGCTGCGGCTCGCCAGAGGGCACGGGTACCGGTTCGGGCATCTCGACCGGGTCGGCGTGGTGTATCACCGCATCCCGGCGCACAGCGTGTCCGCCGACCCGGTCGGTGACGGGCGCAGGGCGTTGAGCATGTTCCACGACGGCTACCTGCTCATGTGCAAGCGCTGGGTGGTACCGGGGGAGTCGGCCGAGGCGGCGTATCGCGACCTCGTGCTGCGGGTCTACGAGCTGGCGTTCGAGTGCTACGACAGCGGGCGGACGCTCGGGGCCTACTGGTACGAGCGGATGGTCCGGACCCTGCACGACGGCTTCGTCGCCGGCGAGCCCGCCGCCGCGCTTCTTTCCGTGCTCCCCACGGTGCTGGCGGAGCGATGACGCGCCACCTGACGGCGGCGCAGGTGTACGCCAGGATGGCGTGCCTGCCGATGTTCGTCGTGCTCATGCGACCGACCGACGCCTACGAGCCGGACAGCGCGGCGGGGCGTGAGCTGATGCGTGCCCACCTGCAGTGGCAGCTCGAGCTGGAGGACGAGGGCAGGCTGTTCGCGGCCGGTCCGCTGAACTACGGCCAACCGGTGTCGACGGATCATCCGATCGTCAACGCGGGCGGCATGTACATCATCGCCGCCGCGACGGCGGCCGAGGCGGAGCGGATCGCGGCGCGGGAGCCGTTCGGGGCGGCGGGTTGGCGCACCCACGTCGTGTGCACGTGGCTGCTGAACGAGGGAGTCGCCCGCGACCGCGCGGCGGACGTGGTTGAGCACTTCGGATCCGGTGTCCCGTTCACCGGCTGACCGCAAGGAGACGACAGGTGGCACTGACGCACAACACCGACAAGATCCTGGTGCCGGAAGGGATCTATGCCGACGCGCGTGGCCGGATCATCGCTCTGCCGGAGTTCCCCACAGCGCACGCGATGATCATCGAGTCGACCGTCGGCGCGGTCCGGGGTAACCACTACCACCACCACGAGAGCCATCTGATGTACGTGGTGTCCGGGCGGATGATCTATCTCGAACAGCAGGAAGACGGCGAGATGCTGTTGCTGGACGTCGAGCCGGGTGGCGCCGTGGTGAGCCCTCGCGGTCTCGCCCACGCGACGGTGTTCCCCGAGCGGTCGGTCATCGCCGTGCTGTCCGATGTGGACCGTGGCGGGGACCGCTACGAGAGCGAGGTCGTCCGCGTCGATCCGCTGCAGCACCAGGTCGACATCTCCCACCTCTACAGCGGGCCACAGGTCACCCCATGAGATCTGTCTGCCTGCTCTGCGGCTCCGCCGACGTGTCCGTCGTCGTCCCGCTGAAGCCGACGCCACCCGCCAACCACCTCGCCGCGACGCCGGCACAGGCGAAGGCACTCGCGCGGCACGCGCTCGACCTCGTGCACTGTGCCGCCTGCGGGCTCGTGCAGCTCGGCGACGTCGTGGACCGCACGGAACTGTTCAGCGACTACCGCTACGCGACCGGCGCCGTGCCCGCACTCGTACGGCACTTCGGGGAGCTCGCCGATCAGGTGAGCACCCGGCTGGGCCTCGTGCGGGGCGCCCGAGTCACCGAGATCGGCTCCAACGACGGCACCCTGCTGTCGTTCTTCGCGCAGCGCGGACACGAGGTGCTCGGTGTCGACCCGGCGGGCGCGTTGGCCGAGGCGGCACGGCTGCGTGGCGTGCCGACCGAGGTCGCACTCTTCGACGACGTCGTGGCGGACCGGATCGTGGCCGAGCGTGGGCAGTCCGACGTCGTGCTGGCCAACAACGTGCTGGCCCACGTCCGGGACATCGACGCGGTGATCCGGGGCATCGCCC
>Ga0193716_1000743_pt1 | contig 19493 bp, 10 predicted proteins | sample U2c1metaG_FD_145901 | JGI IMG/M metagenome (GOLD analysis project Ga0193716, IMG submission 145901) | Soil microbial communities from a riparian zone of the East river system, Colorado, United States - U2c1 | ecosystem: Environmental > Terrestrial > Soil > Riparian zone | place: USA: East River...
GCCCCCGGGAGTGCAATCCATCGTATAGATTCCGCGACGCCGGAATACTGGCGGTCGGATGACGGGTTGCACGACCAAAAATTGAATCAAGGTGAAATCGCACCATGAGCGATTTCACCTTGAACTATTCCCCGCCCCGCGCTGTCGAACGCAACCTGCTGCCGGTGTTGAGCTTTGTCGCGCTGCTGCTGCTGATCTTTGTCGGCCTGGACGCCTTTTCGCCGGCGCCGGTGGTGGCGGAGTTCGGCGGCGTGCAGCAAGCCTCGCATGGCGACGTGGTACGCCAGATCGCCTACCTGGCCGTGGCCGGCCTGATCGGCCTCGCCGCCATGCAGCGCTTTGGGATGGGCGCGCTGCGCGCGATACCGTTCAGCATGATCGTGCTGCTGGCCTGGTGCGTGGCCAGCGCCTTGTGGGCGCCCGACAGCAACATCGTGCTGCGGCGCGCCGGGCTGGAAATAGTGGTGGTGGTTTCGCTGCTGCTGAGCGTGGAGACCATCGGCGCGCCACGCGCCTTTGCAATCTGGCGCTGGCTGCTGGCCATCATCCTGCTGGTGAATTTCCTCTCCATTCCCCTGATCGCGGCGGCACGTCATGGCGCGGGCGAGATCGATCCCGGGCTGGTCGGCAACTGGCGGGGGCTCTACGGCAACAAGAACATCGCCGGCGCGGTCTCAGCCATCACCGTGATCCTGTTCCTGTTCACAAAGAACGGCTGGCGCAACTGGCTGGGGATCGTCATCGCTGCTGCGGCTTGCATCTTCCTGGCGATGACCCATTCCAAGTCCTCCGCCGGCTTCCTGGTCATGGCGCTGCTGGCGGGGCTGCTGTATCGCGCCGGCTGGCGCGACGGCCTGTCCCGCGCCGTGCTGGCGACCTGCGCGGCGCTGCTCGTGGTGGCGCTGGCGGCCTTTATCCTGATCGATGCCGACGTCATCGCCCATGCGCTGGAAGATCCCACCGAGTTCACCGGCCGCTCCGAAATCTGGGCGGCGGAGCTGCGCTACATCGCCGACCATCCCTTTCTGGGCGCGGGCTTCGGCACCTTTACCAATACCGGCGGCCAGTCGCCGCTACACAGCTATGTCAGCGGCAGTTGGGTGGATGCGGTCAGCCACGGTCACAACGGCTATCTGCAAGTATTGGTCACCATCGGCGGCATCGGCTTCGTGCTGGCGATGCTCGCCTTGCTGGTCGCCCCGGTGCGCCGCTTCTGGCGGCTGGACATGGAAGAGAGCGCCTTCAAGCCCATGCTGGCCGCGCTGTTCGTCTTTGCCATCCTGCACAATTTCATGGAGTCCGATTTCCTGGAAGGCGACGGCGTCACCTGGTCGGCGCTCTTGATGGTGATCGCGGCCCTCAACAGCGCGCCCAACGGCCGCTATACGCTGCGCAGCCGCTAGTTTTGCGCAGGCGTGCGCCATTCATTAACGGGACGCTAACGCCATCCCACTAGGATGGGCGCATCATGACGGGCCCGTTCTTCAGCGTCATCATTCCGGTCTACAACCGTGCCGCGCCGCTGCGCCGGGCGATTGAATCGGTGCGCGCCCAGAGCTGCCAGGATTTCGAGATCGTGGTGGTGGACGACGGCTCCAGTGATGATCCGCGCATCGTGTTGGAAGCATTTGCGGACCCGCGCATCCGTTTCATCGCCCAGCCCAATGGCGGCGGCGGCAAGGCCCGCAACACCGCGATCGACCACGCCAGGGGGCGCTTCATCGCACCATTGGATTCCGACGATATTTTTCTGCCCCATCACCTGGCCAGCATGAAGATGCTGCTGGAACACACCACCGGCACCGTCGGCTATGCCCGGGTGCGGGTGGATCGCGGCGGTGGACGCGTTTTTTTGAAGCCGCGCCGCGCCATTCGTCCCGGCGAGGACATGGCCACCTATCTGTTGTGCGACCGCGGCTTCGTGCCCACCACCAGCGTGGTCGCACCGCGCGATGCGGCGGCGCGTATCCGCTACCCTGAGGATCTGCGCCCCGCCGAGGATACCGATTTCGCCATCCGCCTGTTCCTGGCCGGCTACCAGTTCCGCATGCTGGAAGAGCCCGGTGCGGTGTGGAATGACGGGTTCGATCCGGGCCGCCTGTCTGCCGGTATCGGCAGCGACGAGATGGGCGGCTGGCTGGAACGGATGCGGCCCCTGATTGCGCCCCGCGCCTATCACGGCGGCCGCGGCTGGGCCTATGCCAAGCTGATCGCGCCGAAACGTCCACTGGCGGCGCTGGGCCTATATCTCGGTGCAGTGCTTCAGGGTTGCTATCGCCCCTCGCTGGCGGGGATCATTTTCCTGCAGATTTTCATGCGACCCGCAGGTTACCGCCGCCTCGCCGATCAAGCCGTGTCCTGGTTGCGCATTGGTGTGCAGGAACCGGAAAAAGAGGCTTCGGCACGCAAGCTGGAACGGGCGTGAACCTGCCTGTGATGCTGGGACGCCGGGAATTGCTGGCGGCGGGCGCCAGCGCCCTGACCTTTCGCGCTCATGCACAGGAGCCGCGTGCCCTCAAGACCATTGCCGGATCGAAAGCCTTTGTCTTCGGCACCGCCGTAGCGAGCTATGAACTGAAGGACGCGGATTTCACGCCGGTACTGCTGCGCGAGGCCGCCCAGCTGGTGCCGGAATTTGAGATGAAGCGTGACGTGCTGGAGCCCAGGCCCGGCGTCTATGACTTCGCCGCACTCGACTCCCTGTTCGCCTTCGCGGCCCGCAATCACCTGTCCATGCGCGGCCATACCTTGGCCTGGTACTACGCCAATCCGCCCTGGCTGGCGCCAATGCTGGCGGCGCGGCGCGATGAAAAATTGCTGACCGGCCATGTCCAGACCGTGCTGAAGCGCTATCCCATGGCATCGGTGGACGTGGTCAACGAGGCGCTCGCCCCGCCCGGCACCGCCACGCGCGCCGACGGCCTGCGGCCCTCGTTATGGCTCGATGCCTTCGGCCCTGGCTACATCGATCTGGCCTTTCATGCGGCGCGCGCCGCCGATCCCAAGGTCCAGCTGGTCTATAACGACTGGGGCTTCGAACAGGGCGGAGTGGAGAATGACCGATTCCGCGCTACCACACTGCGTTTCCTGGACGGGCTGCTCAAGCGGCGCGTGCCGATTGACGCGCTGGGCATGCAGGGCCATTTGGCCGCCTTCACCAATCCTGTGGACCAGCGCAAGCTGCGCGCCTTTCTGGACGAGATCCGCGCCCGGGGATTGGCCGTGCTGATCACCGAACTGGATGTCGAGGACACCGGCGGGCCGCACGATGCCGCCGCGCGCGACCGGGCGGTGGCCGATGAGGCACGGCGCTTCCTGGATGTGGCGCTGGACAATCCGGCCACGCAGGCGGTGCTGACCTGGAACCTGTCGGACCGCTATGTCGATCCGCCCGACGAGTGGAAGTTGAAGTTGCTGGGCTGGCGTTTCCGCAAGACGCCTTATGACGCGCAGATGCGCAGGAAGCCGCTATGGGATGCCATGGCGCAGGCTTTCGCCGGGCGCCGCATCTTCTATTAGGCGACCGCGCGAAGTTTCGCCGCGGTTTTCACCAGATGTGCCGCAAGCCGCGGCGCGGCATATTCCGCGCCCACCATGAAGCGCATCAACGGCCCGAAGGCATTGGCGGCCAGCGGTCCCACTGCATACAAGCCGGGTGCCGAGGTCTCGAAATAATCCGACAGATGCGGCGTGTGCCGCACATGGGCGATTTGTTCGCGCAGTTCCGATACCAGGAACGGCAGGCGGCGCAAGTCGGGCCGGTAGCCGGTGGCGGCGATGACATGATCGGCGAGAATCTGTGCCGTACCACCATCGCCATTGCGCGCCGTCACCAGCACGCCGTCCTGATAGGGCCGGATATTTTCGATCTCATGGCCGAGCAGGGTCTTGCCCTGCAGTTTGCCGCGCATGAACCAGCCCGGCGCGGGACCAAGATGGCGGCTGGTGGCGCGCAGGCGCAGGCGTTCGGGCATGCGGCGGAACAGGCGCGGCGCACGGGCGCAGAGGAAAGAACGCCAGCCCGGGCCGATGCCGCTGGAGGGATGAGCGATCGCCTTGAGCCATGACACGGCATCGGGATCGGGCGGGGTGTGATAGTGAATCTGCGACGCGCGCGCCAAAAGGCTGACATCCGCGCCCGCTTCCCTTGCCAGCACCGCGGTGTCGACCGCGGACGAGCCGGCGCCCAGCATCAACAGCTTCCTGCCCGCAAAACCGGCTAGGTCGTGATGATCGTAGCTGTGGGATACGAGGCTTGGCGGCAGTTCACGCAGTTCGTCCGGCATATGCTTGAACCAGCTGATGCCCACCGCCAGCACTACGCGGGCCGCTTGCAGCATCTCGCCATTGTCCAGCCAAAGAGTGAAACCACCGTGCGCCGCACGCGCCAGCGACACGACCTGACTGTCTTCCAGCGTCGGCACATAGCGTTGCTGGAACCAGGCGGAATAATCCAGGAAATCGGCAAGCGGCACCGGAATGGCGGTGTCGTCATAGGCTTTGCCCCGCGCTTCGCACCACACCTTCAGGGTGGAATCGGGATCAGGCGAAGACAGGTTGGAGGCAAAGCCGTCCGATTTCAGCAGCATGCCCTTGGGCACATGCGCCCGCCAGGTCTCCAGCGGCTTGCCGAAAATACGAAAGGGCGCGCCCATCGCACTGAGATGGGCCGCCAGCGACAGGCCATAGGGCCCTGCACCGATGATGACGGTCTCGATCACTTTCTTCCCCATTGTCCCGATATGAGACGCATACCGTTAGATTGCAGGGAGTTTAGCATTCAGGCGTTCACCGATGGTTGACGGCCGGCAAACTATCCTTTGCCCAGTTCTGGGGTGAAGAACGTGCCTGCCAGCATCCTGCTTGCCACGACCATGACCTGGCCGTTCCCGGCCCAGCTCGCCGGCGCCTTCGCCGGCGTGGGCGCGCGCGTCGAAGCGCTGTGCCCGCCGCATGCCGTGCTGGCGCGCTCGCGCCATGTCGCACGACTGCATCGCTATCACGCCCTGACGCCGACGGACTCGCTGTGCCAGGCGATTGCGGCGGCGCACCCCGACATGATCATTCCCTGCGACGATCTGGCGGCCGAACAGGTGAACCGCGCCTATGGCAGCGCTTCCATCGGGCGCATGGATTTTCTGATCCAGGCCGCCAAGGCCGACGCCCCGGTGGTTCCCACTGCCGCACTGGAAAATGAAGGCCGGCTGGAAGACGCGATACGCCGTTTGGGCCTGCCGCTGGTGATCAAGTCCGATAACAGCTGGGGCGGAGAAGGCGTGGTGATCGCCGGCACGCGCCAGGAGGCGCACGCCGCATTCCGCCGGCTGACGCGCCAATCGCGCCTGCGCAACCTCGCGCGCGCGCTGCGCGGCCGGGGCGCGCATTTTCTCACCCGCGCCTTGCATCCCGCCGCCGCCAGCCTCAGCGCCCAGCGCTTTGTCGAAGGCAAACCCGCCACCAGCTCCATCGCCTGCTGGCAGGGCAAGATTGTAGCGGCGCATCATTTCGACGTGGTGCTGTCCACCACGCCCACCAGCCCGGCCAGCGTGATCGCGGCGGTCCAATGCCCCCAGATGCAACAGGCCGCGCAAGCCATCGCGGCCGCGCTCAATCTTTCCGGCCTGTTCGGGCTGGACTATGTCCGCGACCGGACCGGGGCGGTGCATCTGCTGGAGATGAACCAGCGCGCCACGCCCACCATGCACCTGGCGCTGGAACACGACCTGCCCGCCGCCCTGCTGATGGCTGCGGGCCTGTCGGCGCGGGTCCGTCCGCCGGTCACCGACCGGCAGAAAATCGCGCTTTTCCCTCGCGAATGGCTGCGCGACCCCGGCAGTCCCTGGCTGGCCGAGGCCTTCCATGACGTGCCCTGGGATGACCCGGAAGTGGTGCGGGCCTGCGTCCGCGCCGCCCCGCCCGCGGCCCGGGCCCTGCTGAAAAACGCACACGGCTCCGCCGTAACGACAAAAAGCCCGGTTTTTGAGGCCTGAACGGCCGCCGCCGCTGCCGGTGTTAACCATTCGTCAGCCAGCGGAGCGTAAATGTTAAAGCCTTGGGGGGCTCCAGGAATCGGGCCCTTGCGGAAGGCTGCACGACCGACATGTCTCCATACCGGCCACCCAATAGACTGATACCGGCCTATGCGCCGCGCGGTTACGCGCCTCAGCCTTACGCGCCGGCGCCATTCCAGCTTGCCGATTTCATCCGTCTGCTCGATGCGCGCCGCGGACTGATCGCGCGCGTGGCGCTGTGCACCATCCTGTGTGGGCTGGCCATCGCGATCGTGCTGCCCACCACCTACGCCAGTTCTGCGGTGGTGATACTGGACCCGCGCAAGAACAACGTCACGGATCTGTCGGCGGTGCTGTCGCCGCTGGGCAGTGATCCGGCTGCGGTGCAGAACCAGATCCAGATCATCACCTCGCGCGACCTGGCCTCGAGCGTGGTGGACCGGCTGAAGCTGTATGACGATCCCGAATTCAATCCCGGCATGGCCCAGCCCAGCCTGGTCGATTTGGTGGGCGAGATGTTCTCGCTGCTCAATCCCAAGAACTGGTTCGAGAACATCGCGCCGGCGAGCGGCGCTTTGGGGCGCGACCGCGTGGTGGATGCCTTGCAGCGCCACGTCAGCGCCGATTCCCAGGGGCTTTCCACCACCATCACCATCACCGCCACGGCGCGCGACGGCGCCAAGGCGGCGCTGATCGCCAACACGCTGGCCGACGTTTATGTGAAATCCCAGGTCGCCGCCAAGGTCGGCGCCACTGCCGCCACCACAGACTGGCTGAACACTAGGCTGCAGGACCTGTCGCAACAGTTGCAGATCCAGCAGGAAGCCATCCAGCGCTACAAGGCCGAACACGGTCTCAACGATTCCGCGCCGGGCAATTCCATTGTCGACCAGCAGATGGTGGGCATCAGCGCCCAGGTCGTAACGGCGCGTTCGGAACTGGCGGAGAAGCAGGCGGTCAACGACCGCATCGGCCAACTGGTGGCATCGGGCAATCCCGCCGACGTCGCCCAGATCGTGTCCTCGCCGCTGATCGTGCAGCTGCGCACCCAGCAGGCGACCCTGCTGGCTCAGGAAGCCGACCTGAACAGCAAATACGGACCCCTGCATCCAAAGATGCAGGCGATGCAGGAACAAAAGCGCGACCTCAGCTTCAAGATCACCCAGGAAGTGAACCGGCTGGCCGCTGCCGCCGGCAATGACGTGATGGTGGCCAAGGCGCATCTGGCCTCGCTGCAGGGAAGCCTGGGCGGCACCGAAGGCACCGCCCGCACCCAGAACATGGCGCGGGTACAGTTGCAGGCGCTGGAATCCAATGCCGCCTCCACCCGCACCATGTACGAAGCCTTTGTCCAGCGGCTGCGCCAGAGCCAGAACCTGGATGAAATCCAGACGCCGGAAAGCCGTATCATCTCCAGCGCCTCCACGCCGCTGCATCCCGCCGGTCCCAAGCGCGCGCTCATCGTCGGCGCCTCCATTCCGCTGGGTCTGCTGCTGGGCATGCTGGCGGCCCTGCTGGCGGAAAAGCTGGGACCATTGCTGCCGGTGCGTGTGAACGGCGCGCCGCGCGCCGCCATCGTGCCGCCGATCCCCCGTGCGCAGGCACGGCGGCCCAAGGCGCCGGTCGCGGTGTGGAGCGGCCCGCCGATCCTGGGCGAGATCAACGACCCCGCCCAATTGCGGGCAGCCGATTTTGTGCTGGATTATCCGGCCAGCAAATATTCCCACGCCATGGCGAACCTAGTGCGCCAGCTGGAAGCCAGGCCCGGCATGGATGAAGGCGCCGCCATCGTGGCGGTGACTTCGGCCGACAATGGTGAAAGCCGCAGCGCCATCGCCGTGTCGCTGGCCCGCGCCGCCTCGAAGATGGGCAAGAAGGCGATCCTGGTGGACTGCGCGCCGCAACGCATGTCGTCCCGGGCACTCAAGGCGCCGGTCAAGACCGGACTTTATGACGTGCTGACCGGCACGGTGCCGCTGAATCAGGCCCTGGCGAAAGACCCGCGCGGCGAAACCTATCTGCTCTCAACCCCCAAGCGACCCGCCAACGCCGTCACCATGTTCGCCTCGCGCCCCATGGAACGCCTGGTGTCGGTATTGCGCGGCGGCGCGGATTTCGTGGTGATCGATTGCGGCCCGGTGGGCGCAGGCCCGGATGCCGGCGTGATCGCGCGGCTGGCCGACGCCACCGTGCTGGTGTCCAAGCGCCAGCTGCTGCACAGCCCGCTGGTGGCGGGTGCGGCGCGCACCCTGGAAGACGCCAAGGCGGCGCCCATCGGGATCGTCATCACAAAGTGACTAGCGGGGAAGCTCCGAGCTTCCCATCAGGAACTCATCCACCCCACGGGCGCACTGGCGACCTTCGCGGATCGCCCATACCACCAGCGACTGGCCGCGGCGCATGTCGCCGCAGGCGAAGACCTTGGTCTTGCTGGTCTGGTAGTTGGTGAGCGGCGCTTTGACATTGCCCCGCGCATCCAGCTCCACGCCGGACTGTTCCACCAGGCCCGCTTTCTTGGGGCCGACAAAGCCCATCGCCAAAAGCACCAGATCGGCCTTGAGAGTGAATTCGCTGCCCGGCACTTCGACCAGCTTCATCTGGCCGCCATCGCCCAGCTGCCATCCCACCCGCACGCATTCCAGTTCTGTGATTTTTCCGTCCGCGCCGACAGCGCGCTTGGTCTGCACCGACCAGTCGCGCTCGCAGCCTTCCTGGTGCGAGGAAGACGTGCGCAGTTTCATCGGCCAATCCGGCCAGACCAGTGCCTTGTTTTCCTTGGCCGGCGGCTGGGGCATGATTTCGAACTGGGTCACCGAGGCCGCACCATGGCGGTTGGAGGTGCCCACGCAGTCCGAGCCCGTGTCGCCGCCGCCGATCACCACCACATGCTTGCCCTTGGCGCTGAGCGTGCCGTCCGGCGCCGCCTTGCTTTCGGGATCGCCCGCGACGCGGCGGTTCTGCTGCACCAGGAAATCCATGGCGAAATGAATGCCGCTGAGCTCGCGCCCCGTCACGGGCAGGTCGCGCGGAGCTTCCGCGCCGCCCGACAGCACCACCGCGTCATAATCGGCCAAGAGCATGTCCATCGAGACAGTGACGCCGACTTCGACATTGGTGCGGAACACCACGCCTTCGGCTTCCATCTGGCGCATGCGCCGGTCGATCAGGTGCTTTTCCATCTTGAAGTCGGGAATGCCGTAGCGCAGCAGCCCGCCGATGCGGTCGGTCTTTTCGAACAAGGTGACGCTGTGGCCGGCGCGCGCCAGTTGCTGCGCCGCCGCCATGCCGGCGGGGCCCGAGCCCACCACCGCCACGGTCTTGCCGGTCTTGCGCGGCGCCATCACCGGCTGGATCCAGCCTTCTTCCCAGGCGCGGTCCACGATCTGGCATTCGATAGTCTTGATGGTCACCGGCGTGTCGATGATGTTCAGGGTGCAGCTCGACTCGCAGGGCGCAGGACAGACGCGGCCGGTGAACTCCGGAAAATTGTTGGTGGTGTGCAGATTTTCCGACGCGGCACGCCATTGGTCGCGATAGACCAGGTTGTTCCAGTCGGGGATCAGGTTGTTGACCGGACAGCCCTGGTGACAAAAGGGGATGCCGCAATCCATGCAGCGCGCCGCCTGCTTGCTGACTTCCGGCGCCGGCAACGGATGGACGAATTCACGGTAATTGTGAACCCGCACTTCCGGCTTTTCGCTGCTGCGGTCCTGGCGTTCGATTTCCAGAAAGCCTGTGATCTTGCCCACTTTATTTAAGTCCTATCGCTTCGCTACTTGAGGACATTGACTCTATTCCGCGGCGATGGCGGCGCGCGCCTTGATGTCAGCCAAAGCCTTGGCGTAATCGAGCGGCATCACCTTGACGAATTTGCTCAAGCTTGCGTCCCAATTGTCCAGCAGCTGCTTGGCGCGCGGGCTGGCGGTGTGCAGCAGATGACGCTCCACCAGGATGCGCAGCCGTTCGGCGTCGAAACGCAGCAGGTCGCCCATGCCCGCATCGGACACGCTGACCGAACGCTGCTTGGGCAGATCGGCCGGATCGCCGCCTTCGCTGGCCGCGATCTTTTCCAGCCTGACCATGGCGAGGTTGCAACGCCGTTCGAAGCTGCCGTCCTCGTCAAAGACATAGGCCACGCCGCCCGACATGCCGGCGGCGAAATTGCGCCCCGTCATGCCCAGCACGGCGACGACGCCGCCGGTCATGTATTCGCAGCCGTGATCGCCGGTGCCTTCCACGATCGCAACAGCGCCGGAATTGCGCACCGCGAAACGTTCGCCGGCCACGCCGTGGAAATAGGCTTCGCCCGCGATGGCGCCGTACAGCACCGTGTTGCCGACGACGATATTCTCGGCCGGATCGCGGCTGAGACCGGCGGGCGGCTTGACCACGATGCGCCCGCCCGACAGGCCCTTGCCGACATAGTCATTGGCGTCGCCGGTCAGCTCGATGGAGACGCCGCGCGCCAGGAAGGCGCCGAAGGACTGGCCGGCGGTGCCGGTGAACTTCACGCTGATCGTGTCTTCGGGCAGGCCGGCATGGCCATGGCGCCGGGCCACTTCGCCCGACAGCATGGCGCCGACGGTGCGATCGACGTTGCGCACGCTGCGCTCCAGCCGCACCGGCTGGCCGTTTTCGATGGAGGGCAGGCTGGCGGCGATCAGGTCGTGATCCAGCGCCGATTCAAGCCCATGGTTCTGCTTTTCGCGGTTGTGGATGGCCACGCCCGGCTTGGGGGTGACGCTGTAGAGAATACGCGACAGGTCGATGCCCTTGGCTTTCCAATGGGTAACGGCCTTGGTCATGTTGAGCTTGTCCACCCGGCCGATCATCTCGTTCACGGTCTTGAAGCCCAGGCCCGCCATGATGACGCGCAGTTCCTCGGCGACGAAGAAGAAATAGTTGATCACATGCTCGGGCTGGCCGGTGAAGCGCTTGCGCAGCACCGGGTCCTGGGTGGCGACGCCCACCGGGCAGGTATTGAGATGACACTTGCGCATCATGATGCAGCCCGAGGCGATCAGGGGCGCGGTGGCGAAGCCGAATTCATCCGCGCCCAGCAGTGCGCCGATGGCGACGTCGCGTCCGGTGCGAAGCCCGCCGTCCACCTGCACCGCGATCCGGCCGCGCAGGCCGTTCAGCACCAAAGTCTGCTGGGTTTCGGCCAGGCCGATTTCCCAGGGACTGCCGGCATGGGTCAGCGAGGTCAGGGGCGAAGCGCCGGTGCCACCTTCGAAACCGGAAATCGTGACGTGGTCGGCGCGGCACTTGGCGACACCGGCCGCCACCGTGCCCACGCCCACTTCCGACACCAGCTTGACCGAGATGCGCGCTTTTTGATTCACGCTTTTCAGGTCGCGGATCAGCTGCGCCAGGTCTTCGATGGAATAGATGTCATGATGCGGCGGCGGCGAGATCAGCCCGACGCCGGGGGTGGAATGGCGCACCTTGGCGATATTGGCATCGACCTTGTGGCCAGGCAGCTGGCCGCCTTCGCCGGGCTTGGCGCCCTGGGCCATCTTGATCTGGATGTCGTCGGCATTGACCAGATATTCCGCCGTCACGCCGAAACGGCCCGACGCCACCTGCTTGATCGCCGAACGCATGGAATCGCCGTTGGGCAGCGGGGTGAAACGGTCGGTTTCCTCGCCGCCCTCGCCGGTATTGGAGCGGCCGCCAATGCGGTTCATCGCGATGGCCAGGTTGGTGTGGGCCTCGCGGCTGATCGAACCGAAGCTCATCGCCCCGGTGGAGAAGCGCTTGACGATTTCATTGGCGGGCTCGACCTCATCCAGCGGGATGTCATCGCCGGTCTTGAACTGCATCAAGCCGCGCAGGGTCAGCAACCGCTCGGCCTGCTCGTTGATCTGCTGGGCAAACAGCTCGTATTCGGCTGGATTGTTGCCGCGTACCGCATGCTGCAACCGGGACACTGAATCCGGCGTCCAGGCATGGTCCTCGCCGCGCAGACGGAAAGCATAATCGCCGCCCACATCCAGCATGTTGCGATAGATGGGATTGTCGCCAAAGGCATCGCGATGACGGCGCACACTTTCTTCGGCGATCTGCTTGAGGCCGATGCCTTCGATGGTCGAGGCGGTGCCGGTGAAATATTTCTGGATCAACTCGGTGGACAAGCCCACCGCATCGAAGATCTGCGCCCCGCAATAGGACTGGTAGGTGGAAATGCCCATCTTGGACATCACCTTCAGAATGCCTTTGCCGATCGCTTTGATGTAATTCTTCTGCACTTCATAGGATTTGAGCGCCAGGCCCTGGCGCACCCGGATCTGCTCCAGCGTTTCGAAAGCCAGATAGGGGTTGATCGCTTCGGCGCCGTAACCAGCCAGCACGCAGAAGTGATGCACTTCGCGCGCTTCGCCGGTTTCAACAACGAGTCCGGTCTGCATGCGCAGGCCCTGACGCACCAGATGATGATGCACCGCCGCCGTCGCCAGAAGAGCGGGAACGGGAACGCGGTCGGCGCTGACGGCGCGGTCCGACAGGATCAGGATGTTGTTGTCGGCCAGCACGGCATCGGTGGCATTCAGGCAGATGCGCTGGATGGCGTTGCTGAGGCCATCAGCGCCTTCCGAGGCCGGCCAGGTGCAGTCGATGGTGGCGGTGCGGAAGGCGCCGTCCACCAGTTCGGAAATCGAACGGATCTTCTCCACGTCGCCGTTGGTCAGCACCGGCTGGGACACTTCCAGGCGCTTGTGCGCGCCGGCATCGCGGCCCAAAAGATTCGGGCGCGGCCCGATCATCGACACCAGGCTCATCACCAGCTCTTCGCGGATCGGATCGATCGGCGGGTTGGTGACCTGGGCGAAGTTCTGCTTGAAGTAATTGTAAAGCAGCTTGGATTTCTTCGACAGAACCGCAATCGGCGTGTCAGCGCCCATCGAACCGATGGGATCGTCGCCGGCAATGGCCATCGGTTCCAGGAAGAACTGGATATCTTCCTGGGTGTAGCCAAAAGCCTGCTGCTGATCGAGCAGCAGCGAAGGATCGTTCGCCTTGGCGCGGTGGTCTTCGGGCAGGTCCGGCAGGTCTCCCAGCTTGAACTGGGCCGACTTCAGCCAATCCTCATAGGGCTCGGCGGCGGAGAATTTCTGCTTGATCTCCTCATCCTCGACGATGCGGCCCTCTTCAAAGTCGATCAGCAGCATCTTGCCGGGCTGCAGACGCCACTTGCGCTTAATCCTCTCCTCGGGCACCGGGATCACGCCCGATTCCGACGCCAGGATCACCAGGTCGTCTTCGGTGACGATATAGCGCGCCGGCCGCAGGCCATTGCGATCCAGGGTGGCGCCGATCTGGCGGCCATCGGTGAAGGCGATGGCGGCGGGGCCGTCCCACGGCTCCATCAGGGCGGCGTGATATTCGTAGAAAGCCTTGCGCTTGGCATCCATGCTCTTGTTGCCGGCCCAGGCTTCGGGGATCAGCATCATCACGGCATGGGCCAGCGGATAGCCGCCGGCGACCAGCAGCTCCAGCGCATTGTCGAGGCACGCGGTGTCGGACTGGCCGTGGGGAATCAGCGGCCACATCTTGTCCAGGTCCGGACCCAGCAGTTCGGATTGCATGCCGCGGCGGCGCGCATTCATCCAGTTGACGTTGCCGCGCACCGTGTTGATCTCGCCGTTATGGGCGATGAAGCGATAGGGATGCGCCAGCTTCCAGGACGGGAAGGTGTTGGTGGAAAAACGCTGGTGCACCAGCGCCACCGCCGACACGGTCAGCGGATTTTGCAGGTCGCGATAGAAGCGGCCCACATCATGCGCCAGCAGCAGGCCCTTATAGACCACGGTGCGGGTGGACAGGCTGGGGATGTAGAGCTGCTGGATGGCCGGCAGCTTGTGTTTCTTGGCAAGGTCGGCCAGCGGATTCTGCGCCTGCTTGCGGATGGTCAGTAGCTTGCGCTCGAACTGGTCCTGGTCCTTGGTGTGCGGGCCCGCGGCGATGATCGCCTGGCGGATCAGCGGCATGCCGTCGAGCACGGTCTTGCCCAGGCCGGCCGGATCGGTCGGCACATCGCGCCAGCCCAAGAGCTTCTGGCCTTCGACCTTGATGAAATGTTCGAACTGCTTGACGACGATCTCGCGCGCCTTGGCTTCGCGCGGCAGGAAACACATGGCCACGGCATACTGGCCGGGCGCCGGCAGGGTGACGCCGGTCTCTTTCGCCCATTCGCGAAACAGGGGATCGGGAATCTGAATCAGGATGCCGGCGCCGTCGCCCACCAGCGGGTCGGCGCCCACCGCGCCGCGATGGTCAAGATTGATCAGAAGCTGCAGACCCAGCCCGATGATCTCGTGGCTGCGAGCACCCTTGATATTGGCGACAAAGCCGACGCCACAGGCGTCATGCTCATTCGCGGGGTCATAAAGACCCTGTTTCGGCGGCAAACCCATCTAAACCCCAACGTACATTCATTCGGACACGCTCCCCCCGCCCTCTCATCGAAAGCCAAAGGAACTGCCCGTTTCTTAGAATTACCCAGCATGTGAACACGCCGCCAGTTGCGGCGCAACATGCCAGCGTTGCGCTAAGTAAATGAGTGGCCATGCAAATTGAGAGTGATTCCCAACAAACACGGCGACTTGACTCATTTGGTCGTCAGCGCATTATAGAACATAAGATGAACAAAAGTGCAAAACTGGCAGAATTGCGCCATTCTCTGGCGCGCTACGGCCTGCCCCCGGACCGGCCGGCGGTGGCGCTGGGCCATGCTGGAGCGGACGCGGTGCTGGGCGGGGGCCTGCGGCCCGGGGCGCTGCACGAGGTTTTCGCAGGCGGATGGAGCGCCGGCGGTTTTGCCGCAGCACTGGCGATCCAGATGGCCAAGGCCAAACCGCTCTTCTGGGTGCGGCCGGATTACGAGGCGATGGAATATGGCGCGGTGTCGCCGGCCGGGCTCGCAGAGCTGGGCGGCGATCCCCGGCAACTGATCCAGGTGCGCGCCCGCAAGGCCGATGATGCTCTGTCGGCGGCCAGCGACATTCTCAGCTGCCCGCATGTGGGCGTGTTGCTGCTGGAACTGGAAGGCATGCCCAGATGCCTGGACCTGGTGGCCAGCCGGCGGCTGGCCTTCGCCGCGGGTGAATTCGGCGTCACCGTCATCCTGCTGCGCATGGGCGCAGAGGCCGAACCCAGCGCGGCACTGACCCGCTGGCAGGTGACCAGCGCGCCCTCGCGCGCCGATGACGATGATTGGGGCAACCCGATTTTTGACGCCGAACTCGTCCGCCACCGGTTGGGCGGTCTCGGAAAATTTATGATGCAATGGAATCCTGAACATGCCGACTTCACGCAGACGCATCCTGGCGCTGTGGTTCGCGCGCCTGCCGACCGACCGGCTTACGCGCAAGAACGGTACGCCGTCTAAGGCGCCACTGGTCGTCAGCGCAAAAGTCGGCAATGCCCTCCATATTCATGCGTTGGAGGCAAAGGCGGCCAGACTCGGACTCTACAAAGGCCAGCCGCTCGCCAATGCCCGCGCCATGGTGCAGCCGCTGGTCATCGTGCCCGCCGACGAAAAAGCCGATGCCGCACTGCTGGGTGCCATCGCCGACTGGTGCGACCGCTTCACCCCGCTGGTGACCCTGGATTCACCCGACGGCCTTTTCCTCGACATCACCGGCGCGGCGCACCTGTTCGGCGGCGAGGCGACGATGCTGGCGCATGTCACCGGCATGATCGCCAAGCAGGGCTTTGCCGTGCGCGGCGCCACCGCTGGCACTTCACTGGCGGCGCGCGCCCTGGCGCGATTTGCGCCTGCCATTGTGCCGGTGAGCGGCGAAGCCGATGCGGTCGCGCCGCTGCCTATCACCGCACTGGACTGCGACGACAAGATCCTGCGCGCCCTGCGCCATGCCGGCCTCAAGACCATCGGCATGGTGACGGAGCGATTGCACAGCGAATTGTCGGAACGGCTGGGCAAAGCCTTTGTCACAAGGTTGAAAATCATGCTGGGGGCAGAGGAACAACCGCTCACGCCGCGCCGCCCCCTGCCCGACCTGATGGCCGAACAGCATTTCGCCGAGCCCATCGTCACGCAAGACGCCATTGCCGCCTCGTTGCTCAGCCTGGCGCAGTCTTTAAGCGAAATATTGGAACGCGAAGGTCGCGGTGTGCGCGTGCTGGAAGCGGTTTTCTTCCGCGCCGACGGCAAGGTCGATCGTATCGCGATCCGGACCGGCGAGCCCTTGCGCGATCCCAAGGTGATGTTGCGGCTATTGCGCCAAAAGCTGGATGCCCTGGCCGATCCGCTGGACGCCGGTTTCGGCTTCGACCTGGTACGGCTGGAGGCGCTGCTGGCGGAAGAGACCAGGCCCGCCACCATCAGTTTCGACAGCAACGAAAATGCGCGTCAGCAGATCGGTTTTCTGCTGGACCGGCTGTCGGTGCGCTTCGGTGAGCACCGGGTTCAGCGGTTTGTGCCTCAGGACACCCATATCCCCGAGGCCGCCGCCGTGGCCGTGCCGGCACAGGAACGCGATTTCGGGCCGGAAACCTGGGCCCTGAAACGCCGGCCCGGCGACCCGCCGCGCCGTCCACTGCGGCTGCTGGAGAAGCCGGAGGAAATTTCGGTTCCTGCTTCCGAATTTCCTGACGGCCCGCCCAGACGCTTTCGCTGGCGCAATGCCCAGTTCGATGTCACGCGCGCCGAAGGACCAGAACGCATCGCCATGGAATGGTGGCGGAGCGCCGGACTGGCGCGCGATTATTTCCGCGTCGAGACCGGTGAAGGTCAGCGCTTCTGGCTCTATCGCGACGGGTTTTATCAGCAGAATGGATTGAAGCAGCGCTGGTACATGCAAGGCCTGTTCGCATGAGCTATGCCGAACTCGCCGTCACCACCAATTTTTCCTTCCTGCGCGGCGCATCCCACCCGCAGGAATTCGTGACAGAGGCGCAGGCGCTGGGCCATGCCGCGATCGGTATCGCCGACCGCAACAGCCTGGCGGGCGTGGTGCGCGCCTATGCAAAATGGAAAGCGCTTGCCGAAGACGACCGGCCGCAGCTTCTGGTCGGCGCCCGCCTGGTGTTCCGCGACGGCACGCCCGATATCCTGGCCTATCCCCGCAATCGCAAGGCCTATGGCCGGCTGTCGCGCCTGCTGTCCGTCGGCAAGCTGCGGGCTGAAAAAGGCGAATGTCTGCTGGACTTCCAGGATCTGCAAAATCACCGGCGCGGCCTGCTTCTGATCGTAATGCCGCCGACCGATCCGCAAAATGCCGGGCCGGTGCTGACAGCGCTGGGGCTGGACACCTGGCTGGCAGCGTCCATGCTCTATACCGGCGAAGACCGCCGCCGCCTTCGTAATCTGAAAAGAACTGCACGCGAAGCGCGCGTGCCTCTGATCGCGGTCAATGATGTGCTGTATCACCACTCTGAACGGCGTGAGCTGCAGGACGTGGTCACTTGCATCCGCGAGCATGTGCCCCTGGCGCAGGCCAGCTTACGGCTTCAGGCCAATGCCGAACGGCATCTCAAGCCGCCGGCAGAGATGCGGCGGCTGTTCCGCGGCTGTCCGGACGCCGTGGCCGAGACCCTGCGCTTTGCGCAGCGCATCACCTTCACCCTGGCTGAGCTGGGCCAGCGTTATCCACGCGAGCCGGTGCCGCGCGGCAAGAGCGCCGACCAGCATTTGCGCGACCTCACCGAAGCCGGACTGAAATGGCGTTACCCCGGCGGCGTGCCGGCCAGCATCGCAGCCATCGCGGAAAAAGAACTGCGTTTCATCGCCGAAGGCAAGATCGCGCACTACTTCCTCACCGTTTACGACATTGTGAAGTTCGCGCGCAGCCAGGACATTCTCTGCCAGGGTCGGGGTTCGGCCGCCAATTCGGTGGTCTGCTATGCCATCGGCGTGACCGCCGTGGACCCCACCGAGGTCGAGGTCCTGTTCGAACGCTTCCTCAACACCAATCGTCGCGAGCCGCCCGACATAGACGTGGATTTCGAGCATGAACGGCGCGAGGAAGTCATCCAGCATATCTACCAGCGTTATGGCCATCGCCGCGCGGCGCTGACCGCCACTGTCATCCACTATCGTCCGCGCAGCGCCATTCGCGAAGTCGGCAAGGTGTTCGGCCTGACCGAAGACGTCACCGGCAAGCTGGCCGACACGGTATGGGGCCATCATGGCGATGAACTTAACGAGTATCAGGTTCGCCAGGGCGAGCGCGATCCCGCCAACAAGGCGGTGGAACAGGCGGTGGATTTCGCCAACCGCCTGATAGATTTTCCCCGCCATCTCTCCCAGCATGTCGGCGGCTTCGTGCTGGCGCGCTACAAGCTGGACTGGACCGTGCCCATCGGTCCCGCCGCGATGGACAACCGTTATTTCATCGAATGGGACAAGGACGATCTCGACACCCTGGAGATCATGAAGGTGGATGTGCTGGCGCTGGGCATGCTGACCTGCATCCGCAAGGCCTTTGACCTGATCCACCAGCATGCACCCAGTGGGCTCGCGGAAAAATTCACCCTCGCCACCGTGCCGCAAAATGATCCAGCCACCTATGACATGCTGTGCAAGGCCGACGCCATCGGCGTGTTCCAAGTGGAAAGCCGCGCCCAGATGAGCATGCTGCCGCGCCTGCAGCCCCGCACCCGTTACGATCTCACCATCGAAGTGGCGATCGTGCGCCCCGGTCCCATCCAGGGCGGCATGGTGAACCCGTACCTGAAGCGGCGCGCGATATTGCGAAAGGATCCCAAAGCGACGTTTCCGTTCCCCCAGCCCGGTCCGAAACATGGCAAGCCCGACGAGCTGCACAAGGTTCTGCACAAGACCCTCGGCATCCCGCTGTTCCAGGAACAGGCCATGCGGCTAGCCATCGTGGCCGCGGAATTCTCGTCGGAAGAAGCCAATGGCCTGCGCCGCGCCATGGCGACTTTCCGCAATGTCGGGACGATGCACAGCTTTGAACAGATATTCGTCGGCCGCATGGTGAAGCGCGGTTATGATCCGGCCTTCGCGCAAGACTGTTTCAACCAGATCAAGGGCTTTGGCAGTTACGGCTTTCCCGAAAGCCATGCCGCCAGCTTCGCGCTGCTGGTCTATGTCTCGGCCTGGATCAAGAAACACCATCCAGCTGCTTTCGCCGCAGCTCTACTGAATTCCCAGCCGATGGGCTTTTATGCCCCGGCTGAGATCGTGCGTTGCGCGCGGGAGAACGGCAAAGTCGCCGTGCTGGCGCCGGATGCTGCTTTCAGCGACTGGGATTGCACTCTGGAGCGGAACGAAAAGGGCGAAATCTGCCTGCGGCTGGGCTTTCGCCAGATTGACGGGCTGCGCGAGGAAGACGGCCGCACCATCATGGCCGAGCGCGGCTATGGCTATCGCAGTTTCGCCGATTTCGCGCGGCGCACGGCGCTGTCCAAACGCACACTGGTGACTTTGGCCGAAGCCGACGCCTTTCGCAGCTTCGGGCTGGACCGCCGAGAAGGCCTGTGGGCAGTACGGCGCCT
>Ga0193716_1000744_pt1 | contig 19485 bp, 23 predicted proteins | sample U2c1metaG_FD_145901 | JGI IMG/M metagenome (GOLD analysis project Ga0193716, IMG submission 145901) | Soil microbial communities from a riparian zone of the East river system, Colorado, United States - U2c1 | ecosystem: Environmental > Terrestrial > Soil > Riparian zone | place: USA: East River...
CCCTGGGCCGCCGGATAGAGCGCGGTGCGGTTGGAGCGGATCACTTCCAGCCGCACGCTGGGCTCGCTGCCCACCGTCTCCATCCAGTAGATGTTGCGATAGGGCACCTGCACCAGCCAGCCCTTGGAGGCCAGGATCGGTTCCTGGCCCTCGATGTGGAAGCGGATCTGGCCCGAAGCCACGTACCAGAAGATGCGGTCGTCGGCCCAGAAGAGGGGCTTGGTCTTGGCGCCGGGGGCCAGCGAGATGTAGTCAGCGACATAGTCCTGGTCGCGGACGATCGGCTGGTCCCAGTCCGCCTTGCCCTTGTGGGCATCCATGATCTCGTTCAGCCGCCAGATCGGCTTGTTCGGCGCCTTCCATTCGGTCAGCGGCACCGGCTTGGGCGACCAGCTGTACCAGATCTTCGGCGCCTGCTGGGCGCCGGCGGGAACCATGGCCGCCAGCAGCGCCGCCGCACCGAGCAGAAACCTGCGAGATTTCATCAAGATAGCTCCCCAAACCCATGTTTTCTTTGGCAGAACAATGTCTCAAGCCCGCCGTCAACACAACCGCGCCAAGCGCCTCAAACAGGTGTAGTATCTGCTGGCAACTTCTCTTTCGGGAGAGTCGGTATGAAGCTTCAGGCACTGATCATTGGCGCGGTTCTGGCCACGGCCGGCGCCGCCACGGCCCAGGTTATTGTGAGCCAGGGCATCGGTCTGTCCCATGACTGTTATATCTACGCCAAGCTCGGCAAGGACACGCGCTCCGGCATCGACGTCTGCAACGAGGCGATCAAGCGCGAGGCGCTGGGCCGCAAGGACCTGGCCGCGACCTATGACAACCGGGGCATCATGCTGGATATGAGGGGACGCACCGACGATGCGGCTTCCGATTTCAACATGGCGATCTCGCTGGATCCCAAGCTGGGCGATCCTTACGTCAACCTGGGCTCGATGCTGATCAAGAAGCGCCAGTACGCCGAATCCCTGGAGCACATCAACAAGGGCCTCGACCTGGGAATGAGCTTTCCCCATATCGGCTATTACGACCGCGCCATCGCCGAACAGATGATGGGCCGCTACAAGGAAGCCTATTACGACTACAAGAAGGTCCTGGAGATCGAGCCCAATTACACCCAGGCGGCCGAGCGGCTGAAGGACTTCACCGTCACCACCGTGCCGGCCAAGAGCCCCGGCTAGGGCGCAGATCACAGGGACATTGGCTTTCGCCAATAATCGTAAATTCGGAACAGTTTCGTACGATCCGAATTTGCGAAGTCGCGCCGTGCATGTGGCGGCTGGCAGCGGCCTCGGGTAACATCAAGGCGAATAATGGGGTGGGCCGATGAGCAAGCTGCAAAGCTTCGCAATTGGAATGGTGATGGCGGCGATGGGGGTCGCAGCCTTGTTCCAGGTGATCGACGTGGATCATGTGATCCGCATCGTCAGCATCATGGCGCTGGGTTCGCTGTCCTTGCTGGGATCGCTGGTGTTCTTCGTCTTTGCCTTCCGCGACCGGGGATAACCGGCGCGGGAAGAGGGGTGCGATAATGAAGCCTGCCCTTGTGATCTTGCCCTTGGTCCTCAGCCTGTCCGCCTGCGCGCAAGGTCTGATGACCGCCGATGCCTGCAAGCCGGCCGAGATGGACCATCTTGGCAGCTCGGCTGCCTTGCTTGGCACCGGCATTCGCGCCGACCTTCAAGTGCTCGCCAGGGATGAGCTCAATGCCAGCAGGATCGTCGCGACGACGCCTTGCGCGCGCGTCGACAAAAACCCGGTATTGCGCGACTTGCACAGGCTGGGAGACGGCCCGGCGGCGCCTGGTGTCCTGCTGGGGACAGCCGGTTGTCCCAAGACGCGCGCTTGAGGGCGTCTGACTACCAATCCGGCAAAGCCGCTTCGCATAATCCCCGCCATGGTGGATCATTAGGGCCAGGCATGACGAAGGACAATAAACGCCTATCCGGTTTCTGGAACCGCGCCAATGCGGACCGTCTGGCCAAATGGATGTTCATTGTCTCGACAGCGCTGACGTCCGGGGATGGCCTGGTTGCGCTTGTCCGCAGTGATTATGTGACGGGCGTGCTGGGAATAGGGGCCGCGCTGGCCAGTGCCGCCGGCGCGATTGCCACCGGCAACGCTTCGAAAACCCGAGACGAGGGAGGGTGAGGGCTGATGTTATAACCAAACCGAGAGACAGCATCATGTATCACCCCGGCTATCACACCACGTCTGCGCGCGCTTTCACGCGCGACAAGCATACGACCAACCAGCGGTTCAGGGGTTGGACTGTTGGCCGCTTCCGGCGCCCTAGCCGTCGCCGGCATTTTCCGCGCTTTATGCACATGAAGCCTTATGCGGGCTAGCGCAGCCGAGGCTATCCGTCAGCACTTGCCCCACTCATTCCGTTGTCCATCATCGGGCGAACGAGGATCGCATAGAACCGGTTGACGCCCGGCGCATCCCGCAATGACCATTAAAGCGAACACGGCGAGAGCGGCCCGTACAGCCGCCTTCATTGTGACGGAGTGGGGCTTGGGCAGGTTTTTCAGCATCCTAGCTTTTGCGCGGAGCGGGCTTAAAAGCCGTTTTATCTGACCGCTTATACTTAGCCTGTTCCGCTTTGGTAGCGGGCGGACGCGGACTCACCTTAGGCTTGGCCTTGGGCGTGAAAGGTTTTGGGGGTGACGCCTGCACCTTGCTTAGAGCAGCCTCGCTGCGCTTCACAGTCTCTTTCGTGCTGAGTTGATCGTCATTTCCCATCGGGAGATATCTCTATGACTGGTCCATGGATTAGGACGAATGAAGACGATACTTTAATTTTCAAGGAAATCGACAATCAAACTGATCGTGCCGCTGCATTAATCGCCGTCGCTTATCTTGAGGAGCGGCTCTATACGGCGCTCCTAGCGCGGCTCATCCGAAACAAAGAGGCTGAGGAGGGTCTTTTTGGCCGGTCGAGACCGCTCGGAAGCTTCTCTTCCAGAATTGATTTGGGCGCTTTAATTGGGGTGTATGAACCGTCTACCAGAAAAAAGCTTCACACCATCCGTGAGATCAGAAACGAGTTTGCACATCAGTCCAAGCCGCGGAATTTCGAAGATCAGCGCATTAGGGCGCTGTGCCGAAACATTGCCCTTACGGCGAAGGTGGCGCTTCACAATAAGACTACAGGGGTAAAGCACGATCTTCTTTTCGAAGACGATGGCACTCCCAGAGGGGAGTTCATAAATGTGATCAAGTATCTTCTGCTGATCCTAGATAAGGAGACAAAGAAGATGCCACTTCGGGTGCCAAAACCGCCCGTATTTCAAACTGAGCCGCCGCCAGCATCTTCCGGGATACGGAAAGGACGGCAGTCATGACAGCTTCCATGGCCGGGTATCTCGATTTCTGCTCTGTGGCGGCTTCCTAGACGGTGCGGCGCGGCGTTGAGAACATTGGCAATCAGATAGCGGGCGCCACCGCGGTATTCTGAATTATCGGCTGCGGGCTGGTTCTAACTGATGTAATTGGCGATTATATACTTGAGTTAGCGACACCCTAGGGCTACGAAACCCTAGACAGGCCGAAAACTCAGGATACCGGGGCGGACCCCGTTATCTGATCGCCAATTATTTCTCAGGGGTCCGCCCTGTTTAGGAAGCCGCCATGGAGGCGGAAATTGAGATTACCCCGGCGATGCTGGAAGCTGGGATACTGGCCTACACCAAGGCAGATCGACGCTTCGATTTGGATGAAGAAATTGTGGCCTCGATCTACAGGGCAATGGCCGTGGCTAATCGGAAAGCAGATGGCTGACCATTTTGAGTTTTCCAGCCCCTTCATTAGCCTCCCCTGCAAGGGCGTCCAACAGGATTTGAACCGCCAGAACGAACTTTTCTCGCCACAGGCCTTGGTCATGGGAATCGCTGTTGGTGGCCGTATGAATAGCTCGGCAGCGCCCGGCAATGCGCTCCTCATCAAATGAAATCGGGTTCAAATCATGGGCAAATTCATTTCTGATCCTATTTATAAGGACTAAATCAGTCCTTGTTTTCGACCCAAATAGGCCCAAGGCGAAAGCCCCCTGAATTTTCTGATCGCAGGTACCAAACGGCCCGGCCAGTGAGAATAGTTTGTTTTCTTCTGGCTCAGGTAGGGTCAGAACGCGCGCGCGGATAGCATAGTCGAGTATGCTGTCCATCAACGCGCCGCCCACAACTGCCTTAGCCCTGTCGTTATTGCTTGTGAGTTCGGCTATAATCGCCTTGATGTCTTTCGGAGTATATCGTGTCACAAACCCCCTCCGACAATTATAGCGCTAAGGAAACCGAGCGCCGCGCCAAGGCCGCAATAGCCAAAATGCTGGCAACGCCCCCAGCCCCGCGCACGAAGAAGAAGCCGAGTCCCGCCAAGCGCAAAGCAAAAAAGCGCACCTGATGTTCGCAATAGCTGGGGGAATTTTGATCGCGGTGGCCGTATTGGCCGCCATTTTCTACGCGCTCACTCTTATTGGTGACGGCAGCGCAGGGTGCGGCTGGACCCTGCTTGCTATCGTGGCGCTAGCGGTTCTGTTTTTCATTTTTTGAAGCCAATTCCAGCAATTCTAGGATAAGCCACAGCTTGTCCCGCCCGGCTTTGAAGTCGGCTTTGGAAGTCTCTGTTAGCCTACCTGTCGATAGGTCAACCGCTTGCCTTCCGCGCCCTTGATGATGGCAGCGGCGCGGGTCAGGTCGTTAAAGCCCAGCTTGGTCCGCGTGTTCATCCTGAAATCAAACTCGTTCAGGTAGCGCGGCAGATGGGCCGGGCTGACATGGTGGAACGTGCCGACAATGCCGCGCTTCACGATGGAAAAATAACCCTCCGCCGTGTTGCAATGGATGGAGGCTTTGTTGCCGTCAGCCTTGCGGGCGAACTGCTTGTCATGGTCAACGCTCTCATGCTTACCCAGCGGCATCATGCCCTTGTAAAACTGCGCGCCATCGGTGTGCAGGACGCTATCGGGGTCCAGATTGGCCCGCACGGCGGCGCGAACGTCGCCCATGTTGCGGCCGTCAATAACCGCCGAGCGAACCTTGCCGTCACGCTCCACCAGGGAGACGAACTTCTTGTTGTTGGCGCGCTTGCGGCCACCCAGCGGGGTCTTGGACTTGCGGGAAGGGGCGATTTCCGTCTCGTCAGCTTCCACGATCCGGCCACCGCCGCCGATCTTCCCGCCATCAGCCGGGGCCATAGCTTCGCGAATACGGTGGGCCATGAACCAAGCCGATTTGTAGGTGATCCCCAGCATCCGGTGGAGCTGGTGGGCCGAAATGCCTTTCTTGCTGGAGGCCATCAGGTGGGTAGCCAGCAACCACTTGTGCAAGGGGATATGCGAGCGCTCAAAGACCGTTCCGGTCCTGACCGTGAACTTGCCCCGGCAATCGCCGCACAGGAACATTCCGGCCTGTGTCTGGCCGCCCATCTTCTTGGCCTTATCCGACCCGCAGAGGGGGCAGATGACGCCAGCGGCCCAGCGGCCAGCCTCTAGGTGGGCCACGGCAGCGGCTTCGATGGTGAAGATCGGGTTTGTTAGGTCGCAGGTCATTTTCAGTCTCCTAAGCCCACAATTCTATGGGTTGGAGGCTGCTAAGTCAAGTATATAATCGCCATGTAATTTCCCATAATATTACTTATACGAAGAATTGGTGTCTGGCTGGGAAATGGCACTTGCGCCGTCCCCTGGGGCCGCCCCGCACAAACCGGGAGTCGATAGAATGGAGCGTCAGCGAGAGCTGGAGCGACCACAAAAGAGTCCCGGCATGCATCTCAGCCCCACCGAAACCGCCGGCCGCTTCGGCGTCAGCATCAAGGCGCTCAGGCTCTATGAGCAGCGCGGCCTGTTGAACCCGCTGCGGTCCGAGGCCGGCTGGCGCACCTACGGCCCCGACCAGATCGCCCGGCTGCACCAGATCCTCGCCCTGAAACGCCTGGGCCTGTCCCTGGCCAGGATCGCCGAGCTTCTGGCCGGGCCAGATGCACTGGAGTCGGTGCTGGCCTTGCAGGAACAGGTGCTGGCCCGCGACAGCGAGCAACTCACCCGCGCCCTGACCTTGGTCCGCGCCGCGCGCGCCAAGCTGAAAGCCGGCCAGGCTCTTTCCATCGACGATCTCGCCAACCTCACCAGGGAAACCGTCATGACAACACCCCGCAATGCCACGGAAATGGGTGCGCTGCTCAAACCCTTTTCCGAACGCCATATCAGCGAAAGCGACCGGGCGGCGATCAAGGCCAGTCTGGATGCGCCGGCCCAGGCAGCCGGGCACTGGGATGCCATGATCGCCGAAGCCTATGCCCTGATGAAGACGGGCGATCCCACCTCGCCCGCGTCCCAGGACATGGCCCGCCGCTGGGCCGCGATCCGCGAGCAAATCCTCTCCGCCAATCCTGGCATCGCGGCCAAGGGACGCGCGGTCATGGACGACGCCATGGCGGATCCCGCCGTGGCGGGCAAGATGGCGTTGAACCGGGAAATCTTCGCCTTCGTGAGACAAGCGGTCGAACATTTGAAAAGCCAGACGGATAGCCACGCGAAATAGGTCATGCGACGGCCGCCACGGCCTTGAGCGCGATCTCCATGTCCTGCTCGCCGTTTCCCCCGGAAATGCCCAACCCACCGACGATCCTGCCTTCGATCGCGATCGGCACGCCGCCCTGGAATGCGCACAGCTCCGGCAGCGACAGCGCGTGCTGTGCCAGCCCTGCCGGCAATGTCTTGATGAACTCGGCGGTCCGGTGCGTCGCCGTCCGGTAGCGCGCCGCGCCCTTGGCTTTCATCAGCGCGGTCTCGGACGCGCCCGGCGGCGCCTCGTCCATGGTTTCGGCCAGGACCAGGATGCCGCGATGGTCGATGACCACCAAGGCGATGGAAAGCCCCAGCGCGGATGCCTGGGCGAGCGCCTGCTCTTTGACGCGCCGGGCGCCGTCCAGGGTGATGGTTTCGAAGCTTCGGGAATAAAGCATGGGTCTCCGATCAGGCAGGCGCCGGCAATCCCGGCGCGCGCCATGGTTCAAGGGTTGGATGGATGGACGTGATGTGAAAAAGGCGCCTGTTCAGGGCGCCTCAGCGCCAACAAATCGCGCCGGGCAACCTGCTGTCAAGATACTGCCCTTGGCTAGGTCAGAAGCACGATGTCAAAGGTAAAGGCCTGCACACCCGGCTCGCTTGTCGTGGCCGGCTTGCAGATCGACGACGCCGGGTCGCGATGGCGCGCCGCCAGCGTGGACAGCAGCAGGTCCTTGCCGTTCAGCGCCTCGCCCGGGAAATACATCTGGGTCACCAGCCGGTAGTCGGCATTGGTGACGTCAAAATGGATGTGCCGCGTTCGCAGCGTTCCCGACGGCTCCGGATAAGGTCCCGGCTTGACCGTGCGCAGCCGATAGCTTCCGTCGGCGCCGACGCCGAATGACGCCACGCCCAGGAAGTTGGGATCGAGCGGCGCGGGATTGCTGTCTACCGGATTGGTGTAGCGCCCTGCGGCGTTGGCCTGCCAGACGGTCATCGCCGCCGCGGGCAAAGGCCGCCCGGCGGTGTCGAGCACCCGGCCCGTGATCTGGATAATCTGGCCCAGGGCGCGGCCGCCTTTGTGGCCTGGATAATGAGTCAGATCGGTGTCGTGGGAGGTCGGCGCGCGCACCGGATAAAAGGGCCCCAGTGTTTCCTGACCCGTGGGCTTCAGCTTCGCTTGCGCGGCGGCCTGGCCCCCGAACAAAGGCGCAGCCAACGCACCCGTGACAGCCTCGCGGCGTGAAAGCGCCATGTCGTGAGCCCCGTATCAACCCCGGGAGCGAATTTATTCCCGGTCTATGGGGCGCTGCAAGGGTGCTTGCGAATGAATGCTTGTCAGGGGGAGCATCACCCTTTCCTATCCGCCTATGACGAATCTCGAGCCCTCCCGCGACATCGCCGTGCTGCTGGAGGTGATGAAACGCCTGCGCGACGGCTGCCCCTGGGACAAGGTGCAGACCTTCGAGACCATCGCGCCCTACACCATCGAGGAAGCCTATGAGGTGGCCTCGGCCATCGCGGACAAGGACATGAAAGCCCTGCCCGGCGAACTGGGCGACCTGTTGTTCCAGGTGGTGTTCCACGCCCGCATGGCCGAGGAGCAAGGCCTGTTCGATTTCGGCGATGTGGTGGCCGCGGTGACCGCCAAGATGATCCGCCGTCATCCCCATGTCTTCGGCGACGAAGCCGCCCGCAAGGACGCCGCGTCCCAGAAGGATTTCTGGGAAAAGCTCAAGGAAGGCGAGCGCGCCGCCGCCGGCCAGACCGGCTTGCTGGACGATGTTGCCAGCGCCCTTCCCGCCTTGATGCGCGCCGAAAAGCTCCAGCGCCGCGCCTCCAGCGTCGGCTTCGACTGGAACGATGCGCAGCTTGTGGTCGAGAAGATCGCCGAGGAAGCCCGCGAGGTGGCCGAGGCCCAGACTCAGGCCGAGCGCGAGGAAGAAGTCGGCGACCTGCTGTTTGTGGTCGCCAACCTGGCCCGGCACCTCACGGTGGACCCGGAAGCCGCCCTGCGCGGCGCCAATTCCAAGTTCACCCGCCGCTTCCGCCATATCGAGACCAGCTTGGCGGCGCGTGGGGTGCCCATGGGCAGCGCCAGCCTGGCGGAAATGGAAGCGCTGTGGCTGGAGGCCAAGGCGATCGACAAATCCGCGGGCTGATGTTCCGTATCAAGAGTTTACGGCAACACTCTGCTCTATCGAGATTTTCTTCGGGAAACGACTCTCGAAACGGCCCAGGTCGTCGGGGTGTATCCGCAGACTGAGACTGATCTTGTCGCCCCGTATCCGCCGCTCCAGCACCTGGGCATGGCGATAGGCAAAGGCCAGATCGCCGCCGTCGGCGGCGTTCAGCTTCAGGGTGGCGAGGATGTTGTCACGCGTCACCATGCCTTCAAATCCGGCCAGCAGCGCCGGCAATCCCGCCCCGGTCAGGGCGGACACCGCGATGGCCTCGCCCCGGCTGTTGCGGGCCAGGAGGCCGTCGCGCTGCTCCGGCTCCAGCAAGTCGATCTTGTTGAGCACTTCCAGCATCGGCCGGTCGCGCGAGACCCCCAGCTCCTGCAGCACCTTCAGCACGTCGCTCTTCTGGGCGGAACTTTCGTCATGGGCGGCGTCGCGGACGTGCACGATCACGTCCGCCGCCAGCACCTCTTCCAGGGTGGCGCGGAAGGCCGCGACCAGTTCGGTGGGCAGGTCGGCGATGAATCCCACCGTATCGGACAGGATGATGCGGGTGCCCTGGGGCAGCTTCACCCCCCGCATGGTGGGATCCAGGGTGGCGAACAACAGGTCCTTGGCCAGCACCTCGGATTCCGTCATCCGGTTGAACAAGGTGGACTTGCCGGCATTGGTGTAGCCGACCAGCGCCACCACGGGGAACGGCACCTTCTTGCGCGCCTGGCGGCCTAGGCTGCGGGTGCGCTTGACCTTCTCCAGCTCGGCCTTGATCCGCACGATGCGTTCGGCGATCAACCGGCGATCGCTTTCGATCTGGCTTTCGCCGGGACCACCCAGGAAGCCGAAGCCGCCGCGCTGGCGCTCCAGATGGGTCCAGCTGCGCACCAGCCGCGAGCGCTGATAGTTGAGATGCGCCAGTTCGACCTGCAACCGCCCTTCCCGTGTGGCGGCGCGCTCGCCGAAGATTTCCAGGATGACGGCGGTGCGGTCCAGCACCTTGCTGTTCCACGCCTTCTCCAGATTGCGCTGCTGCACCGGAGACAGATGGGCGTTGACGATGATGACGTCAGGCTCCTGGTCTTTGGCCAGGATGGCGATCTCTTCGACCTTGCCGGTGCCCAGCAAGGTGCCGGGCGTGGGCCGCGCCAGGGGCGCGATCTCGGCCACCACCACATCCAGATGGATGGCGGCGGTCAGCCCGACGGCTTCCTCCAGCCGCGCCCGCGCATCGCGCAACGCCTTGTCGGCGGGTGCGCGGTTCTTGGGCTCGACATGAATGACAAAAGCGCGGGCCTGACCCAATTTAACCTTCGACCGGCTCGTCCTGGAGCTGGATCGGGCCCATCGGCATCACGGTGGAGATGGCATGCTTGTAGACCAGCTGGCTCTGCCCGTCGCGGCGCAGCAGCACGCAGAAATTGTCAAACCAGGTGATGTTGCCCTGAAGCTTGACGCCATTGATCAGGAAGATGGTGACGGCAGCTTTGCTCTTGCGGACCGCGTTTAAAAACGTGTCCTGAAGGTTCTGTTGTTTATCGCTCATGGGTTCGCCCATTGTTTCAGCTGCCCGGGGGTTCAGGCGGCACCTTGAGGCCAGTCTAGCGCAACATTCCCGATGGTTTTGCCGTCAATTGTTACGACCGGCACCGCCGTCCCCGTCGCGGACGAGATGAAGGCTTCCCTGCCGGCCAGCGCCTCGGCGACGGTGAACTTGCGCTCCACCACCTTGATCTGCGCTTCGGCCATGGCTTGCAGCATGATTTGGCGCGTCACACCGGGCAGGATGTCATGGCTGAGATCGCGGGTGATGACGGTGCCGTCCTTGTCCACGATCCAGGCACTGGTCGATGCGCCTTCGGTGACAAAGCCATCTTCATCCACCAACCAGGCCTCGAAGGCGCCGGCTTTCTTCGCGGCCTGCTTGGCGAGCAGGTTGGGCAGCAGCTGCACCGTCTTGATATCGCAGCGTCCCCAGCGGATGTCGGGCTGAGTGGAAATGGCGATGCCTTTTTCAAGCCGCTGCGCCAGCGCCGCGCGATCCTGGCCGCGCATGGTGATGATTAGGGTCGGGCGCGTGCCATCCTCCAGCGGAACATGGTCGCGCTTGGCCGCCCCGCGCGTCACCTGCATATAGAGATAGCCATCGGGAATGCGGTTGCGGGCGATCATTTCGCGCATCACGATTTTGAGCGCACCGCGTGCCATCGGCATGGCCATGCCCAGTTCGCGCAAGGACCGCTCCATGCGGTCCAGATGCGGCTCCTCGTCCAGGGGCTGGCCGTCCGTCACATTGGCGACTTCATAGATGCCGTCGCCCAGTTGCAGAGCGCGGTCCTCGATATGCACGCCGGCCTGGCCGAGCGGCAGGTAGCGGCCATTGACATAGGCGACGCGCCCAGCGGGGGCGCGGCTTGCGGACCATTTCTTTTGCATCAGTTGGGGAAGCTCTGCACCGAACCCACGCCCAGCGACTTCAGCTTGCGATGCAGCGCCGAACGCTCCATGCCGATGAAGGCGGCGGTGCGCGAGATATTGCCGCCAAAGCGGTTGATCTGCGCCATCAGGTAATCACGCTCGAAAATCTCACGCGCCTCGCGCAGCGGCAGGGAAATCACCAGGTCGCCGCTCTTGCTGCCGCCGACGCCCAGGTCGGTGGGCAAGAGGTCGGCGGTGACCGCCTCGGTGACGTCGTCGCTGGCCAGGATCAGCAACCGCTCGACGATGTTGCGCAACTGGCGGACATTGCCGGGCCAGCCATGGGTCTGCAGCACCGCCATGGCGTCGTCGCCGATGATGCGCATGGGAAGGCCGCCGGCGGCCGACAGCCGCTTCATGAAATGGGTCACCAGCACCGGAATGTCGTCGCGGCGCTCTGCCAGCGAAGGAATACGCACCGGCACCACGTTGAGGCGATGATACAGGTCTTCGCGGAAGCGCCCGGCCTCGGTCTCGGCGCGAAGGTCGCGGGTGGTGGAGCAGACCACGCGGGCATCCACCTGCACGCGGACCTGGCCGCCGACGCGGGTGAAGGTCTGGTCGATCAGCACGCGCAGGATCTTGCCTTGCGTTTCCAGCGGCATGTCCGCCACCTCGTCAAGATACAGCGTGCCGTTATGGGCAAGCTCGAACAGCCCGGTCTTGCGCGGGCCGTCGTTGCTTTCGATGCCGAACAATTCGGCTTCCAGCCTGTCCGGCTCCATGGTGGCGCAATTGATGGCGACAAAGGCGTTGCCGGCGCGGCGCGAACGGGCGTGGATCAGCCGCGCCGCCACTTCCTTGCCCGAGCCGGCGGGACCGGCGATTAAGACGCGGCTGTTGGTGGGCGCGATCTTGTCGATCAGCACCCGCAACTGGGTGATGGTGGGAGAATTGCCCACCAACTCGCCCTCGTCGCCGGCCTTGAGTTTCAGCTCCTGGACTTCGCGCTTGAGCCGCGCGGATTCCAGCGCCCGTTCCACCACCATCAACAGGCGGTCGGCCTTGAACGGTTTCTCAACAAAGTCATAGGCGCCCTTCTTGATCGAAGCGACGGCGGTCTCGATGGTGCCATGGCCGCTGATCATCACCACCGGCAGGTCGGGCTGCTCACGGCGGATGGTTTCCAGGATCTCGATGCCGTCGAGCCTGGAGCCCTGCAGCCAGATGTCCAGCACCACCAGTTGAGGACGGCGGGCGCGGATCGCGCCCAACGCAGACTCGGAGTCCCCCGCCACGCGGGTGGTATAGCCCTCGTCATGCAGGATGCCCGCGATCAGGTCGCGAATGTCTTCCTCATCGTCCACGATGAGGATCTCAGACGCGATCAGCGATCCGTTTTTGCTCATCTTCCGGTTTCTCCTGGGCTTTCAGATTTTTTTGCGCGAGCGGGAAGGTCAAGGTGACCACCGCGCCCTCCCCGCCTTCCACGTCGGCGAGGGTGATGTCCCCGCCATGGTCTTCCATGATCTTGCGCACGATGGCGAGGCCGAGGCCCGTGCCCTTGGCGCGCGTGGTGACATAGGGTTCGGTCAGCCGGTGGCGATGTTCCGGCGGCAGGCCGATGCCATTGTCGGTGATGCGATAGGCGAAGGCAGCACCATTTGGTTCCAGCGCGATGTTGATCTTGCCGGGCTCGTCATCGCCCTTGGCGATGCGCGCGGCGATGCCTTCGCCGGCATTCTTCAGCACATTGGTCAGGGCCTGGGAGATCAGCCGCCCGTCGCCTTCAAAATGCACCGGCTCCTTGGGGGACGCGGTCGAGAAGGTAATGGCCGGATTGGCGACGCGCTGCAGGAACAGCGCCTGCTGCAACAGTTCCTGGGCGTTCTCGCGCCGCATCACCGGGGTGGGCATGCGCGCGAAGGAGGAGAATTCGTCCACCATGCGGCCGATGTCGCCCACCTGCCGCACGATGGTGTCGGTGCATTGCTTGAAGACTTCAGGATCGGTGACGATCTCGCTGGCATATTTGCGCTGCAGCCGTTCGGCGGAAAGCTGGATCGGGGTCAGCGGATTCTTAATCTCATGGGCGATGCGCCGCGCCACATCGGCCCAGGCGGCGGTGCGCTGGGCCGAGACCAGGTCGGTGATGTCGTCGAAGGTGACGACAAAACCGTCGGCGATGCCGCGCTCGGAGGTGACCTGCGCGCTGAGCGCACGCGGCGCGCCGGCCCGCTTGATGGTGACTTCGCCGCCGGCACGGCCCGCCGGTTCTGACATGGCGCGCAGGATCAGCGGCGCCAGTTCCGGCACGGCCTGCGAATAATGGCTGTGCTCCATGTCTTCCGGGGCTGCATCCAGCAGCCGGGCTGCGGCGCGGTTGATGATGGTGATGCGGCCCTCGCCGTCCAGGCCGATCACCCCGGCGCTGACACCCGACAGCACGGTCTCGGTAAAGCGGCGGCGGATTTCGGCCAGCCGGTTGGCGGCCATCAAGTCGCCGCGTTGGGCGGAAAGCTGCTGGGTCATGCGGTTGAAGGCCAGGCCCAGCATGCCGAGCTCGTCATCGCCGCGCTCCACCTGCACCTGGGCGGCAAGATCACCTTCCGAAACGCGTCCTGCAGCATCGATGAGTCCGGAGATGGGCCGCACCAGCCGGTTGGCCGCCCACAGGCCCGACCAGATGGCGGCGAGCAGCACCACCAGGGTCACCATGCCGTAGAGCAGCGCGAAGACGATCTGCAGCTTCCAGCGGTTCTGCTCCAGGGCGTGATATTCGCTCACCGCGCCGCGGTTGCGCTGGTAATAATTAAAGGCCGCCGGATCGACCACGCGCACGATCAGCAGATAGGCGTCTTTGAGCGAATCCAGCCTTATCAGCGCGCGCACCAGGCCGGTCTTGGCGTCGGCGCCGGCGGCAGGATGGCCATGCAGCGCATCGGCCAGGTCGCCCGCCGATGGCGTGATGGCGGCGGTATATTTGAGCTGGCTGGAGCTGCCCAGCAAAGTGCCGTGGGAATCCACGATGTAGGAACCGGCCAGCCCCCGGTCGCGGGTCATCAGGGCCAGCTTGGTGAACATCCGGCCCAGGTCGATGCTGCCGTTGGTGTTGCGCAGGCTGCCGTCGAGCTGGATGCCGTCGGAAATCTCACCGACATCGATAATGATGCGGGCGAACTGCTCCTTCACATATTGCCGCGAGATGTTGACCGAACCGTCCAGCGCGGTGCGCACATTGGACGAGAACCAGGCCTGCATGCCGATGTTCAGGGTCACGGAGGCGAAGATCGCCACCAGGATGGCGGGCACGATGGCGATGGCGGAGAACCAGGTCACCAGCCGCACATGCAGCTTGGCGCCGGCGCGCCCCGAGCGGCGCGTCGCCCAGAGCCGTGTCAGCCGCCAGCCGATCAGCGCCGCCAGCGACAGCACCAGGGTCAGGTTGACCAGCATCAGGGTGATCAGCCCGGTCTGGCCCAGGGTAAAGGACGTCAGGCCGGTCAGCAGCGCATAGGTGACGCAGCCCGACAGCACCGCCAGCAAGGCGACGGCAAAGGCCAGCTGTGATGGCCGGGACACCGCGCGCAAACTGGCACGCCGCTCTGGGAACGTTGTTTGGCTAACCATGTCTTCCGTTGCGACCGACCCCACCCCGACCCGGTCTTGTGGGCGGGAGTGTAGCGATGGCACGGACTGTTGCAAGAATGCTGCGTTACAATTCCATCACATGGCTATTGGGAAAAACCCAGTAAATCCCTGGAATTATTGGCGGAACGCTGAAAATAGTTTGCTAGCTCGGATGGTCTTGCACCTAAAGCGGACTGCACTTGCGTCGGGCAGTCCCTGGCTCGGGCCGCTCAAGTCGCTGTCGCGCGCGGCCCTGCGCGGTTGGAAGTAACCGTGGCTCCGTCGCTATTCGCTCCGGAGGCCCCGGATTACTTCCAACCCCAGGTCCCTGATCTTCTTCCGCAAGGTGTTGCGGTTAAGGCCCAAGAGTTGTGCAGCCCGGATCTGGTTGCCCCGGGTGGCGGCCAGGCAGATGGAAATCAGCGGCCGCTCCACCTCCTGCACGATGCGGTCATAGACGCCGGGCGGCGGCAGCCGGTCGCCCTGGGCGAGGAAATACTGGGTGAGATACTGCTCCACCGAAGCCGCCAGGGATTGCGGCCCCTCGCCGGAATCGGCGGCAAAGGTCTTGGCGGGCTCCTTCAACTCGGCGCTGACCGAAGCCGCCGAAATCGCGTCGCCCGACTGCAGCACCGCCAGGCGCCGGATCAGGTTTTCCAGTTCTCGCACATTGCCGGGCCAGCGATGCCGCCGCAGCATATCAAGAGCTTCGTTATCCAGGGTCTTGTGCGGCAGGCCCTCGTCTTCGGCCTTGCGCAGGAAGTGGCGCACCAGATCGGGAATGTCCTCGACCCGTTCGCGCAGAGGCGGCAGCCGCAGCGGCACCACGTTGAGGCGGTAATAGAGATCCTCGCGGAACAGGCCCTGCTGGATCAGCTGGCGCAGGTCGCGGTTGGTGGCGGCGATGATGCGCACATCGGTCTTGATCGGCGTGCGCCCGCCCACGGTGGTATATTCACCCTGCTGCAACACGCGCAGCAGCCGGGTCTGGGCTTCCAGCGGCATGTCGCCAATTTCGTCCAGAAACAGCGTGCCGCCTTCGGCCTGCTCGAAACGGCCGACGCCGCGATTGGTGGCGCCGGTAAAGGCGCCGCGCTCATGGCCGAACAACTCGCTCTCGACCAGTTCCTTGGGGATCGCCGCCATGTTGACGGCGACGAAGGCGCCGTGCCGGCGCTTGCCGTAATCGTGCAGGGCGCGTGCGACCAACTCCTTGCCGGTGCCGCTCTCGCCCATGATCATCACGGTGAGGTCGGTCTGGGTCAGGCGCGCGATGACGCGGTAGATTTCCTGCATCGCCGGCGAGCGGCCGATCAGCGGCAGCCGGTCTTCGGCCGGCTCCAGGCTGTTGTCGCGCTTGGCCTGGGGCGTGGCCAGGGCGCGGCTCACCACGCTGGTCAGCTCCTTCAGGTCGAATGGCTTGGGCAGATATTCAAACGCGCCGCGCTCGGCCGCCGTGATGGCGGTGAGCAAGGTGTTCTGGGCGCTCATCACCAGGATGGGCAATTCCGGGCGCATGCGCTTGATGCGCGGGATCAGGTCGAAGCCGGATTCATCGGGCAGCACCACATCGGTGATCACCAGATTGCCCTCGCCCGCCGAGATCCAGCGCCACAGGCCCGCAGCCGTGCCGGTGGTGCGGACATCGTATCCGGCGCGTCCCAGCGCCTGGTTCAGCACGGTGCGGATGGCGCTGTCGTCGTCGCAGACAAGAATGGTCGCCGCCATGTTCAGATCTCCCCGCTGCGCGATTGCGGCAGCAGCACGCGGAAAATGGTGCGTCCGGGAACCGAATCGCATTCGATCACCCCGCCATGGTCGCCCACGATCTTGGCGACCAGCGCCAGGCCGAGGCCGGTGCCGCGCACCTTGGTGGTGACAAAGGGGTCGAAAATGTGGGGCAGAAGATCGGTGGGCACGCCCGAGCCATTGTCGCGCACCGTCACTTCCAGCGGCAGCGACACCCGGTCGCCCGCCAGGCCGGCGCCGAACTTGACGCCCGGACGATAGCCGGTGGTCAGGGTGATCTCGCCGCCCGATTCCGGCAGCGCGTCGGCGGCGTTGCGCACCAGGTTGAGGAACACCTGGATCAACTGGTCCTGGTCGCCCGACACCGCCGGCAGCGAGGGATCGAAATTCTCCAGGATGGTGACACCGCGGGCAAAGCTGGAGTCCGCCACCTTGCGAACGCGGTCCAGCACTTCGTGGATGTTGACCGGATGGCGGGTGAAGCTGCGGGTGTCGCCAAAGCTTTCCATGCGGTCAATCAGGTTCCGGATGCGGTCGGCCTCGGCAATGATCAACTGGGTCATTTCGCGTTCGTCGGGCGCCATCGCCTCTTCGATCAGCTGCGCCGCGCCACGAATGCCGGCCAGGGGATTCTTGATTTCATGCGCCAGCACCGCCGCCATGCCGTGCATCGAGCGCACCGCGCCGCGCGCCATCAACTGGCGGTCCATGCGCTGCGCCAGGCTGCGTTCCTGAAAGGTCAGCAGCAGTGCGCCTTCGGGATCTGGCACCGGAGTCACCGTGACGTCCGCGACTCGCTCGCCATGGCGCGGGGTGGAAAGGTCGATATCGCGTTCGGCAGCCGAAGCGTTGCGCTCCGAAGCCTGGGTGACCAGCTGGAACAACGGCGAATGGGGCGCGATCAGGTCGGACAATGTTTGCTTGCGCAACAACGGCAGGCCGGTATCAAAGAACTGCTCGGCGGCGGGATTGGCGTAGATGACCTCGTGCTTGCTGCCGAGCAGCATCACCGGCATGGGCAAGGCATTGGCAATGGTGCCGCTGCCAGTGTCAGCCGATCCGGCGGAACGCAGTTTTTGTAAGACTTCTATCAACTGTTGCCTATTGTTTGAGCATATATGTTACAAGGCGATAATATAGGCATTATACCGCAAGGCAACAAAATATCGCGGTTCGGGCTCTTAAATGTTAGGCAGTCCACCGGTTTACGAAGGAAGCCTCATGTCCCGCATCGCCGTCCTCATAGTCGCAGCCGGCAAAGGCGAGCGCGCGGGGACCGAGTTGCCGAAACAATATGAACGGCTGGCGGGCCGACCGATGCTGCGCCGGACCGTCGAGGCCTTCCACGGCTATGCAGTGCAAGTGGTGATCGGCGCCGGGCAGCAGGATCTGGCCCAAGCCGCGCTGGCAGGGCTGGATATCCCCGCCCCCGTCACCGGCGGCGCGACGCGGCAGGAATCGGTGCGGCTGGGGCTGGAGGCGCTGGCCGGGAATGCGCCCGACTTCGTGCTGATCCATGACGCGGCGCGGCCCCTGATCTCGCCCGGCGTCATCGGCGCGGTGGTGGCGGCGCTGGAAGCAGGCGCCGACGGCGCCCTGCCCATGCTGGCGGCCAGCGATACCCTGCGCCGCAAAGGCGAAAACGGGCGCTGGACCCTGGTGCCGCGCGAAAATCTTTATCGCGCCCAGACGCCGCAAGGCTTTGTCTATGCCAAGATCGCCAAGGCGCATAAAGAGCACGCCCAAGAAGACGTCACCGACGACGTGGCGCTGGCGGAGCTGGCGGGATTGAAAGTGGAAATGGTCGAAGGCGAAGAAAAGAACATCAAGGTCACGCGCAAGGAAGACTTCGCGCTGGCCGAGCGCCTGCTGGGCGGCGGTGATGTGCGTACGGCGTCGGGCTATGACGTGCACAAGTTCAAGGACGGCGATCACATCTGGCTGTGCGGCATCAAAGTCGCGCACAGCCACGGCCTGGAAGGCCATTCCGACGCCGATGTCGGGCTGCACGCCATCACCGACGCCCTGCTGGGCTGCATCGGCGAAGGCGATATCGGCCAGCATTTCCCGCCCACCGACGAGCGCTGGCGCGGCGCGCCGTCGTGGAAATTCCTCGACCATGCCGCCAGCCTGGTTTCGGCCAAAGGCGGCGTCATCAATCACGTGGATGTCACCATCATCTGCGAGCGGCCCAAGGTCGGCCCCCAGCGCGAAGCGATGCGGGCAAAGATCGCAGAGATTTTGAAGATCGAGGAATCGCGGGTAAGTGTAAAAGCCACCACCACCGAAGGCCTGGGCTTTACCGGCCGCCGTGAAGGCATTGCCGCCCAAGCCACCGCAACTGTGAGATTGTCATGAAAATCCCCGCCGCCTCCACGGTTGTCGCTTCGGTGTTCGGCATCGGTTATTTCGAATTTGCCCCCGGCACCATCATGAGCGCGGTGGCGGTGCCGCTGGCGATCCTGATTGGTCTGCGCGGCGGCGGCGGTATGGGTATCCTGGGCGCCAGCATCATTGTGCTGATCATCGGAATCCTCGCCTGTGCCGATCACATGCGCCAGACCGGACGGCATGACGATCCCTCCGAATGCGTGATCGATGAACTGGCGGGACAGTGGCTGGCCTGCGCCTTCTGCCTTCTGACCTTTGGCGGGCTGCTTCCTGCCGAGACGCATATCTCCATTCCCGCCTTCTTCCTGGCCTTTGTCCTCTTCCGCCTGTTCGACATCTGGAAGCCCTGGCCGGTCAGCTGGGCTGACCAGAAACTGAGTGGTGGCGTCGGCGTGATGACGGATGACGCCATCGCAGGACTGATGGCGGGCGTGCTGGTGGCGCTGGCGCGCTACTTTTTCCACATCTGATGTTCCCGCCCGATTTTCTCGCCCGTGCTGAAGCGCTGCTGGCGGACGCGCGGATCAAGGGCCTGAAGATCGCCACCGCCGAAAGCTGCACCGGCGGGCTGATCACCGGACTGCTGACGGAAATCCCCGGCTCGTCGGA
>Ga0193716_1000746_pt1 | contig 19456 bp, 19 predicted proteins | sample U2c1metaG_FD_145901 | JGI IMG/M metagenome (GOLD analysis project Ga0193716, IMG submission 145901) | Soil microbial communities from a riparian zone of the East river system, Colorado, United States - U2c1 | ecosystem: Environmental > Terrestrial > Soil > Riparian zone | place: USA: East River...
ATCCCGATGATCCTGTCGCCGCTGGTCGGCATGGGACTCGGCTACCTCGTGATGATCGGCCTGCTGTGGGCGTTCCGCCGGGCCAACCCGCACAAGGCGGGGCGACTGCTGCGGCGCGCGCAGATCGTGTCCGCGTCCAGCCTCGCGCTGGGCCACGGGCTGCAGGACGCGCAGAAGAGCATGGGCGTGATCGTGCTCGCCCTCGTCGTGACGGGTCACCAGACCGACTACCACGTGCCGTTCTGGGTGATCATGCTGTGCGCGACCGCGCTCGCGGCCGGCACCTGGTCCGGCGGGCTGCGGATCATGCGCACACTCGGCAGGCGAATCTTCCACCTCACACCACCGCACGGGTTCGCCGCCGAGCTGTCGGCGTCCTCGGTGCTGTACCTGACCGCGTTCGTGTTCGCCGCGCCCGTCTCCACCACGCACGTCGTGACGTCGGCGGTCATGGGGGTCGGCGCGACACAGCGGCGCAAGGCGGTCCGCTGGTCGGTGGCCGGAGACATCGCCATCGGCTGGGTGTTGACCTTCCCCGGCGCGGCGTCGATCTCGGCGGCGGCGTACTGGGTGCTCAGCCTCTTCTGATTTCGATCTGTCGATCTTGTCGATCGGGCCAGGCGTCGTTCGTGTAGTGGGTGAACCCGCCCGACGACGCGAAGGAGACATCATGTCCGAGCCGAAGGTTCTGCTGAGTGGCCTGGGGATTCCCGAGTCGCCCCGGTGGCACGATGGCCGACTGTGGTTCTGCAACTGGATCGACCAGCAGGTCGTGGCCGTCGGCCTCGACGGGACGCGCGAGGTCGCGTCGGCGCGGGGCCACCGGCCGATGGGGTACTCCATCGACTGGCTGCCCGACGGACGACTGCTCGTGACCGGGGACAAGGTGCGCCGTCAGGAGCCCGACGGGTCGATGGTCGTCCACGCCGAGCAGAGCGCGAACGAGATCGTCGTGGACGCGCGCGGCAACATCTACGTCAACGGCGCGGACTTCGACTTCGCCGGTGGCGAGGCGCCCAAGCCCGGCTACATCAAGCTCATCACGCCGGACGGCGAGCTACGACAGGTCGCCGACGACATCCAGTTTCCCAACGGCATGGTCATCACCCCCGACAACCGGACGCTGATCATCTCCGAGTCGTTCGCCGGCCAGCTCACCGCGTTCGACATCGAGCAGGACGGCGGGCTGTCCAACCGGCGAGTCTTCGCCGACGGTCTCGGCCCGGACGGCATCTGCCTCGACGCCGAGGGCGCGGTCTGGGTCTCGACCGGCGGGGACTCGATCGTCCGTGTCGCCGAGGGCGGCAAGGTCCTGCAACGCGTCGAACTACCCGAGAACCGGGCACCGTTCGCCTTGATGCTCGGTGGGCAGGACCGCCGAACGCTGTTCATCATGACCGCCGAGTGGCGACAGGCCGACGGCATCACCGACAACCTCGACCGGCTGGCCAACGGGCCACGCACCGGAGAGATCCGCACCCTCCCGGTCTCGGTACCCGGCACCGGCCGGCCATGACCAGGGGCTGACTAACTTCCCAGACGCGCCCGGAGCCGGGCGAGCCTGGCGTGCGCGGTGCCGGGCCGGTCGCGGGCGGCGCGGAGGTCGCTCAGCCGGGCAAGGCCGGCGATCACGACGTCGAGTGGCGGACCACTGGCGCTGAGCCGCGCCTGACGTTCCGGCGGAGCGGCCGCGGCGGGCCGTTCGAGGAACGGCTTGACGAGCCGATGGTGGTGGAAGGCGTAGGCGGCGCCGTGGGCGCGGCAGAGCGCGAGGAAGTGCTCGGCGTTGACGCGCAGGCGTGGCGTGCGCTCCGCGTTCTCGAACGCGGTGAGCAGGTCGGCCTTCGTGCTCCGCAGGTGCGGCTGGTCCTCCGGCGGGACGTACGGGTACTTCTCGGTGAGCAGGTGCAGGTAGAACGGGTCGGTCGTATCGCACAGACCGAGGTGCAGGTCGATCTCGTTGACCGCCGCGAAGTCGCCCGCGTTCGCGCCGCGGTACTCGACGTCGCCCACCGGATGCGGCTTGTAGTACGGCCGAACGTTGAGGAAGAACCGATCGGCGTCGAGCTCCGCGGCAAGCGCCCGGTTGAACCGGAGGACGTCGTCGAGCGCGGTGCGCGCGTCCTCGAGCAGGTAGGTCGCGAAGGCACTCGACACGCCCATGCCCGGCACGCGACGCAGCGCGGCGGCCGCGCGCTGGTAGGCGAGCACGCCGAGCGCGTTGTAGAGGACGAACGTGCGCTCGTCGGGCAGGTCCGTGAATGCCCGCACCTCGTCGCCGACGGCCGGGTTGTGGATGGACTGGTGCGCGAACACGAACCGGGGCGCCACGCCGAGCGAGAGCCCCAGCCTGCTCGCGAGGGCCTGCGCCGGCTCCGGCGCGGCCACCTCGTGCCGCCGACACGCGGCGAGGTAGAACCCGACCGCGCCGAGCAGGACATACCGGTCCGCCGCGGCGTCGGGTAGCTCGCCGATGCGGGCGACGAGCGCGCCGCCGGCGTCCCGGATCGCGTGTTTGTGCTGGTCCAGCGCGCGGACGTCGTAGACGATCTCCGCGCCCGCGGCGAAGTACGCGTGCTCGAGCACCGTGTTGCCGGCGACGAAGTCGGTGCGCAGCCAACGGTCGAGGTCACTGACGGCGGACATGGTGGCCATCATCGCGGCGAAGTGGTCCACCGAACAGGTCCACAACGACGTCGGCTAACTGGGCCAGCTACCGGAGCAGCTCCGTGAGCAGGCGGGTGCGCAGCTCCTCGGGTGGGAGGTCCGGGGTGCGGAGTACCTCGCGGAGCGCGGCGTTCGTCGTGGCGTGCCGGTCGAGGTCGGCGCGCAGGTGGGTGGTGTGCGCGGCGGCTTGTTGTGCTTGTTCGTGGTTGGCGCGTGCCGTGGTCAGTGCGGCGGTCAGCTCCTCCACACGAGCCAGGGTCTTCGTCAGCTCTGTGCTCAACGTGTCGGCCCGCCCACGGGTGTCGGTCAGTTGGGCCTGTGTCTGTTGCGCGGCGGCGCGGTGGTCGGCGACCGCGGTGCGAGCGGCGTCGCGTTCAGCCCGGGTGGTGGCCAGTTTCTCGGTCGCGGCGGCGAGGGCCTTGGTCGCGGACTCGGTGCGGGCACGTTCCTCGCGCGTCTGACGTGCGGCGGCGTCGGCGCGGTCGCGTTCCGTCGCGGCGGCGCCCTCGGCGTGCGCCCTGGCCAGGTCGGCGTCCGCGCGGGCCTCGTCGGCGGCTTGTGCGGACGCCAACGCCCGGTCGCGTTCGATCAGGTGTCGTTCGATCTCAGCGGTTGCGTTCTTCACAACCTCGGCCGCGTCGGCCGCCGCCTGGCGTGTCGCCGCCACCGCGTCGGCCGCTGCCTGCTCTGCCTTCGCCGTGGCTTCCGCCGCGGACTGACGTAGCCCGCGCTCGTTCGCGGCCGTCGTCTCGGCTTCCTCCCTGCGCGCGGCGGCCTCGGTCAGCTCGGCGGCGAGGGTCTCGCGGAGGGCGGTGGCGGTGGCGAGCAACTCGGTGAGCGGGTCGACCAGTTGCGCAGCCGAGGTGGCGAACGTGCTGGTGGCGGCACTGAGCGCGGTATCGACGGCCGAACCGAGTGCTTCAGCGAGCGCGTCCTGCGCCGCGGCGAGCTGCTTGCAGGTCTTGCCGCCCGGCCAGGTGCGGTCCGGGCAGTACGCGAACGGGCGGCCGCCACGCGGTCCCGGCGTCGGCAGCGGCGCCCGACAGCGGCTGAACCCACACAGCGTGTCCGTTTCGACCATTTCAACCACAACGTCGACCATGTCGTCACTCTAGTATTAGTTGTCGTAACTTCACCAGTCGGTTAGAGATAACATAACTACAACCCAAGTCCGCTACAGAACCGAGCTTTTGTAGCTAAGCTGGTCGGGTGACAACAGGGGAGCTGACAAGCCGGTCCGACGAGCTGTGGCCAGGCGTCGCACAGCCGGCTGAGCTGCTGAAAGAGATCGCGGAGTGGCTCGGTGGCTACGGAAACCGCGCCACGAGGCGTACCTACGCGGAAGGACTTGGCCTACCCACAACCTCGGCCGACATCCGCGAGTGGCTGCCGCCCGCCGACGAGGCCCCGAAAACTATGAGGCCCCCCTGGACCGACGCCGTCACCCGCTACGCGGCGATCGTGGGCGCGGCCCCGGCCAGCGGCACCGGCCCTCCCCCGGCCAAGCGCGGCCGGTTCCGCCCACTGCACTGGTTCCGCTGGTGCGCCACCCGCGACGTCGACCCGCTCACCGCGACGTCGACGCACGTCAAGACCTGGCTCGACGCCCTCAACACCGCCGGCGCGGCGCCGGCCACCCGCGACCGCATGCTCGCCACCGTCAAAGCTCTCTACACCCACCTGGCCGACGCGGGCCTCGCCACCGGCAACCCCGCCGCGCTGAACCGCCGCAGGCTGGGCCTCACGACCACCAGCAGCACCACCGGCACGGTCGTCCTCACCACGGCACAGGTCCGCGGTCTCTACACCGCCGCCCACACCCCGCGCCGGGGCGCGAGCCCGCTGGACACGGCCCGCGCGACGGCCGTCGTCGCGTTGTTCACGCTCGGGCTGCGGGTCAGCGAGCTGTGCGACCTCGACCGCGCCGACCTGCACGTCACCCGCGGCCGCCGCGCGCTGCGGGTCCACGGCAAGGGCGGCAAGACCCGCGTGGTGTACCTGCACACCGCGGCGGAGGAAGCGCTGACCGCCTACCTGCGCGAACGCGACGGTGTCGCCGGCACCAGCCCCGCACGCAGAACGCCGCAGGCCGACACCCCGCTGCTCCTCACCCGCACCGGCAACCGCTACCGACGCCAGGCCGTGTGGCAACTACTGCGCCGCCTCTCCGACGATGGCCTGCACCCCCACGCGCTACGGCACTTCTACGTCACCACCGCCGTCGAGGCGGGCGCCCAGCTCGTCCACGTCCAGGCCGACGTCGGCCACACCAGCATCGACACCACCGAACAGGTGTACAACAACGCGGCCCGCGACCCGTCGCGCAGCGCGGTGGACCTCGTCGGCGACGTGCTGGATCTCAGCTAAGAAGCCCTACAACCCGATCACGGGAGGCGCGGACTTCTCGTCGCCGGAGAACAGGTCCTCCTCGTCGATGGGCACCCTGCGGCGGTGCTCGTTGTCACGCCCGCCGCCGTTCCCCATCCCTGGCCCCGTTTTGGCGGAGAGGAGCTGGAACAGTTCGCCGGGTGACTTGAGAAGCTCGGGATGGTTCGCGAGAACGCCGATCTCCCGTTCGCTCAGCACCCGGCAGATCAGCCCGCCCTGATGCTTCACGATGACCATCGAGCTGAGCTGGACAACGGCGCTGTCCATCCCTTCTACAGCCCTGATCACCGAAGCGACCGCGTTGGCCTCGTGTTCATCGGCCTGCGCGCGCACCTGCTGGATGAAGTGGAGCTCACCAGCACGCTGCGCCTTGTTCGCCAGCTTGCGGAAGCCGTCGCCGGTGGTATCCCGTAGGCGCCACCGCCGAAACCACGAACCGCGCTCCACCTCGCTCGTCTCAACCGTCTCCAGGCCGACGACGCGCACCAACCTGCCGAGCGCACGCAACAGTTCCGGCGGCGGCTCGTCGGCGGAGGTATACACCGACATCGTCATGACCCGCGAACTCCGGTCGTCCGGACCTCGCCTGCCACCCGGTCGCGAACCGGCCGGATCCCGTTCACGGTTACCCATGCACCCATGGTGTCACGGGTCCGGCCGGCTCGCCCCCACATCACTCGGGACCGTTTGCCGCGAAGTGCGGCCTAGTCGGCGAGGAAACCCCGCAGTAGTGCGCGTTCCGCCTCGGTCGGGGTGTGCGCCAGCGCTTGTTCGTACGCTTGTGTCGCTTCGGTGGCACGGCCCAGTCTGCGCAGCAGCGAGCCGCGGACCGAGTGGTACAGGTGGTAGTGGTCGAGGTCCAGCGCGTCGACGAGACCGAGTGCCGCCGCCGGGCCGGTCAGCTCCGCCACGGCGACCGCACGGTTGAGCGCCACGATCGGCGTCGGCGTACAGGCCATCAGCTGGTCGTACAGCGCGACGATCTGTCCCCAGTCGGTGTCGGCGGTGGTCGGGGCGTCGCTGTGGACCGCGTTGATCGCGGCCTGGATCTGGTACGGGCCGGGCTGGGCGCGGCGCAGGCAGGCACGCACCAGCGCCTGGCCCTCGTCGATCAGCGCCCGGTCCCACGCCGTGCGGTCCTGGTCCGCCAGCAGCACCAGCGCACCGTCCGAGGTCGTGCGGGTGGCCCGCCTTGACTGGCTCAGCAGCATCAACGCCAGCAGTCCCAACGCCTCCGGCTCGTCCGGCATCAACTCCACCAGCAGGCGGCCGAGGCGAACGGCCTCCGTGCCGAGGTCGTCGCGGTCGATGGTCGAGTGGCCCTCGTTGAAGATCAGGTACACCACCGCGAGGACGGCACGCAGCCGGTCGGGCAGGTCCGCCTCGTACGGCACCCGGTACGGGATGCCCGCGTCGCGGCTCTTGTTCTTCGCCCGCACCAACCGTTGCGCCATCGTGGGTTCCGGCACGAGGAACGCCCGCGCGATCTCCTCGGTCGTGAGGCCGCCGAGCAGCCGCAGTGTCAGTGCGACCCGGACGCCGGTGGCGAGGGACGGGTGGCAGCAGGTGAAGATCAGCCGAAGCCGGTCGTCGCGCACGGGTCCCTCCTCCTGCCAGTCCGTATCCGTGTCCGCGTGCAGCAGCCGCGCCTGCCGGTGCCGGTCGTCGCGGGTCGACTCCCTGCGCAGGCGGTCGATCGCCCGGTTGCGTGCGGTCGTGATGATCCAGCCGGCCGGGCTCGGCGGTGTCCCGTCCGCCGGCCAGCGCCGCACGGCCTCGACGAACGCGTCCTGGACGGCCTCCTCGGCCAACCCGATGTCGCCGAGCGCCCGGACCAGCACGGACACCGCGCGCCCGTACTCCCGGCGGAAGATCTCCTCGACGCTCAACGGCGCGGCGCGTACATGATCACGGCGACCCCGACGAGGCACAGCGCGGCGCCGAGGTAGTCCCAGCGGTCCGGTGTGAACCGGTCGACCACGACACCCCACGCGAGCGACCCCGCGACGAACACCCCGCCGTACGCGGCGAGGATCCGCCCGAAGTTCGGGTCGGGCTGGAACGTCGCGACGAACCCGTACGCGCCGAGCGCCACCACGCCGGCCGCGATCCACCACAGCCCCCGGTGCTCCCGCCAGCCCCTGCCACACGAGCCAGGCGCCGCCGATCTCCGCGAGCGCGGCCAGCGCGAACAATACGAGTGACCTGACAACGGTCATCCGTCGCCCTGGAACGGTCGTACCTCGATCGACAGCGGCGCGAGCACGGTCGCGAGCTTGCGACCCCACTCGAGCGCGGCGTCCAGGTCGGGCGCCCGCACGACCGTGAAGCCGCCGAGGAACTCCTTCGCCTCGATGAACGGGCCGTCGGTCGTCAACACGTCGTCGTCCCGCGCGCGCAGGACCGTCGCCGTGCCCGGCGGGTGCAGCCCGCCCCCGAAGACCCACGCGCCCGCCGCGCGCATCTCGTCGTCGAGCACGTTGAGGTCACGCATGATCCGGGCCAGCTTGTCCTCGGGCGGCGTGCCGTCGGGCTGGTAGATGCTCAGCAGGTACTGCTTCATGTCGGTGATCCTTCCGCAAGCGATCCGTCGACCCCCACACGAACCACGCCGTGCCAGGACGACATGTACTATGGTTTCCATACGATACGAATTCCGTCTCTTATGGAAGGCATCCCATGTACCTGATCACCGGCGCGACCGGCGTCGTCGGCCGCCCACTCGTCGACCTGCTCGCGGCCAACGGAGCGGCCGTTCGCGCGGTCACTCGCGACCCCGCCACGGCCGGGCTGCCGACCGGCGTCGACACGGTCGCCGAGCCCGACTTCACCGGCGTCACCGCGGTGTTCCTCAACCCGAGGGCCGTCGGGCTCGGCGCCGCCGACCTGCTGGCACGTGCCGCCGACCACGGGGTGCGGCGCGTGGTCGCACTGTCGGCCACCAACGTCGACGAGCCGCTCGACCACCAGCCGTCCCGCTTCAACGGCGACCGCAACAAGGAGGTCGAAGCCGCGGCGGTCGCCAGCGGGCTCGAGTGGGTGAGCCTGCGGGCGGCCTACTTCGCGATCAACACCGTGTACTCCTGGGGCGGACAGCTCCGCGGCGGCGACACCGTGCACGCGCCGTTCCCGACGGCGGCCGAGTCGCCGATCGGAGAGCGCGACCTCGCGGCGGTCGCGGCACACGCGCTCGCCGCCGACGACCTCGTCGGCAGCAAGCTCGTGCTCACCGGGCCGGAGTCGCTCACGCACGAGGAACTGGTCGCCACGATCGGGTCGGTGCTCGGCCGGCCACTGCGGTTCACCGCCGTCTCCTCGGCCGCCGCGGCCGCCGGCATGATCGCGGCCGGGCACGCGGAGCCGTTCGTCGCCGCGCTGATGGCCCGCTACGAACGGGAGGCCGGTCGGCCCGCGCACGTGAGCGGCGACGTCGAGAAGGTCCTCGGCAGGCCGGCGCACACGTTCGCCGAGTGGGTCGCCGACCACGCCACCGACTTCGCGCGGGCCGCCCGATGACGATCCTTGTCACCGGCGCCACCGGCACCGTCGGCCGGCACGTGGTCGACCACCTGATCGCGCACGGCCACGATGTCCGCGTCCTCACCCGAGACCCGGCCCGCGTCGACCGGACGGATGTCGAGGTCGTCGCGGGCGACCTCACCGACGTGACGACGCTCGACGCCGCGTTCGACGGGGTCGGCGCCGCTCACCTGATCACGTTCGGCCGCGGCTACGAGCCGCTCGAGAACGGCCGCGACCTCGTCGCCCTCGCGGAGAAGGCCGGCGTCGAGCGCGTCACCGTCCTGTCCGGCTGGTTGGAGGGCACGCTCGAGCCGGCGGTGCGGGACAGTCGTATCGCGTGGACGTTCGTGTCGCCCGTCGAGTTCATGGCCAACACGCTGCACGACTGGGGCCCTGCCCTGCGCGACGGCGGCGTGGTGCGTGAGCCCTACGGCGACCGGGTCAGCGCCGCCGCGCACGAGGCCGACATCGGCGCGGTCGCGGCCACCGCGCTGACCGGGGACGGGCACGCCGGCAAGAAGTACGTGGTCACCGGGCCCGCACTCGTCACGCCGCGGGAGAAGGTCCGGCTGTTGGCCGAAGCCACCGGCCGCGACCTGCGGTTCGTGGAGCTGACCGAGGACGCGGCTCGCGAGGAGTGGACGGCCGACCCGCCGAACCTGCTGTTCTTCCAGGTCGGCGGCGCGTCGCCGCGGATGGTGGACCTGCTGCTGAGCGTCTATCGCGACCCGCCGTCGGTGGGGACGACCATCACCGACACAGTCGAGCGGGTCACCGGGCGGCCGGCGCGGACGTTCGCAGAGTGGGCGGTCGAGCACGCGGCCGATTTCTAGAGATCGAAGTATTTCGAATTGTCGTATACTTCGTCGAGCCCATGACCACACCCGCCGCACTCCCGCCAGACACCTCGTCGGACCTGCTCGAGGTGTTCAAGGCGCTTGCCAACCCGGTGCGGCTCGAGATGCTCCAGTGGTTGCGCGAGCCCGACCGCCACTTCGCACCAGAGCAGGCGATCGTCGACCAGAACGAGGTCGGCGTGTGCGTGAGCCACCTCCAGGCCAAGACCGGGCTCGCGCAGTCGACGGTCTCCGCCTACATGGCATCGCTGCAGCGTGCTGGGCTGGTCCGCGCCACGCGCGTCGGGAAGTGGACGCACTACCGGCGCGACGAGGAGCGGATCGCCCAGCTCGTCGACGTGCTCGGGCGCTCGCTCTAGCAAGCTCCGCCCAGTCGGTGAACCCTCGGGTTGACTCATATCGAAGTTCTGCGATACTTCGATATGTCGAAGGAGGAGACATGGGTGCGATCGACGGGATGACCCTGGGGCGCTTCGGGGTGTGGACGTTCGACTTCGAGGACCAGCCGGCCAGCATGATGCGCGAGTCCGTCCAGGAGCTTGAGGAGCTCGGCTGGCCCGCGTTCTGGATCCCGGAGCGGGACGGGCGCGAGGCGCTGACGCACGCCGGGTTCCTGTTGGCCAGCACCGAGCGCATGACCGTCGTCAACGGCATCGCGCGGATCTGGTCCCGCGAGGCGCGGTGGACCCACGGCGCCGCGCTGTTGCTGGCCGACGCCTACCCGAACCGCCACCTGCTCGGGCTCGGTGTCGGGGGTGGCGGCCAAGGGACGACGCCGCTGCGGGCGATGGGCGAGTACCTGGCCGAGATGGACGAGATCACCAGCGCCAACCCGGAGCCGAGCGCGCCGATGCGACGCCTGCTGGCGGCGTACGGGCCGAAGATGCTCGAGCTGGCGCGCGACCGGTCCGTCGGCGCGCACACCTATCACGTGCCGGTGCGGCACACGGCGCAGGCGCGGGAGCTGCTCGGCGACCGGCCGTTCCTCGGCGTCGAGCACGCGGTGCTCTTCGAGACCGACGCGGACAAGGCACGCGAGCTGGCCCGCGAGCACCTGCACGTGTACCTCACCACGAAGTACAACGTCGCCAAGTTCCGCCGCCTCGGCTACACGGAGGCAGACCTCGACGGCGGCCGGGGCAGTGACCGGCTCGTCGACGACCTCGTGTTCTGGGGCGACCTCGACACGATCGTCCGCAAGCTGCACGACCACCTCGACGCGGGCGCGGACCACGTCGGCATCCAGGTGCTCGGCGTCGAGCCCGGCCGGTCGGCCATGCCGCACTGGCGCAGGCTGGCCGAGGCGCTGCTGCCCGTCACGGCACCGGCGTGACCAGCGTGCCGTCGGTCAGGAACTGCCGCAGGTTGCGGAACGCCAGCTCCCCCATCGCCTCGCGGGTCTCGGTCGTCGCGCTCGCGAGGTGTGGGAGCAGCACCACGTTGTCCAGCGGCAGCAGCTCTGGCGGCACGTTCGGCTCGTCCGCGAACACGTCCAACGCGGCGCCCGCGAGCCGGCCGGACACGAGGGCGGACACGAGCGCGGGCTCGTCGACCACGCTGCCCCTGGCGATGTTGACCAGGTAGCCGTCGGGGCCGAGCGCCGCCAGCACGTCCGCCGACACCAACCCCCTTGTGGCCGGACCGCCGGAGGTCGCCACGACCACCACGTCGACGGCCGCCGCCAGCTCGACCGGGGAAGCCGCGAACCGGTACGGCACGCCGGGCACCTCGTGTCGCGCGTGGTAGCTCAGCTTCGCGTCGAACGCGGTGAGCCTGCGGGCGATCGCCATGCCGATGCGGCCGAGCCCGAGGATGCCGACCCGGCTGCCGCTCACCTTGGTGGCCAACGGGAACTGCCCCGCCGGCCAGTCGCCTCGGCGGACGAACCGGTCGGCGGCGGACAGCCCGCGCAACATGTCGATCAACGCGCCGACGGCGAGGTCGGCGACGCAGTCGGTCAACACGTCCGGGGTGTTGCTCACCGCGATGCCGCGCGCGCGGGCGTAGGCGACGTCGATGGTCTCGTAGCCGACGCCGAACCCGACGATCGCGCGCAGGTTCGGCAGCGCGTCCAGCTGTTCGTTCGTGACGCCGACACCCGACGAGGTGATCGCGGCGACCACCTCTTCGGACGGCTCGCGCACGACCTCGTAGTTGTCCGTGAGCGCCGCTTCGAGGGAGCCGAGCAGCGGACACACCTGCCACACGGTCATGCGTCCTCCAACGCGGGTCGTTTCGGGTCGAAGCGCCAGCCGGGCACGAGAAACCGCATGGCGACAGTGTCGTCGCGGGCGCCGAGTGCCGCCCGCCGGTACAGGTCGTGCGCGGCCTCGACCTGGTCCAGGTCCAGCTCCACCCCGAGGCCGGCGGCGGCCGGCACCGCGAGGTGCCCGTCCACCAGCGGGATCGGCTCGCGGGTGAGGCGCTGCCCGTCCTGCCAGATCCAGTGCGTGTCGATCGCCGTGATGTCCCCCGGCGCGGCCGCCGCGACGTGAGTGAACATCGCGAGTGACACGTCGAAGTGGTTGTTCGAGTGCGAACCCCAGGTGAGGCCCCATGCCTGGCAGAGCTGCGCGACCCGCACCGAACCGTGCATGGTCCAGAAGTGCGGGTCGGCGAGTGGAATGTCCACAGCGGACTGCCGGACCGCGTGGCCGAGCTGCCGCCAGTCGGTAGCCACCATGTTCGTCGCGGTCCGCATGCCGGTGGCGCGGCGGAACTCGGCGAGCGTCTCGCGGCCGGAGTAGCCGTCCTCCGCACCGCACGGGTCCTCCGCGTACGCGAGGACGTCGAGGAGCGCGCGGCCGTGGCGGACGGCGTCGGCCAACAGCCAGCCGCCGTTCGGGTCGAGCGTCAGGTCCGCGTCCGGGAACCGGTCCGCGAGCGCGTGCATGACCTCGACCTCGGCCGCGCCGGGCAGCACACCGCCCTTCAGCTTGAAGTCGGTGAACCCGTACCTCTCTCGCGCCGCCTCGGCCTGCGCGACGATGCCGGCCGGGTCGAGCGCCTCCCGGTCCCGTGCCGCGAACCAGCCGTCGCCCGTGCCGGCGCGGTAGTCGAGGTCGGTCTTGGTGCGGTCGCCGACGAAGAAGAGGTAGCCGAGTGCCCGCACCCGGTCTCGTTGCTGGCCGTCGCCGAGCAGCGCCGCCACCGGCATCTCGAGGAACTGGCCGAGCAGGTCGAGCAGCGCCGCCTCGACGGCCGTCCGGACGTGCACGGTCACCCGCAGGTCGAACGTCTGCGGCCCGCGACCGGCGGCGTCGCGACCGCCGAACCGTGCCTGGATCGCCGACAGGACCGCGTGGTGGTCGCCGACCCGCGCGCCGAGCACGAGGTCACGTGCCTCCGTCAGCGTCGTGGTGATCGCCGGCCCGCCGGGCACCTCACCGACGCCGGTTCTGCCGTCGGAGTCGGTGAGGATCACCAGGTTCCTGGTGAAGTACGGGCCGTGCGCACCGCTCAGGTTGAGCAGCATGCTGTCCCGGCCCGCGACCGGGACGACCCGGTAGCCCGCGACGACCGGCGGGGTCACTCGGCGACCCCGTCCCGCAGTCGCGGCACGCCGAGCGGGTTGTCGTCGCGCAGCTCGGCCGGCAGCAGCGCGCCCGGCACGTTCTGGTAGCTGACCGGCCGGAGGAACCGCTCGATCGCCCTGGTGCCGACCGACGTGGTCGCCGGCGCGGACGTCGCGGGGAACGGGCCGCCGTGGACGACCGCGTGCCCGACCTCGACCCCCGTCGGCCAGCCGCCGAACAGCACCCGCCCGGCCAGAAGCTCCAGGCGCGGCAACAGCTCCACGGCGGTCTCGTGGTCCGCCGCGGTCGCGTGGACGGTCGCGGTGAGCTGCCCTTCCAGGGTGTCGAGGATCGTGTGCAGCTCGTCGAGGTCGTGGACCCGCACGACGAGCGACGCGGCGCCGAACACCTCGTCCCGCAGCGTGTGGTCGGCGAGGAACGTGTCGCCGTCGGTGGTGAACAGCCGGGCCTGACCGCACGCGGCGATCGTGTCGTCCACCCCGCCGCCCGCGACCTCGGTCACGCCCGCCGCACCGGACAGCCGCGCCACACCGTCCACATAGGACCGCAGAGTGGTGGCGTTGAGCATAGCCGCACCCGGCGTCGCCGCAACGGCTTCGCCTGCCGCGGCAAGGAAGCCGGTCGCGTCGCCGAGTGTGAACACCAGGCCGGGGTTCGTGCACAGCTGACCGGCGGACGTAGTGAGCGAGGCGACGAACGCGGTCCCGAGCGCAGGCCCGGACTCCGCGAGCGCGCCCGGCAGCACGATCACCGGGTTCACACTGGACATCTCCGCGTACACCGGGATCGGCGCCGGGCGCGCGGCGGCGGCCGCGACGAGCGCGAGCCCGCCGGACCGCGAGCCGGTGAACCCGACCGCCGCGATCCTCGGGTGCGTCACCAGCGCGGTGCCGAGTCCCGGACCGGAACCGAACAGCAGTGAGAATGTGCCCGCCGGCAGCCCGTGCTCGGCGACAGCGGCCCGGATCGCCCTGCCCACCAGCTCGGACGTGCCAGGATGCGCGCTGTGCGCCTTGACGACCACCGGCGCGCCCGCGGCCAGCGCCGACGCCGTGTCGCCGCCCGCCACCGAGAACGCGAGCGGGAAGTTGCTCGCCGAGAAGACGGCGACCGGGCCGAGCGGCACCGTGCGTTGCCGCAGGTCCGGCTTGGGCAGCGGCGCACGGTCCGGATCGGCGGTGTCCAGTCGGGCGCCCAGCCAGCGACCCTCCTCGACCACCGCCGCGAACAGCCGTAGCTGGCCGGTGGTGCGGCCAAGCTCGCCGCGCACCCGGGCGGCGGGGATGCCGGTCTCGGCGACCACCCGGTCCACGAGCGTGTCGCCGAGCGCCTCGACGTTGTCGGCGACCGTGGACAGGAACGCCGACCGCGCCGGCCGGGACGTGGCCCGGTAGACGGGGAACGCCTGCCACGCCAACGACACCGCACGGTCCACATCGGACTCGTCGCCAAGCCCGTACGCCGGTTCGAGCGACTCGCCGGTGACCGGGTCCACCCCGCGCACCGCGCCGGCGCTCCCCCGCACGTCGGCGGCGCCGATCAGCATCTCTCCGGTCAGGGCGGTCATACCAGCTCCACTTTCTCCACCAAAGCCGTCAGCTCATCGAACTCGTCTGGCGTCAGGTCGGCCAACGGGAGGCGCACCGGGCCGGCGTCCCTGCCGACGGCCCGCAGCCCGGCCTTGACGATCGACACGGCGTACCCGGCGCGCCGGTCGCGGATCTCGAGGTAGGGCAACACGAACTCGTCGAGCTTGCGGTACACGGTCGCGGCGTCGCGGGCACGCACGGCCGTGTAGAAGTCGAGCGCCCAGCGCGGCGCGAAGTTGAAGATCGCCGACGAGTACGTCGTGACGCCCATCTCGAGGTACGGCAACGCGTACGTCTCGGCGGTCGGCAGCCCGCCGATCGACAGCAGCCGGTCCCCCAGCCGCGCGTGGATGCGCGTCATGAGGTCCACGTTGCCGATCCCGTCCTTGAACCCGACCAGGTTCTGACAGGCGTCGGCAAGGCGCGCCACGGTGTCGTAGGCGAACCGCGCGTTGGCGCGGTGGTAGACGATCACGCCGAGGTCGGTCGCCGCGCACACCGCCTTGACGTGCTCGAACAGTCCGTCCTGGGGCACCTCGGTCAGGTACGGCGGCAGCAGGAGCAGCCCGGACGCGCCGGCCGCCTCGGCGTCCCGCGCCATGGCGACGGCCTGCGCGGTGCCGTATCCGGCGGGTGCGAGCACCGGCGTGTCACCGGCCACCGCGACCGCGGCCCGCACCACCCGGCCCACCTCGTCCGGGGTCAGCGCGAAGAACTCGCCGGTGCCGCCGGCCGCGAACAAACCTGCCGCCGCGAACCCCGACTGCCACGCGACGTGCGCGCGGTAGCCGTCCTCGTCGAACGCGAGGTCCGGCGTGGCGTGGGTGACGGGGAACGACAGCAGCCCGGTGCCGAGTGTGTCACGCAGGGATACCGGACTCAGCGTCATGTCTCTGAGCGTATGACCGGCCGCGATACCAGTCCAAAACCAAGTACGCATGCCGCGATACCTTTTGTGCATGTCGTTCACGCTCGACCAGCTCCGCGGGTTCGTCGCGGTGGCCGAGGAGGGCAACTTCGGCCGTGCGGCGGCACGCCTGCGGATCACACAGCCGCCGCTGTCTCGGCAGGTGCAGAAGCTCGAGCGCGCACTCGAGGTGGAACTGCTGGTCAGGACACCGCGCGCGGTGCTGCTCACCCCGGCCGGCGAGGCGTTCCTGCCAGAGGCGCGACGGATGCTGAGCCTCGCCGACGCCGCCCCGATCGCCGCACGCAACGCGGCGCGCGGGACGGCCGGCACGCTGCGCATCGGCTTTACCGCGATCTCCGCGCTCACCGTGCTGGGCACGTGGATCCGCACGATCGCCGAGCACCTGCCCGACGTCGAGCTGACGCTCACCGAGATGGTCACCCGCGACCAGGTGGACGCGCTGCTGGCGGGCGACCTCCACGTCGGCCTCGCGCGGGGCGTGCCGGCGTCCGAGGTGCTCAGCTCGCGGCGCGTGCACGTGGAGAGCCTGATCCTCGCCTGCCCACGCGGGCACCCGCTCACCGAGCTGGGCCGGGCGCCGTCACTGACCGACATCGGCCGCCACGACGTGGTCGCCTACGCGCCCGTCGCGGCCCGCTACCTGCAGGAGCTTGTGATCAGCGTGTTCTACAGCGCTGGTGTCGAGCCGCGCTACGTCCAGCAGGTCCGACAGGTGCACAGCCTGCTCGCGCTAGTCGACGCTGGTGTAGGCGTCGGTCTCGTACCGCGCTCGGCCGCCCTGCTGCGGCTGCCGAACCTGGTGTTCACGGAGATCGACGGACTGCGTCCAGACATCGTGGCGACGCACGGCATCTGGCGGGCCCGGCACGACAACCCGGCCCTCGACGCGCTCCTGCGACTGACCTGACACCATCGGGTACGTGAGCTTTGGGGGTTCGCGCTGCTCTGTGCCGTGGTCGGGGGTCGAGGAACATTGGAACGGTGGACGGCGCTGTTGGACGATCCGAAGTAGGTCGACAAGCTCACGGCGGACGACCGCCGCGCGCTCAACGCGCTGTTCTGGGCGCACATCAACCCCGTACGGGAGATTCCAGCTGGACACGGACACCCGCCTCGATCTCGATCTCGCCTCGTGAGCGACCGCGGGAGGATCAGATGTCGGCGCCGATCAGGTGGTCACGGGTGATCATGCCGTCGTAGCCCGCGGCGAGCGGGCTGCCAGGTAGTCGGCTGGGCTGGTCACACGATCAGCCCCAGCAGCGCTGCGAGCCGTACTGCCGCGCAGGGTAGAGCGCCGTGGCGGGCTCAGTCTTCAGCGGCCGCTGGTTGCGTGCACCCTCTGCGCCAGTCTGGCCAGACCGGGCATCGCAGCTTGTTGCCGACAGGCCATCAGGTCGGTGACAAGCGTGCGCACGACACTGCGGGTACGGACCTCGCCCGGCGCGAGGCGTTCGGCCTCCACAAGGATCCGGTAGGCGTAGGCGGGCTTGTCCCACTGCGCGGCCGCGAGCGCGGTGTCCACGAGCAGACGGGCCCGGCGCTCGACGGTGGGGATCTGCGAGAGCGGCAGGCTCTCGGCATGGCGCAGCGCGGTTCCCGCGTCGCCCAGCAGGTAGCTGGTGGACACGCGGTGGCTCACGATGTTCGCCGTCAAAGCCTTGTGCCGGAACGGGTCCCCGACCAACTGGCGGGCGGTCGCGGCGGCGTCGTCGAGCAGTTCAGCCGCTCGGTCGCGATCGCCGGCCCGTGCCGCGGCGTAGGAGGCGGAGCAGTACAACATGCCGTGCATCGCCACGTGCGCGGACGCCGGAGCGGGTCCGGTGATGGTGAGGTGGTCGGCCGCGGCCAGGGTGAGCGTCCGGGCGCGATCGTGGTGGCCGGCGCGGCGTGCGGCGGAGGCCACCATGCGCTGGGCTTCCGCAGAGATCAGCGGGTCCTCGGCGCCGGCGGCGGCGCGCATGGCCCGGTCGGACGCGATCCACTCCAGCCCGGTGGACGAGTCCACTTTGGTCAGGACTCGACTGGCAAGGGTGTACGCGGTGGCAAGAAGCCCCTGCGCGGCAGGAGTGTCGGACTCGCGGCTGGTGGCCTCGGCGGCTGCGATCACCAGTGGCAGGCGGTGCGCGAGGTCGAGATAGCGGCAGGCGAGGAAGTCGCCTTGGGCGATGCGCAACGCTCGATCGAGCGCGGCCAACGCGGCGGGCTCGCCTGGGGTGATCGGTCCAAGCAGGACGTCGCCGAGTCGTTCGGTGAGCACGGCGGCGGGGTCCGTGGAGGCGACCGAGGTTGCCTGGTGAGGCAGGGCGAAGGAGGCCCCGGCCATGCCGGCTACCGCCAGGAACGCCCGTCGCCGCATCGTGTCTCCTTCGTCAGCAGGTGTCGACGCCTCGACCCTAGCCACGAGCGCGGTCATGGGCGTGGTGCCGGCCCGGTGCTCGGCCAATCCGAGCAGGAACGCCGGCACGCCGAGGGCGTCCACGATCCTGCGTAGGGTCTCGACATCGCGCAGCGGTTGCCGTCCGGTCTCCATCCGCGACAGCGCCGAGATCGAATACCCGCATCGCACGGCCACATCCGCCAGGGTCAGCCCGTTCGCCTCGCGCAGCGCTCGCACGATGGTCCCGGCGGCACCGGTGGCCACCGCGGCGGCCACGGCCTCGGTTCGCCAGATGCCCTTGGTCGCGGTCATGGGCTCGCCCCTGTCCACTGCGCGGGTGGACACCCGAGCGTATCGAGGCCGCGACGGCGGTGCCCACGGGTTTTGCGGATCTCGCAAACCGGGTTTCCGGCGGTGCAACAGCGCTGGTCGCGGGGTCGCCGTCGGCGCTGTCCTGAGGTGGTCCGGCCGCGATCGCCGCCGGGCCAGGGAGGAGATAGTGGTGACGACGGAACGGATCAGGACAGAGCAGACAACCGAGATGACCGCGGCGGAACTGGAGCGAGCCGGGCTGCTGATGGTGGAGGAGGGGGTGCGGATCAGCCGGTTCGCTGTGTTCGTGCCGGTCGACGCCACCGGGCAGGCGCGGCCGGTGCTGCTGCGGGCGGGCGCGGTGATCGGCGCGTTCGCGGTCGTGCACGGCGGAACGACCGTGTTACGCGAGGCGCGCGTGGAGGAGCACGTGATCGTCGGCCGACCCGAACTCGGCTACGCCGTGGGCGCGAACTACCCCGGTGCCGGGGCGGACACGATCATCGGGGAGGGCGCGGTGATCAGGGCGGGCGCGATCCTCTACGCCGACGTCCGGGTCGGCAGCGGCACGGTGATCGGCCACCACACCCTGCTGCGCAGCGCGGTGCGGGTCGGGGACGAGAGCCAACTGGGGCACAACCTGACTGTGGAGCGCGCGAGCGTGATCGGCAGCTCGGTGCGCTGTTCCCCCGGATCCCACATCACCAGCTCCACCCTGATCTCAGACCGGGTGTTCCTCGGCGCCGGGGTCCGCACGGTCAACGACAAGACCTTGACCTGGCGAGACCCAGAACACCAGGCCGTGCTGGACCCACCGCGGTTCGACGTCGGCGCCAAGGTCGGGTCCGGCTCCACGATCCTGGCCGGCGTCACCATCGGCGAGCAGGCCCTGGTCGGCGCGGGGTCCACGGTCACCCGCGACGTCGCGCCCGGCGTGGTCGTCTACGGCACCCCAGCCACGGTCCGCGGGAGGGTTGCCCGGTGAGCGGCGAGGAGATCGACGCCTGGCTGCACCCGCTGCGCGCGGTGCTCGACCCGGCGGGCGAGGTGTCCTGGCCACGGCTGCGGGACTTCGCGGACTGCCTGGACGACACACTGGCCCGCTACCCGGTGGGGGCGGACCTGCTCGCGGGCCCGGAACGCAGCAGGCGTCTGCTGAGCGTGCGTGCCGTGCTCGCGGACTCCGGGTTCACCGACAATCCGCCCGCGTTCCAGCTGCTCGCGCAGTTCGTGGCCGGATACCGCGACATCGACCTGCGCGCCACGACAGGGTTGGG
>Ga0193716_1000747_pt1 | contig 19448 bp, 11 predicted proteins | sample U2c1metaG_FD_145901 | JGI IMG/M metagenome (GOLD analysis project Ga0193716, IMG submission 145901) | Soil microbial communities from a riparian zone of the East river system, Colorado, United States - U2c1 | ecosystem: Environmental > Terrestrial > Soil > Riparian zone | place: USA: East River...
TGCAGGGAGAGTTGGTAGACTCCGGCGATCTGCAATGCAAGCCAGCGTTCCAGTTCAGATAGCGTCAGAATCGCACGTGCTTCTGACGGGTAGCAACCCTTCTGCTTCACGTCTGAGAAGGTGGTTTCCGGGCAGGAGGTGCACGGCGCCCATCATGGTGCCGATCAGTCTTTCGATATGACCGCCGAAGTGAGGCCTTCCCACAGGACGGTGATCGAGTCGAATGCCATACTCCTGGCATCCCCTCACTAACGCCTCGGAGTGAAACTCTCGGGCATTATCCACGTGGAGGACCTGGGGCAGGCCAGAGATGGGCCATTCCAGGTTCTGGAGTTCACGGTCTGCCAGCCAGGATGTTTTCTCCAAGACAGCGTGAGTGAGAGCCAGACATACGGAGAGTGCCGAGGGGGACCACAGCGAAACATGGAACCCGGCGATCATGCGCGTCTTGACATCAACCGCAAGGGTCAGCCACGGGCGCCCAATGGGTTGGCGGTTTTCGCGGTCAACGACAATCACATCGACCGGTACGCTCACTGGGCCGAACCTTTCGCGTGCCTTCTTAGCTCCGTCGCGGCGGCGCATCATGATGCGAGCGTCCACCGCTTCCGCACGCCGTTTCACAGTGCGATAGTTAGGGACGGCTAAACTCCACTGCGTAAAGCGTCGACGCACTTCTAGGTGCAGCGCGGCCAAAGATGGGCGCTCAGGCTGGAGATAGAACTCATCTATGCAGGTATTGAGCAGCGCTTCCCGCTCCTCACCGAGCAAGGATTCTGAGGGTTTGCGGCCGCGCTTCCACGGCACCAGAGAGGAGGTTTGAGGTCGACGCCGGTACCGTTGCAGGAGCTTATAGAGAATGGTTCGACTCAACCCGAGTTGATCTGCCGCCTCGGCGACGCTCTCCGCGCTGAGTCTGGAGTGCTCGGCCAACGGACGGATCACAGCTTCCCTCAGCAGCGCTACGCCCCAGGCCGCCTCGCTCGCGATCTCCCATTGGTATGCTTTTTGCATTCAAATCGCGGACAAACTTTCTCGACAACTTCGTCCGTGATTTGAATACAAACGTCCGTGATTTCAGTACAGTGACTGTCAGTAAAAACGCGGACAATGTTGATAAATAAAGGCCGTCAATCCGCGATTTGAATGCAGCGTGACACCAACAAACGGGTAGCCAAGGGGCGCTTCAGACCGCTCCGAAGCCCCAGAAACCCCTCCGGCGCTCCTTAGCGTACATAAAATCCGCTTTCTGTGTCCGAATTGCCTTTACTTCCGGATCGCCGACCATCCGTTCGGAACGAGCGAAATGCCTGTGGAACGAGGTCGATGAGTGACCGACTTCCGAGAAATGAATGGACATGAGATAGCTTTTCAGAAGGTGAGGTGGCGATGCTTGTTAGTAAGTTCTCGGAACCCAAGCCGGAAACTTGGTCGATCAATTGTTGAATTTTCTTCCAGTCAATCAGTCGCTGGGCTTGAGCATCAGGAGCGCCATCGAGTCTTGCGGCGTCAGGATTTGCTTGGTAGCGTAAGACCTGTCGAGACGACTGCATCCGGCACCCGGTAGTAGTGGGACACATCTGGACCCGCAATTTATTCCCCTCTTGTACCTTCTGAAACGTTGATAACATGGGGCGAAACAATGAGGCTGGACGTAAGGCTCTGCTGCAGCCTCTTATCCAGCCTCATTCTGATCTTCTCCAACTAATGTTTTTACTGCACGTTGAGTGAGACGTTGATGGAGCTATGAGCTGTGGTGGTCGCATCGGTTGCGGTCACGACCACGGTGTAGCTCTTGGCCGTTGCGCCGGGAGCACTGTTTCCTCCGCAACCGCTCAATCCCAGTACCGCGCCCAGGGATAGAACCGTTATGGCCAGCGCTACCGTCAGACGCGGCATCTGCCGCAACCGCCTGCGCACCGACTTCATTCCGGCCAACGGCAGCAGCAGGAATCCCAGTGCCACCGGCGCGAAAGGTCCACCCGAAGAGGGCTTCTCATTGCGCGCCGTCTGGCTGCTGGTCTGGATGGTAAGCGTAACCGGCGTCACCGCGCTGCTCGCCGCAATGGTTGCCGGAGAGAAGGTTGCGGTGGCGCCGGTGGGCAGACCGGTTGCGCTCAAGGTCAACGCATCGGGGAAGGTTGCTACGCCGCCCGGTGAGAGGGTAAGGGTGAAGGTCGCTGCTGCACCCGGAGCCACGGTCGCGGTTCCAGAGCCCGAGGAAAGCGTGAAGCCCGCGGCCACCGTGAAGCTGGCAGTCGCAGTCGCCGGGGCATAGTTTCCGCTGGCGATCTGGCTAGCATTTAGAAGTACCGTTCCTGCGGCCGTCAACGTCACCATTGAACCCGAGACCGTTGCCGGGCCTGAGACTACGGTGTAGGTGAAGGCTCCGGTGGAGTTGGAGGTGGCGCTGACCGTGAACGGAGCGTCGCCATAGATATGGTTGGGAACGGTAGATGCGATGGTCGGGGTGATGGTTGCTACCTTGAAGGTCGCGTTCTTCGTGGTGGCGGTGTAGTTGAAGTCCGCTGCTTCTGAGGCCTGCAGCACCACTGTTCCCGCCCCGGTCAATGTCACCGTTGCACCCGCGACCGTCGCCGGTCCCGAGACCACGGTATAGGCAAACGCGCCAGTGGAGTTGGAGGTTGCGCTGACCGTGAACGGAGCGTCGCCAAAGGTATGGCTGGGCACGGTAAAGGCGATGGTCGAGGTGATGGTTGCTACGTTGAAGGTCGCGTTCTTCGTGCTGGCGGTGTAGTTGGCGTCGGCTGCCTCTGAGGCCTGCAGCACCACTGTGCCCGAACCGGTCAGGGTTACTGTCGAACCCGCGACCGTCGCCGGTCCCGAGACCACGGTATAGGCAAACGCACCAGTGGAGGTGGAAGTGGCGTTGACCGTCAACGGAGCGTCACCATAGGTATGGTTGGGAACGGTAAAGCTGATCGTCGGGGTGCCGGTAGTTCCGGTCCCGCTCAGCGCGATGCTCTGCGTGGCATAGCCTGGAGCCGCTGCGTTCAGGTGATTGTCTGTGGTCACCAACGAACCGCTGATCGAGCCGACCGCAGTTGGCGTAAAGCTGATCAGGTTGGTGCACGAAGATCCGGGGGGCAGTGTCGCTGGACTCGAACTTGAGGTGAGTTGCGGGCAGGTGGAGCTGTTGCCGATCGTGAATCCGGCTGCGATGCTGAGGTTCAAGCCCGTTGCCGGTTCCGGGAATGTAAGCGCAGCGTTGCCGATATTCGTCAGCATTACGGTCTGCGGGCTATCGCTACTGGTCGAGCCCACTGCCGTCGATGCGAAGCTCAGCCTCGGAGGATCGGAAAAATCCATCTTCACCACCGCATTGTTGAAGGTATCGGCGACGAAGACGTTTCCGCTGCTGTCCACCGCCACGCCCTCGGGCTGGTTGAAGCCGCTGCCAGGGTGCTCATCGCCCCACTAAAGTGCGCCGACTGCGCCGCGGCAGAGGGAGCGAGTCCGCTCAGCGCGCCCAGGCACAGAACCGCCAACGCCAGCACCCGCTTGCCCCAGAGGACGCAGCTCTTCCCGCGTAGGCGTTTATCAGTTCGCCGACCGCCAGAACCAGCCGTCCGGATGTCGCTGGAAATCTGTTGGGAAGTTGCACCGGACGGAACACACAAAGGGGCAGAGGCAGATGAGAAAGGCATAGATCTAAAAATCTCCTGAAGGAAACGCATACAACGAACGAATGAGCTGCCGTGATGTCATGCAAGCCAGTGCAAGCTGAGCCTGCATGGATGCGGGGAGTAATGCGCCAGAGACGGGACAGAAGACAGGGAGGGCATGCGAGGGAACGACACTGGAAAGAACTACCTCGCCATATGCAATCTCTCTCGCCCGACACTGAATCTTACAAGGAGAGATTCCCCCCACCTATGACCCTTTGGTGTCATTCTGCGGCGTGTACTGTTACGGGACATACGCCGCATGCTTAGCAGTGTGCGACCTCAGCGAGGAAACCAATAGGCAATCGTGAATGCTGACGAATTCTTCGGGGTCCGGTCGGATCACGGGCAATCCAGAAGTTGTCCATGAAAAGGGCCTCCAGTGCATCGGCAAACGGGATGTTTGCGTAACGGTAGGGCTTATTCCGCCCCAACGTAAGCCTTAGCGTGCTCTATTGTCCGTTTTCTGACGGGACCCCTCTGTAGTTAACGTCTGCTTAAGCCAGGATGTCTATTGTCTTCTAAGATTTCTCTATACGGAGCGTATATATGCGAGCAACTCACCATCTAGCAACTGCGGCGATCTTTTTGTCTTTCTCCCTGGGAGCACTCGTCCCCGTTCATGCACAGTCCAATTGGCATGTCGAAAAGACTTTCGAAATTGGTGGCGTGGGGGGGATGGACTATCTGACGGTCGATTCTGAAACTCATCGCCTCTATGTACCCCGCAGCACCCATACCTTGGTCATCGACGGCACTTCCGGAAAAACCATCGCTGACATTGCAGGCCAGAAGAACGCCCACGGAGTGGCAATCGTACCTAGAATGCATCGTGGATTCATCACCGATGGCGGTGGTAGTGGAGCGGTGGTCATTTTCGACCTAAGATCGAATGCAGTCCTAGGGACCATAGCCGCTCAGCCAGACGCTGACGGCATTATTTACGACCCTGGATCAGACCGCATTCTTGTCAGCGCGGGAGATAGCAATAGCCTCATCACCTTCAAGCCTGATATCGACCCCAAGACTGGGAAGATTGAAACTCCGATACCACTCGGCGGGGCACCCGAATTTTTGGCCGCTGACGGTGCTGGTAAGGTTTACGTGAATCTGGAAGATAAAGATAGTGTCGCTGTCGTTGATCTGAGAAGCAGAACAGTCACGGCCCGCTGGCCTGTCGCTCCCGGGGGCTCTCCGGTCGGAATGGCAATTGACACCCAGAGTCATACCCTACTGATCGGCTGCCGCAAACCGCAGAAGATGATCGTCATGAGCAGTGAGTCGGGAGAAGTTCTTGCAGACTTGCCTATCGGAGCGGGCGTTGACGCCACTAAAGTTGAGCAAGGCGAAGCCTTCGCCAGCAACCGTGATGGAACACTCTCTGTCATTCGCAAATCATCTGCTGGCAAGTACGAGTTGGCTCAATCTGTACAGACACAGCTCGGAGCGAAGACTATGGGGATCGATACCGTGAGCCACAAAATCTTTCTTCCGACTGCCGACTTTGACCAACCGAAGCCGGGTGCTCGGCCCGTTGCTAAGCCTGGGTCATTCAAAGTTCTCGTCGTCTCGCGCTAGCTTCTTGCAGATTTCAAGCCCTGGTGTTCCTGCAGACCTCAAGGTTACGAAGGTCTGAAAGAGATCGGGGCTACCGCTGGAAGATCGCGTGGAAAGGGATCCTGGTCCGTCCAGGATCCCTTTCCGCTTTGCCTCGACGCGAGCGCGTATCTCAAGGGCAGTTCGGAGGTGCGCGCTCGCCGCAGGGCCGCCTTGTGCTCCAAGCGCTCATCCCATAAGCGCTTTCTCGCGTAGGCAGTCAGATCGAAGGTGCGGCTCGCGGATGCCCGTGATGCGTCCGCGCAGTGAGGCCTCCTGCTGCGTCTCAATCAGCCGATACTTCTCCACGAGGCTGTTCCCCACTCCCTTGTCTGCGCGGTCGAGACCTAGTGCCGCGCCAGCGCGATGATGTGCTCTGCCCCAAACTCAAATCCGGCGATGTGCTGATCAATGTGCTAATCATGGACAACCTCAGCGCTCACAAGGTCGACGGCGTCCGGCAATGGATCGAAGCCGCAGGAGCCAGGCTGCTCTGCCTGCCGCCAACATGGCCGGGGGTTCCAGGCGCTTGGGAATGGCCGACCCTAAAGGGCAAGAGGGACAGCCGAAGCTGTCCCTCTTTTGGTTTGCTGCTCTGCGATTGCGCGGTTAGTGTTCTCGGGTGGGGGACCAGCGCAGGCCACCGCCGAAGGTCTGGCGATAGAACTCCCGTTGCACCGGATAGATGGTGCTGCCGTTGTAGAAGCCGAAGACTTCGTTGTTGAGGTTGAGCCCATAGGCGACCGCGGTGAAGCCCTTGGGCAGCTTGTAGCTTCCCTGCAGGTCGATCTGCATGTGGGAGTAGAAGTAGTTGTCGCCGGTGGGGCCGGTGGGACCGCCGCCAGCGCCGCCCGGCAGCAGAGGACCGCTGTTGGTTGTGGTGTACTGGTACGCCGCGATATTGGCCTGGTTATAGGTCATACCGAGACGAACCGAGAGGTTTTTCTTGTCGTAGGTGGGGCTGACGTTGAAGCTGTTGGGAGCCTGCCCGATCAGCGGCGGATTGGCGCCCTCGGGTCCGCGATTCGGACCGTTGACCTGACCCGGCTGGGCTAAGGTCGGGTCGACATACTGGGGCAGCGTAGCGCGGGAGTGGGTGAAGGCATAGTTGGTCGACAGGCCCAGTCCATTCAACATACCGGGAAGATAGGTGAAGTGCTGCTGGAAGGCGATCTCGAGGCCGTACACATAGGCGCTGCCACCGTTGATCGTCTGGTTAAGGATGTAAGGATTATTGTTGCCGGTGAGCGTCGGGTTAGCCGCCGTGATCGTCTGAGTGGGGAGGATGGGGTTGCTGAGGTTCTTGTAGAAGAAGCCGCCCTGCAGCAGTCCCTGGTGATAGAGCGCATTCTCGTAGAGGACGTCGAAGTTGTCGGCGTACTCGGCCTTCAGGTTAGGATTGCCCTGACTGACTTGGGTGCGCGCGTTGCCACTGCTGGTAACGCTCTCGTAGGGAATCAGATCGGAGAAGTTGGGGCGGGAGAGGCCGCGGCCATAGACGAAGCGAATCCCCGAGGAGCGGGTGATGCTGTAGCGCAGGGAGGCGCTGGGCAGGACGTTGAGGTAGGAGCCGGTGGCGCGGATCGGGGTGGTGCCGGTGCCGCTGGAGCTGGAAGCTCCGGAGTAACCCAGATTGTTCTCGCTGGTGTTCTCGAAGCGCAGGCCGAGGTTCAGACGGAAGCGGCCCAGGTTGGTGGTGTTCATAATGTAGCCGGCCGCGACCTTCTCCACCTGATTGAAGGAGTTGCCGAGGATGGCGCTGCTGACGGTTTGGGCGGGGTAGACGAGAACCTGGTTCTCATTCACGCCGCGGCCGAACTGGTAGGCGCCACCGTAGTAGTGAGGGTCGGAGAAGTCATTGAGGAAGTTGGTCATGGACAACGAGGGATCTTCGCCGATCGAGTTGGGTTTGTAGCTGAGGGTGTCCCGGTTATCGAACTTGTGTTCGTTGCGGAAGCGGCCGCCGAGCTCGAAGGTGCTGGCGTGCCCGGCGAGTTGATAGGGCACGGCCACCGAGCTTCCGAAGCCGAGATCGACCTCCGGGCTATAGTCGTTCTGCACCGTCTGTCCGGTGTAGAAGTACTTGGTGGGATCGAAGATGTTCACCCCGTTCTGGACGTTGAGGTGCGGCTCCAGCGGGTTGCTAAGATCGAGCCCATAGACGATATTTTTCAATGGATTGGTGGCGGATACCGGAGCGAAGTGGCCAGTGGCATAGCCCGCATCGCGGGTACGCGCCACGGACGACTCCAGATCCCAGTTCCAGAGCGCGTTCTTGAGGATGTGATGGCCACCCAGTTGCAGTCCGCCAATGTCCTGGACGGGACGACGGCGCACCGCCTGGAAGGAGACCGAACCGTCCGATCCACCCTGCGTTGCGGAGAGGAAGGTGTTAATGGCCGGGCTGTAGATCCAGTCGTCGCCGAAGTTGTTGAAGTGGGAGTAGAGGCCCTTGAGATAGATGCTTGAGGTATCGCTGAGGCGGTAGTCGACGGTGCCGCCGATGCCGCGGCGATCACGGAAGTAGCGGTAGTCGCGCAGGTCGTAAGTGCCGGCGACCGCCGGTCCGGGCTCGATGTCATTAATGCCGCGACCGTTCCAGTCGTAGGAGCCGCTGATTAAAACGCCCAGCTTCTTGCCCTCGAGGAAGCGACGACCCACGGTTCCGTCGAACATATAGTTCGGGCGGCCGCCAATGATCGGGTCGTAACCGCCGACCGATTCGAGGTAAATCGTCGGCCGGTTCTCGGCGCTCTTGGTGCGCAGATCGACTGAACCGCCGATGCCGTCGCCTTCCATGCTCGCCTGCAGCGTCTTGTTGATCTGGACCGATTCGACCAGGTCGGCAGGGATCAGGTCGAGCTTGATCTGGCGCACGGTCTCCGGCGAAGCGATGGTCACGCCATCGAGCGTGGTATGGCTCAGGCGGGGCTCGGTGCCGCGGATCTTGACGTACTTGCCTTCGCCTTCGTCGCGCTCCAGGGTCACGCTGGGCAGGCGCCCGATGGCATCCGCAACGTTGGCGTTGGGCAGGCTGGTGATGACGTCGGCGGGCAGCACATTGATGATGTTGTCGGCGTTGACGGTGCGGTTGATGGCCTCCATCTCACCGCCCTGACGATCGGCGTAGACCTGCACGTTCTGCTGATTGGAGGCGATGCTGAGGGCAACTGTGACGCGGGAGGGCTGCCCGGCTGCGATCTGCACCGGTTGCGTGCTATTGGCGAAGCCGGTGTAGGCGGCACTGAGGGTATAGGAACCGACGTTGAGGCCGAGGATGACAAACTGTCCGCTGGCGTCGGTCACGGTGGAGATGTTGCCCGGTTGCAGCGTGACTTTGACGCCTTGCAGGACGGCGCCTTGCGTATCGGTGATGGAGCCGGTGAGCGTACCTCGTCCCGTCTGAGCCTGAACATGGCTAGAAAGGAGCAAGGCAGGGAGAGCAAGCAGGAAGTAACTGGCCTTGGGACGCATTTTTCTCCACGAGCTGTTTATGGAACACACGAACAGCCGTCCCCTCAGGTGGATGAGGGGATTATTTAGTTTTGGTGAATACGGATCCAGCCTATGGAGACCGCTTTACTAGCCGGTTAGGCTTCAGTGACAGCGCCGTGAATCAGGACTTATGTGCCTTTATGTCAATAACTTACTGGCGACCTAAGGCTAGATTTAGGCGAAAATTGTCATAAACTTCAGGACAGATTAAGCTTGCTTCCGGACGGTCTGGGAGGCCGCACCGCGAGGCTGCAACTGTTGCTTGACTAATTATTTGGCACACTTCTGTGCTAATTATTTGGCACACAAGGGTGGGCTTGCGTCCTCTCATTAGGCTTGGCCGATCACCAGATTCTCTCGCGCCGTTTCGACGACATCGACCGATAGGGTCTTGAGGCTGTTGATCGTCAGGACGCGTTCCATTTGAGTTAACAAGCGGACGAGCAGTCGGAAATTGCCTCGGGTAAGTCGAATGACAGCCGCGATGACCTCAGGTTCAGGAGGCGTACAAGGTAGGTATATGCCGGGGGGCGTCCATCGTTGCTCCAACAGGACTTGAAGATCGGCATCGCTCAGCGACCTGAACTCGTGGACGAAACCGATGCGGGAAAAGAACTGCGGGTACCGCGCGAGTCGCTTTTCGATTCCCGGCATGCCGATAAGTACCATGATGCCCAGGCCGCTTTGATCGAAGATGGAGCGCAGTTGCTCCAGACTGTTCATCGCCAGACGATCTGCTTCATCGACAACGATAAGGGTAGTCGGATCCGGGATAGCTTCGAGCCTGGCCTCGTATTCGTGGAGCGTGTCGTAGTACGTTGGCTTAAGGGGCAGGGGATGGTTGGGCCGGTAATCACGGTCATCACGATGCTCGACGCGCCAAGCCTCGTCCCGACTGCGGAGAACATCGAGCGTTGCCCTTTGTTCTGCGCGAGTCGCTCGCTTGGCGACGCTGCAGACAAGAGAGCGAGCCTGCCTGACATCATTCTCTATGCGGGCTGGCGTGTTGACGATTTCCGGAGTAAAGAGCACCGTGTCGATCGGCCTAGAGTCCGAAGTCTCCGCGTTCCAGCGGTCCAGGGGAACAATCTTCTGGATGCGACTGTGGTGGATTGCCGATAGCGTTTTGCCCACTCCGGGAGGTCCGTAGCACAGACCAATATAGCGGTCTCGTCGGCAGGCTTCGCAGAACTCTACGAATCTTTTGTACTCAAGCGTCTCTACGAACACCGGAAGTTCGCTACTCGTTGAAGTAGCGTTTAAGCCTGAAGCGCTTGGATTCGACTGGTGTGACCGTGCTTTATGAACGTCCTCTCTTTGCATGCCTCGTTTGAACTCAAGCAACGTATCAACTGTCTTCAGTCGATCCTTGACGATGGTGCGCAACTGTTCCCGGCGGCGTTTACGGGCGTTCACAATCTCGCGGAGCGGCACCGTCTGCCCGGCCAGATCGGCCGAGATGGCTCCGCACAAGAAACGATCACGGTAGAAGACGCGGACTTCTCCCATGTCCCTCGGGTCGAAGCGAATTGTGACATCTTCACCGACATAAGCTGCAAGCGTGAGCGACAGGTAGCGAAAGTTGTGGAAGTGAATGCCGTCTGTCCGGACCTTGCGCGTACGGACCTCGTGGATCAACAAGAGGTCCAGTCGTTCTACGCTATCGGGCATGCGTGGCAAGAATCCACCTTGTTCCCATCGCTCTTTAGGTGACTGTTTGCCTTCTGAACTTGGCCGTCGATGGTAGACCTCCAGTAGGAAGGTATGGAATTGCTTCTCGATAGAGTCGAGGGTCAGGGTCGGCTTCCGTCCGGTCCTTGCGGTGTAGCCGTCCAGGTCGCACAAAAACATCTCGTTCACTGTGCGGAAGAATCGCTCGATGCGTCCTCGACCTTGAGGTTGACCGGGCATAGAGAACACAAGGCGGATCTTCAGGTCCGCTGCCACCTGCTCCAAATGCTTCGATCGAAAGTCAGATCCGTTATCGGTGTACAGAACGTCTGGAATGCCGCAGATCTCCCAGTGGGGATCCCCTTTACGCCAGATACCCTGACGCAAAGCCAAGGTCGTGCGCAAGGAGGACGGCGGTTCAAATCCGAGATAATATCCCGCCACAGCACGACTGTAATCATCGATGGCGATGGTCAACCAAGGCTTGCCGACAGAGCCATCGTCGCGCAGCAGCTTGATGTCGAGTTGTGCGTGATCGACCTGCCATACGGAGTTCGGCTTGAGAGCTTCGCGCCGGTGGACCAGATCGAAGCCCTCGCTGTACGCCTTGTTGCCGCGATGAGCGAGCATCAGCATGCTAGCGGGAAGGCTACGTACGATCCGCCGAACAACGGCATAGCTGGGCTTGCGTTCTTGAAGAGTCTCCGCCATGGCACTTGCCTGCCGATGTATGGAACTCATCGGGAGGGGCGGCCGTTCAAGCGCTAGCCCCTCGATCGCTTGAATCAGCGTTGTAGACGCAAGCCTCCTTCCTCCCAAATCGCTTCGGCCCTTACGGGCCAAAGCAGCCAGCCCATCGTTGCGATATCCAACCACCCATCTCAGTGCTGTTCGATAGGGAATTGACCCTTCAGAAGCCACATTGCGTAGCGGACGGGCCCCTTCCAGGTATGGTCGAAGCAATTCGAATCGCTGCAGCGCGATTTCACGAGACGCCTGCGGGATGGCCGAAAGCTCTTTCACGATGACAAGTGTGCCAGATAATTAGAAAAAGATGTGCCAAATAATTAGCAAAACGACACGCACCTCTCCGTCAGGCGTGTTCTCATCAAGAACCACGCTACCCATATCGCGCAATTTCAAAGCTGCGGCGTCAAGATCCCGAAGTGATCGCATGCGCGCTTCCTTCGCCGCTGCCTCGGCTTGTGAAAACATTGCTGTAGCGACTGAGTCGAACAGATCGATCACATCATCTCCTGCGGAGGCTTCCAGCGTGTGGACAAAGGCGAGCAGCGTCGCGGCACGCCTTTCGTCCGGAAGCCGCGCAACCGCCTGAGCTCTAGCAGCCGAAGCAAAGCGAGCGAGCCCGGCAACCTTGCCGGGTGGAATGCGATCGATGAGCGGAAGATTCTCGGCAAGCAAACGGACCTCATCGAGACGGGCAAGCGCGCGGCCTATCTCTGGACCGCTTTGCATATAGGGCCCATCGCGAAGCCGGTCCAAGGGGCTTTGGCGCTCACCTTCGGGCACCACGATCAAGCTATCCAAGCGCAAACGTGCTTGCGGCGTCAGCTTTTCGGCAAGTCGACGGTGAAGGTGGGCGGATGATCGCAGTCGAACCTTTGCGACTGCGCGCTCCAGAACCGAAATGCCGGGCAACAATGTCTTGGCCCCAAGCAGCCATGCGACCGCGCGCTCGAACAGCGCGGAAGGCCTTTCGGTCCCTATCCAGCAAAGAGCGTAAAGAAACCGGTTGAGGCGAAACGCGACCCCAAAATCAGTGAACATGCGATATCCATAACGTTCACGAATGCGGCCGCCGTGTCGCCATCGATTCACGCTTGCTCCATAGCGCGTCATAAGATCGGACGAGTTCGGGATCATCAGTTGATCAGCGGCAAAGCGAACCGCCGATGCGGGCACGTGGGCGGGATCGTCAATAAAGGCGCCCAGCAAACGAACTGATCCGAGTTGAACCGCGACGCCAAGGCGGTTGTGGTCGCCTCGGTGTTCGGCAACGAAGGCCCGATCGGTATCGTCGAGATGGAAGTGGCGAGCGAGCTGGTCGAGTGTGGGCTCGCCCGAAAAGCACCCATAGCGGCGCTCTTGGTCTTCGGTCAGGAAACTTACCGGCACCCGTTCAGGCCAGCTTCGTGGTCGGGGGTGAAGCCCGTACTTGCTTGCCGAGCACCTCGGCCGCACGAGCGCGCGGTTTCCCCTGCGCATCGACATAGGCGTAAAGGGTGGACAAAGAAATTCCGAGCTGCGCCGCAACACCGCGCGCCCCATTTTCACGGTCGGCCATCATCGCCATAGCGGTCTTGAGCTTTGCCTTGGTCATGATGCGAGGCCGCCCACGCCTGCGCGTCCCCGCGCTCTAGCAGCCGCCAACCCCGCCATCGTGCGCTCGTGAATGAGGTCGCGCTCGAATTCCGCGAGTGTGGCGAAGATGCCAAAGACGAGCCTGCCAGTCACAGTCGTAGTGTCGACGTCGCCGGTCAAAACCTTAAGGCCAACCCCACGCTTCTGCAGGTCGCCGACAAGTCCGACCACGTGCGGCAATGAGCGGCCAATTCGATCCAGCTTCCAGACAACGAGTGCATCGCCCCGCCGTGCTGTATCAAGAGCTTTCGACAACCCCGGCGGTTCGACAGCGCGGCCCAAACAAATGTCGTCGTACATCCGCTCACAGCCGATCCGCTCCAACGCGTCGCCCTGAGGATTCAGGCTCTGCTCGCTCGTAGACACACGCATGTAGCCGATCAGCAATTGTCCCCCGTACACTCTTGCATCAATGTACGCCGGGAGGAGTTTTCAAACCATAGATTATTAGACGAGTTTATGCGAAGAATCAGGCGGGCTGAGGTAGCCTTTCACGCGGTGACACGGCTTTCCATCAAAGCGGGGTTTGTTGGAAAACCTCATTACCGATCCTTATGTAGGTTTTCTGTTCCGTTGCTACTCAGACCCCGTCTTCAGTTGCGCCGCGCACAACTTGTCCAGGCTGCCCAGGCTGATCGCACAAAGACATGCGGCAAGGTTCGGGCAGAGCTGCGCCTGAAGACCTCCCCAGAGCCTGAAACGGCTCTTCAGAGGGATGCAAAAGGCGCGTCAACACAAGACAAAACTGAGTCTTGAGCAAACATCAACCTGAATCCCTCCACAAAACCCAACGAAGACAAACAACTCAGCCCTATTTCAACAAGTTCCTAGGGCAGAGCGAAGGTAAATAGATCGTTCCCCGCAGCGATCGCAAAATACTGTTTGCCATTCACCGCATAGCTCATGGGCGAGGCATGCAATGGCTGCCCCACATTGAAGTGATAGAGCGGATGTCCGGTACGTCCATCGACCACTTCAAACTCCTCAGAATCATCCCCAAAAGCCACTAAGCCCGAAGCCGTCGACATTACGCCACCGGAGGAGTGCCCAGGACCAGTTTGAGGATTGATCCATGCGAACTTATCCTTGAACGGATCGAAGGCCATCAGGTATTTCTTCCCCTTTTCGTTGGGCATGTGCCCCGCTCCCGTGGAGTAGTAAGCGCGGCCCTCTTCGAAGTCCTCCGTCTTTACCTTGAAGACAGAACAATCATCGAGCGCAAGAAAATAAAAGAGATGGGTTGTTTCACTATAGGTTGGCGAATACCAGTTCGTGCCGCCACCATAACTCGGGCACATGCGCGTCCCTTCGGCGGTCGGAACCAGGTCGGTGCGGATCGGTCGGCCATTTTCATCGATTCCCCTGGCCCAATTTTGTTTCAGCGCGAATTGCTTCGATGCAAGATACTTTCCGTTTGTGCGGTCGAGAACATAGACAAACCCATTGCGATTTGCCTGAATGAGCAGCTTACGCGGGGCACCGCGATAAGCGGCATCGACAAGAACAGGCGTCTCTGTAGCGTCATAATCGTTCAGGTCATGCGGTGTGAATTGAAAGTGCCACTTCAGCTTCCCCGTATCCGGATCGAGAGCAAGGACGCTGCTGGTGTAGAGATTGTCTCCCAGCCGCACAGAGCCATCGAAATCTGGAGACGGATTACTCGTCGTCCAATAGATCGTGTTGAGTTCGGAGTCGTAAGTGCCGGGCATCCATGTAGTGGCTCCCCCGTTTTTCCACGCATCCTTATACTTCCCACTGGTTGGCCAAGTCTCGGATCCCGGTTGATCCGGCTCGGGGATGGTCCAGAAGCGCCAGGCCTCCTTGCCTGTCTTTGCATCGAAGGCAGCAACAAAACCCCGCACGCCGTCGTCTCCGCCGGAGGTGCCGACTAAAATTTTGTCTTTGACTGCGAGCGGGGCACTGGTTGCACCGTAATTGCGATTGTTAAAGACATAAGGAACATCCCAGATCAGATTGCCGCTCCGTGCATCGAGACAGAGCAGATGCGCATTATCTGTCTCCATATAGATGCGATTACCTAAGACGGCTACTCCACGGTTGATGTGGCCGGAGGCGTCATCGATCAATCCCTGCGAGACCGGACGCTCATGATGCCACAAGATCTTTCCGGTGGTTGCATCCAGCGCGTACGCGTCGTTCGATCCGGTCACAAACATCACTCCTGCAACCACCACGGGAGTGAGCTCGAGAACGCCAGCGTTGCGGCTATGGAAAACCCACTGCGGACTGAGCCGGTGTGCATTCTCAGGTGTGACCTGCATCAGGCTGCTATAACGTCGCCCGGTATAGTCGCCGTTGTAAGAGGGCCAATCTTCGTGAATGGAACGCTTCATCAGGTCGGCAGTGCTTACGTCGACAATGCTGTTGCGATCACTTCCCACGGGCATAGAGGTGTTTGTCTGCGAAAACAGAGGAGATGCAAGGCACAACAGAAGCGTCCACGGCTTCAAAGCTACGTTCACGGGCGTACCGCCTTTGTCGGATAGGAGAGGTGGCCTCTCACCTTCGTGTCAAGCGTATAGACGAAATGACCAGCTGTGAGGAAGAGGATGGAATTTTTCGGACCTCCCCAGGTCAGATTTGCAGGCTGATGCGGAAGAAGAACCGTGCCGAGATGTTTGCCCTCAGGGCTCCATACCCATATTCCGCCGGGGCCGGTCACGTAGAGATTTCCTTTGCTATCGGTCTTCATGCCGTCGGGAACACCGCGCTTACCAGGCACGTTTTCATCTGCAAAGATCACACCTTCGCTTAGGATGCCTTTACGAAAACGATAGCGTCGAATATTTTTCTGCGCCGAGTCGTCCACGTACAGGAACTTACCATCGGGTGAAAAGGCAAGCCCATTCGGCTGCTGAAGATCTTTGGTCAGCAAGGTTACATTGCCCTTTGCATCAATTCGATAGACTCCCTGAAACGGGATCTCTTGCTTCTCTCCCTTCACAAGATCGAGGGTCGGATCGGTAAAGTAGATGGCTCCATCCGGACCAAGAGTGACATCGTTAGGACTGTTCAGTCGTTGACCGTCGTAATGGTCAGCGAGTACCGTGTAGCTCTTCATGTCAGGAGAGAGGCGGATAACGGCGCGAAGTAAGCTTGCCGTTACCAGCAGCCGATGTTCGCGATCGAAGGTGTTGCCATCAGGATCGCCAAGCTGAATGAGCCCATCGCGATGCCCATCGGGAAAAAGGCGATAAATCCAATTTTTGGATTCATCGCTCACGAGCAATGAGCCTGTAGGCTCCCACACCGGGCCCTCAGTAAAGCCGAGGTCTTTGCCCATGGTGTTGAGCTTCGCTCCCTGATCAAACAGCTTCCAGAAGGAAGGGTCCTCGGCTTTTAGATTGAAGCTCTGCTCAGGCCTATTCTGCTGTGCTGCGAGCGGGAGCGCAAAAAGAAGAGCCGCGTACTGAAGACGTCTCAACGATTCCTCCGTCGCCCAGACTTGGGCGGAGCATTCGAAGCCGAAACCGCGAGATAGCTGACAATATCGTCGAGTTCCTTCGCGGTAAGGCGAGTTCCGTAGTCCCTGGGATGAAGAGAGTGGTCGGTATGATTCACGCTGGCCAGCTTCGATTTATCAAAGGTGTGCCAGCGGCCATCCTTCGTCTGCACCGTGATCGCGAAGTTGTCCTCTGCGCGGGCCAGTCCGCTGATATGCTTTCCGTTAGGCAACACCAGTTCCATCACGGTTGAGGTCGCCGCGAGAACCGCATCGGGCTTCGTGATTGCATGTTGAATGGCATCCTGCGAGATACCGCTCGCGTAGTCTGTCAGATCCGAACCGATGTACCCTCCTTCCCCCTTCACCATATGACACTGTGAACATCCAACTTGCCCAAAAAAGAGAGCGCGCCCTGCAATGGGATTCCCACTGATGGTCTCGGCTGAGTTCTTACCCTGCAGAGTGCGAAGATGCGCGACAACGTCATTGACTCCCTGATCTCCCAAAAATCCAAACGCCGGCATTCCCGAACCGGGCACACCTTTCTTCACGATAGATTGGAGGTCATCATCGGACATTGCAACGATGTTCCGCGTCGTTGCAATGTTGGGCGCTCGCTCGCCGCCCCGTCCATCGGAACCATGACAGCCAGAACAGTAGGTTGAAAACGTGCGAGCGTCCGCACTCGCACCCTCCTGCTGAGCGGCTGGTGGCGCCGGTGGAACTGGCGATTGAGCATGAACTGCGAGCAGGGCAGCCGCCACAGGCAGAGCCGTACAGATCGAAATTAAAAGGCGATTCAAAATGCAATCTCCTCAAATAGAGCTCATGCAAAAGAGTATGTGGAGAACGAGGATTCTTTCAGTGCTGAAATGAAAAGATCTCTCCTGAGCATCCTCCAGAATTTAGAACTGATATTTAAGGGCAAGCTGAAGACGTCTGGGCCCGGAACGGACAGCGGTGATGCGGCCAAAGGTGGAACTCTGAGCAGTATTGTTGGGATTGCTCAGCGAGGTCATGTTGAAGACGTTCGAGGCATCCGCCCGAAAAGTGAGCTTATGCTCATGCCAGATGGTAAAGTCCTTGGAGGCCGTCGCATCGTATTGCTGATAGCCAGGTGCTCGCTCTGAACCGACCCGGGCAGTACCGTAGGTGCCGTCAGCGGGAGCGCCATAGGCACAGTCACCCACAGCGACACCCCTCGTTGTGCATGAAGTAGCTGAAGGGTCCGTGCCAAACCACGCGTTCAGGCTTCGGCTGTTAATCTTCAGAGGACGATAGTGGTTCGCACGTTGAATCTTGTTATTCGTGTAGGCGTTGTTGACACTGTTGTTAATCGTAACCGGGAATCCGCTATAAGCAACGGCCGTAAATCCAACCTTCCAGCCGCCGACCACTTCATCCAACGCGCGGTTCATATTAGCGCCAAACATGCGACCTCGACCCAAGGGAAGCTCATAGCTCATCACACCATTCAGATTATGTCGCACATCCTGGCTGGTGGGGCCGTACTCTGCATGGTTGTTGTAGTAGTCCTGGTTGTAGTTATTCGCGTTTGCAATTCCGGTAGAACCGTAGAAACCCACGGCGTTTGTCATGGCGCGTGCGTAGGAGTAGTTCACCGTTCCCGACAATCCATGCCAGCCGCGCTGGCGCAACGTAGCCTGCAGAGCGTTGTAGTTCATCATGGCATCCGACGTCGTGATCACGATCGATCCTGCCTGACCGACGAGAGCTTTATACGGAGCGGGATTAATAGCTGCACAGGCTGCAGTATTTGGATTGGAGGAGACTGCGCCGTTGATTACGCAGGGTTGACGTAGCTGATTCGCGGAGCCATGGTTGACGAGGTGCTGTCCGGCTTCGCCGACATACCCTATGGTCAACGAGGTGGAGTTGCTGAACTGATATTCCGTCGTGAGGCTGTACTCCGAGATAAAGGCAGGGCGAATATTCATTGCCCAGGCGTTAAGGGAAAGGGACGGGCTGGGACTCGCGGGGTTCGAGAAGCCGTCCTGCACCCGGAAGTACTGCCCCGCTCCCGCGGCGTTCGGCGGAGCACCTACAGCGAAATAGGGTGTTTGAAAGGGCGGATTGATCGTGAGGCGGCGATTGGCTCCGGTGCCTTCCATATAGTTCTGAATACCGTAGCCGCCGCGAACAACCAGGCGGGGATTGACCGAGTAGGCAAATCCGATACGGGGCATAACGCTGCCATAATAGGGCTTGACCGTGGCCCGGCTGACTCCATTCACTCCAGCATAGACAAGCTGGCCAGTCGCCATATTGATGTTGGCCTGCTTATTGTTGACCTCATACATCGGCTGGTCAAATTCATAGCGAATGCCGATGTTGGCGGTGAAGTTGGGAGTAATCTTCCAGTCGTCTTGAGCGAAGTAGGCATCGCGCCACTGCCGCTGCCCCGTGGGCCCCAATGGACCGGTTGCATTTCCGGTTCCTACATAGCTCACCCGATCAAGGTTGAAGTCGGCGATCGAATATCCCTGCGTATTGTTCTGAATGCCACTGCTTGGATTCGAGGTAAAGTTTCCGGTGTAGATGAACTGTCCCAGCAATCCATCATTTCCGGGATACAAACTGTTCTGCTGATAACGAATAAACTGGGCTCCGAATTTGAAGCTGTGATGACCGCGGAGGTAGGTCAGATTATCCGCGTAGGTAAAGGTATTGTCCGCAAAATTGGTCGCGGTTGCTGCATTGCCAAAGGTAGAGTACTCCGAGCCATTGGTAGTGGTAACACCAGTCGTGCTGGGAGGCGAGAACGCTTGTCCTGAGAATCCATTCAGCACCTGCGCCGCGCCAATCCCGACGATGGAGTTTCCATTCATACCGAAGACCCCAGTGGGATCCGTCGTAAGTCCGCCGACCATATGGACGCGTGTGTAGCCGATACGAAGCTCATTGACCAAAGATGAATTGAAGGTGTGGATCTCATTGATCGCGACGCCCTTGACGGGGGTCTTTGGAGAGACCGGAAAGGTAATCAAGAGGACCGGAACTGTGGTGATGACGTTTTCGCTCTGGCTGTAACGAACCGAGAGATTATCCTTTCCTGTCATCTTCCAATCTATCTTGATATCTCCCTGGTCGTTTCGCCGCGTGTTTCGGGTGGGAGCCGAGTAATTATTGGT
>Ga0193716_1000748_pt1 | contig 19435 bp, 11 predicted proteins | sample U2c1metaG_FD_145901 | JGI IMG/M metagenome (GOLD analysis project Ga0193716, IMG submission 145901) | Soil microbial communities from a riparian zone of the East river system, Colorado, United States - U2c1 | ecosystem: Environmental > Terrestrial > Soil > Riparian zone | place: USA: East River...
CATGACCGGCTCCTTCCGCCTGTGGCTCTGAACTGTGGTTCCCTACAAACTCACAGCCTAACCCACGATCAGCGCATCGGTGCCGGTCACTCCATAATGACTGTAGTGCCCTAAGCGGACCGCCTAAACTATCTGCGAGTAGAGAAATGCCACGCGCTCCACTAACTACCGACAGATGAGTTTCGAGCCATCCGTCCCTGTCGTTAATTTGGCTGCTCCTGGTTTGTAGCGTTTCCCTCCGCCAGGTCGACCATAGGGTATTCAGTTCCAGCTCGGCCTGCGTCCGCGTCACGCCAGGAGAAAGCCGTCCTACAATGTTCATCCAGCGATTGAGCGGCTCGTTCAATACGTCTGTATTGCCTGACGATACCGCTGGCTGCAACGTAATCGGCAAAAAGAGCGCAACAGGCGTCGAATCCATCAATCCGTTGTGTCGGACAATGCCGACCACTGTGAACGGTGCGCCATTCACTTTGATCGTCTGATTCAGGATGGACGGTTCGTTGCCAAAATGGCTATGCCAATAGTCCTCGCCCAACACAACCACTGGGTTTCCTGCGTGGTAGGCATCGTCAGCTGGACTTAGAAGTCTGCCCATCAGCGGGGCAACTTTCATCACGGTGAAGTAATTGCCGCTCACCAACTGCATCATGGTTCGATTGGCATCTCTCTCCGTCACAACGCTGGCAGGCATCACACTGGCCGCTGCCAATCCTTGCAACTGGTGGCCACGGTCGCGCAGCGTCTGATATGCCGGATATGCAAAATACAACTCGTTGTTGCCGCCCCAACTATTCAGGCCGCCTGTCTCATACCTGGAATGTGCTTGCAGCAGCACCAGATCGTTTGGCTTTTGCACCGGTAGATTGCGCAACAAAACTTGATTGAAAACCGAGAAAATCGCCGAGTTCACCCCAATGCCGAGCGCCAATGTCAATACAGCAGTGAGAGTAAAGCCGGTTGCTTTCCGCAACTGACGCAAGGCATAGAGCATGTCCTGAAAAAACGTCTGCATGAAAACCTCCGGACACACGGCGATCTGCTATTGAAAGCAGCATTTTCTTCGGCCAAAGCGCTCGCAAAAGCCAATAGCGGATTCAACTAGTCAATATGTCGACTAAAAGTACCATTCCCCTGAGTTGTCGCTATGTCATATCGAATCGGCGTTCTCTGAAAACGGAATTTTGAGCACGTTCGCTCATTAGAACTCGTACTTAAGCGCAAACTGCACAAGTCGGGGTTGGTAGGAAGGTAGTGTGGAGGTAAGCGCACCAAAAGTGGCGGTCGTCGTGATAGAGGTTGTGGGATTAGAGAAGCTTGCCTGGTTCGCGATGTTGAATGCCTCCGCCCGAAACTGCAGCTTAGTCTCCCGGTAGACGCTGAAGTCCTTGAAGGCCGACATATCCCAGTGACGGAAGTGCGGACCGTGGTACGGGTTCCTGCGCTCGTTGCCGATGGTGCCGCTTGGTTGCACCGAGAACGCTGAGACATTGAAGAACTGCAAATTAGTAGAAATCGGAGTGATGTTCTTGAACGGATCGCTGACAACATTGGGCCGATCCGCTGAGCCGTTCGGGCTGGTGTTACTAATGTTGGAACCATTCAACACCGTGAACGGCAATCCGGTCGACCAGAGGTTGAGTACATTCAAGTGCCATCCAGCTTCCAGTGCCCTGCGGAAGCCTGCCGTCCCCTTGCCGAAGGGCAGGGCATAGTTGCCCGTGACAATGACGCGGTTCCGGATGTCGAGATCGCCGTTGCCATAGTCGTCGGAGCTCTGGGTTGCGAGGATCTGGCCAACGCCGTTTCCGCTTTGTCCGTTGATATTCGGAGCGTTGTCGAGGAGGTGGGCCCAGGTGGTGTTCACGTTGAAACCGAGACCGTTCGAGAAACGACGCTCAAAGCTGGCCTGCAGCGAATGGTACGACGACGCACCTTTGCTCAGGGTTTGGGTGATCGTGGTGACGTTGGGCAGCTGAGAGGCATATCTGCGCAAAGCCTGGCTGCCGGTGGTGTTCAGCGGAGCGCGGTTAATGTCGAACCCGGTATAAAGTCTGCGGCCAACGGCTCCCACGTACGACACTGTCAGGGTGTTGCCACGGAAGTCCTTCTGAACCGTAAGGTTGAATTGTTCTAGGTAGCCTGATTTGAAATTGAAGTCGATGGTGGCCGGAATGGAACCGACAATACCAGCGCCCACCGTGTTCGGGTTCTGATTAGGAAGCGGCATACCGTTCTTGAACCGCGTATAGGCATTTTGGCAGCCGCTCGTCCCCGCCGCAGCTTGCACGGAAGAGCAGTTACCGTAAATGGAGATGTTCGGAGTGTTCTTTAGATTTGTGGGTGACTGATAGTTACTCGGAAAGAACGCCAGACCAAAGCCTCCACGAATCACCGTCCCGCGTCCGGGCGAATAGGCAAAGCCCATGCGGGGAGCAAAGTTCGTGTAGTCGGTTTTAACACCTGCAGTACGTCCGACACCGTTGACGCCGGCTTGGATGATGGTTGCCGTCGTTGGATCAAAGTTGGAGATGTGGTTGTTCTTCTCCGTGAAGGGCGTGTAGACGTCGTACCGAATGCCGAGATTCAACGTCAGGCTGGAAGCAATGTGCCAGTCATCCTGCACATAGACGCTCGGTTCCCATGTCTGGTAGTAGGGTGGAAACAGGTTTGTTGTTCCGAGTGGCTGCGGAGAAGATACCCTCAAGCAAGCCGGGAGCACCCGTACGGAAGGTCCAGCTGCCTTCACCCTGATTGTCCTGAATGTTGAGCGCGATGCGTCGGATGAGCGCCGCGCCCATGCGAACGCTGTGGTTGCCATGGCTATAGATCAGGTTGCCGTTGATCTGGTAGGTGTTGTCCTTGTCTTGCAGCGGCACGAAGTTGCTGCCGTTACCCAGGCCGGTGAGACCCGCAGGCAAAGCAAGCGCCAGGCCGGAGGTGAGCTGGCTGACGTTCACATTCGGCTGTCCGAACTTCGTATTGGGGTTGTTGTTGTAGTTGAGTGGGTATGATGCGTTGTTGATGTACGTCCAGGCCGCCGCGAGCGTTGTGAGCAGGTTCGGTGTGAACGTGTGCGTATAGACCAGTGAAGCATTCCGTGCCAATTGAGGTGACGATCCGAAACCATTGCCAGTTTGAGGATCGACAGGGAAACCGTTCGCGCTCGAGATGGGGAGCGCTCCAGGCGAAAGGGTGAAGACATCATTGATGATGTATTTCGCGAAAAGAAGATTGGACTGATTGAAATGATAGTCCACACGGACGTCATACACGGTGGAATATTGCTCGTTGTTGCGGACGCCTACGTACCCATTGGTGCCGGTGTTGGGGGCTGGATACAATTTGAAGTACTGCAGACCAACAGAGTCAATAAAGCTGGCGGGAATGATGTTGCTTGGAACTGGAGTTCGCAGGTATTGCGAAGCTCCTGCGTACCCGTTGAGACCGGTCACATGCGTAGGATCTGGATCGTAGACACAGCCTGTCGTTTGCGTCTGAGTAGGATCGGCAACGCTAGCGGCGATATTGACGCATCCACTCTTTGAACCGTCTATTTGGGTAACGGTTCCGGCGGGGATGTTCTGCGAGAAGTCACCCGGATGTTGCAGCTGATAGAGGGTAGGCACGGTCAAGGAACTCGGCAGACCGCCACGGATCTGACGGAAGATCTCCGCATCGCCGTAGAAGAACGCCTTATCCTTGAAAATGGGCCCACCGAGGCTGCCACCGAACTGGTTCTGCCGCAGCCGGGGCTTCGGAGCATGTGCGCCGAACTGATACGCGTAGGCGTTCAGCTTGTCATTCCGGAAGAACTCGTAGAGTGATCCGTGGAATCTGTTTGTACCGCTCTTGGTAATGACGTTGATGAGAGCTCCACCCGCGCGGCCACCATCGGCTGAAAAAGTATTCGTCAGGATACGTACTTCCTGAATGGAATCGATGGCCGGACGAACGCCGATCGTTCCGATTACGCGCTCATTGTTGTCCAGGCCGTCTACCAATTGGTCGTTAAGCACTTCGGACTGCCCATTGATCGATACCGATGATGTCGGCCGCCGATCGTCAGGGCGTGTACCGCTGCTGATGCTGTTGGGTGCACCTTCCGCTGCGCCTGGGATGATCTGCGCCAAGTTGATGAAGTTACGGCCATTCAGTGGCAGATCCTGCACAGCGCGCTCCGTGACATTGCTACCGATAGAAGAGGCATCGGTTTGCAGCACGGGTGCTACCGTCGTAATCTCCAATACTTCGTTTGCGCGTCCCACGGCCAGAGCGACGTCGGTGCGGTGTCGATCACCGGCGGAGACTGCCAAATTAGGCACGCTTGCGGTCTGAAAGCCCTGTAGCTTAATGGTGATGGAATACGATCCAGGGTTAAGGTTCGGCACCGTGTAGGCGCCTGAATCGGTCGTATTCACCCTGACGGCGACGTTAGTCTGCAGACTGGTAACCGTGACGTCTGCTCCCGACACCATAGCGCCTGACGGGTCGGTGACCGTACCAAGAATGGTTGCCGTCGTGTCCTGCGCGATGACAGCTCTCAGCCCTCCAACGAGTAGCGTGGCTGCCAACAGAAAGTACGAAAGTAAGGGATACTGCGGGGTACTCCTTTTTTGAGTTAGCATTCCAGTGGACTCTTGCGCGATCTTTATAAGCCTGAAATCATTCAGTTTCATTAACATCCCTCGCCGAGTGAAGTTTCTTGACGAGCATCTGAACAGCTGGCGCTGCGCTTAGCAAGCAAGAATTGGCTTATATGTTCAAAAAAATTCATTTAGCTAAATGCCCCGGATAAATGTCTTCATAAATTCAGATGAAAGCTCATCGGCACCTTGGCCCAGTCTTTTTCGGAGAGCGAAGCTTAAGGCAATACACTAGCTGAGCAGCCAAGTCTAGGCGCGAACAGGTCCGCAAATGAGAGGGATGTCGATCTACAAAGCTGTGCTCGGTCCCGTACTCCTGATGCAGGGTCGAAGGGTTCGCCGTACCGCTCTTCGACTTGCCGAAGCAGTAGGGCGGCGAAGCGGACTCGTCGTAATTGAAAGTGCTCAGCCCGAGCTGAAACTGCTCTTTGTAGGGGACTCCACCATGGCCGGCGTGGGCGTTAGGCATCAATCCGCTGCCTTGGCATCTCAAGTTGCTTCTCTCCTCGCGAATCGGCTTCTCCGATCCGTTCGTTGGCAACTGGTGGCGAAGTCGGGGGTGAATACCGGTCAGGCGTTAGAGTTCGTGAAAGGGCAAGAGCTTTTGCCCGCTGATGTGCTTATTACAGCTCTCGGAACCAATGACGTCACAGCTCAGAGAAAGTCTGATCAGTTCATTGCAGACTATGAGGCATTGGTCGATGCGCTTTCGAAGCGGGTTGGAGCGAACTTTGCTGTCATCAGCGGTCTTCCTCCGCTGCACCTCACACCGGCTACACCCCAACCGCTTCGTTGGTACTTGGGGAGATATGCACATATGCTTGACGAAGGTCTTCGCCGGTGGATCGCCCCGCAGCGGAACGTAGCCTATGTCTCGCTTCAGTGGGCTTCAAATCCAAAGGACATGGCCGAAGACGGTTACCACCCTGGTGAGAACCAGTACAGAGTGTGGGCCAATCTCGTTGCAGAAAGCATCGCTAATGTGCTTCCAACGCAGGACTCAACCGCCACAGCGGAAGTTGTAGCGTACGATTTTTGACGATTGCTGTAATGACGCCTACTTGGTTGCCGTTTCCGTTGTGCTGCAGGGACGTAGTATCGATCCGTTTCCTGAAGCGCGGCGGTAGATTCGAATGGCGCATGCTTTTTGCCCAACCTGCTAAGCGCGCTGAAAACGGCATATGAAGAGTAATTCTAAGGGGCTGCGTGAGGCGTAGTTGCAGGGCGGGCGAACAATTAAATGTTGTCGCCGTGTACCGACCCTCGGGTGGCAGCATCCTCCAGCTCCTCGAACCATAGATGCAGGTTGTGGTTTTAGATTGCCGGCTCAGCCGCGACCATTGTCTAGGAGGACATATGAATAGGATTCGCCGGTAAGGGAGAGTCCTCGCCGTCTGCTATTCGCGATAAGGCATCGTTGATGGTATCTGTTGTGTTTGTCATGGCGACGTGGAGCCGGCGAGTCGCCTTTGAGGCTGTTTGGCACAGCTTATACTTGTTATCAACCGATTCCCTGGCACGAAAGATTAGCTCTGAGCGCACGTAGTTCTCCAAATCTTTACGGCGTTTCAGACTAAAGTTCTGCTGAGCTCGCGGGTGAAGTGCAGGTTCTGTTCTTTCGAGAGATTCGCTTCAAGGCGGACAGATTAGCAATGTCACTCGTATGCTTTGCAAAGGCGAAGCCGCTCGTGATCTAAAAGTCTTGAGCTTGCGGCGATATTTCTAGTCTACGCCTCGGTGCAAGCCAATACACGATGTTCCCGTGAAAAAGGACAGCGTTGTGGCGCGAGCTCGAATCTATTCCACATCAGAACTCTTGCGATGGTTCACCACTTTGTACCCCTGCGGAGGCTGAAAGAATGACGGATCGACGTGGTGATCTCCGTCACAGTAAAGGTTGGCCGCCCGATCTGCGGCGCCTCCAGCAGTGAGGTCAGATTGAAACCCAGCTCCGCGCAGAAGCGATACTGCCGCACCGTCGACATGGGCATGTCATTTCTCAGCAAGCCTGTTTTTCAGAGTCATCGTGTCCCTATACTCATGCACTGGCAGTCCCACGAAGAACTGCGCGCCAAGATCTTCATGAGTGCGCGTCCCCTCGTCATCCTTGAGCGGAGCCGTCTTGAACCGAGCCGTCACTGAGTCTCCCTGCGTCCAGCTCGCAGACCTTTGCCGAGCGTTGCACCGATAAAGCGTGTGCGCCACTGGGTCCGCAATCTTGATCCAGCTCATGCGTGACGGAATATTGCTGCCCTTAGGCGACATCAGCCAGCGCTCCTGGTAGATCCGCCCTTCGCTGTCGCGCTTGGGCGGCCTACCGTTAGCAACCATGAAAGTGCCGCCACGATCAATTTGCTCACGCTAGGGGCAGATGAGGTTGGGTGAAGGCTCGTGCAGGTACTTTCAATGGACGCCCGCCTCGGAGGGACACCTTCAGGGTGTTCGATTGATAGCGCAAGATATGGGTGCCCGTGACTTTGCTCATGAGATCGACGTGCTCTAATTTGCCCGCGGACCATGCTAGCGATACCTCGATTCCTCCCCTAGCACGCAGGCCCGTGACGCTTCCTCGACCCCATGCAGATGGCAGCGCGGGCAGGAGATGTATTTCTCCGGCCTGCGATTGCAATAACATCTCCGCGATGCCCGCTGCACCAGCACAGTTCCCATCGATCGCAAAGATATTGCTTTCAGCTCCGGCGACCCCTCCACGTGAGTATGTCAGCAGTGAATCCTCTGTCGCCTTCGCCAGCAAACCGACAACATGCCGGTGTGCAGCATCTCCGTCCAGGAGTCGAGCATAGTAGTTGATCAGGTTTGCCCGGCTCCATTCAGCATCTTCCCCGTCAGGTTGATTGACACGGCGCTCGATCGTTACGCGTGCGGCCTGGGCCAGGGCTGGCGTAGCTGTCGGAGAGATCTGATGCTCGGGATAGAGCGAGATGAGATGGGATGTATGCCGATGGTTCGGTTGGGCCTCATCGAAGTCCTCCAACCACTCCTGCAACTGACCGTGCTTGCCGATCTGGAACGGTGCCAGTTTCTCCAATGCGTGTTGGGCTCTTTGGCGAAACTCTGGGTCGATCCCGAGTTCTGTTGACGCTTCGATGCAGTTGCTGAGAAGTGCAAAGATAAGGACACGATCGACGGTCGGCCCCATCGATTCGCTGCACGACCTTCCCTCTATTGTTAAGAACGAGTTTTCGGGGGAGACCGAGGGACCCGTTACCAGCCACCCGCGAACGGGGTGCATGACCATGTATTCGAGGAAGAACTCAGCAGCCTCTTTGAATACCGGGTAGACTCGTTCCTTGAGGAACTGCTTGTCTCCAGTAAATTGATAGTGCTGCCACAGCTGCAGAGAGAGCCAGACACCCCCCGTAGGGAAGATTCCCCATCCCAGTCCCCAGCCCGCCGCCGTGAATCCCCACGGATTGGTGACGACATGGCTCACCCAGCCTGGGGCGCCATACATCTTGCGGGCCGTCTCCCTTCCAGCCACACGCATGGTTTCGATGAAATCAAAGAGCGGTGTCTGACATTCCGGGAGATTGGCAACCTCGGCCAGCCAATAATTTTGCTGGGTGTTGATGTCGAGGTGAAAGTCGTCGGTCCATCCCATGCTGGAGGCTAAACCATCGTTCCATATGCCCTGCAGAGCAAGTGGCAAGGGAGAATTGGAGCGCGATCCTGCGATGGTGAGATATCTGCCGTACTGGAAGAACAGGGCTGACAAGCCGGGATCGGCCTCTCCGACCTCAACAGCCTTGCGCCTCTCGTCGGTTGGTCTCTGTTCGGAGACTGGAGCGGTACCAAGATCGATAGACATGCGCCGGTAGAGCGATCGGTGGTCCGCTACGTGTGCGGCTCGAAGCTCCGTGTAGGTCTTACTGCGAACCGCATTCAGAGTGCGTGTGCATCGTGCAGATGCATTCGCTCCACGGAAGTTGGTAGAGGTCGCGATCAGTAAAGTGACGGCATCAGCCTCGCTCGCCTGAAGCGAGTCCCCATGTCTGGTTACGACTCCTCCTTCCACAACGACACGGACACGGGTCTCAAACTCGACCCCCTGCCTTCCGTTGCTATGCATGTGTTCAAAGGCGTGTCCGCGGAGAACGAGGGTGTCGGTGTTCTCCAACGTCACATCCCCCGCCAGCGTGGGTTGGCCAAAGGAGATTCCAGAACTAATCGAGTTTCTGCGGTTACTCGTTATACGCACTACGAGGACGTCATCCGGGTTTGATGAGAACATCTCACGGTGATAATGCAGGCCGTCGCGTACGTAGTCGACGTAGGCGATCGCCTCGTCGAGATTCAGCGAGCGACGGTAGCCATGTGTCTGTCCATCTTCACCGAGCGCAATCTCGAGCGTCGCCATTGGAAGGTTCGTGCCAAAGGAGTCGGGCCGTCCGAGCAGATGTTCCTTACATAGTTCGCGGCCCTCGATATACTTTCCGGCAAACATGAGCTCCCGGATGTGAGCAAGATTTTCGAGAGCGGTCGGACGGATGTTATGATTGCTCGGCGCTCCTGACCATACAGTAGATTCGGTGAGAGCGATGTGTTCGATCGACGTACCACCAAAGATCATTCCAGCGAGCCGGCCATTGCCTATAGGAAGGGCTTCCATCCATCGATTAGCCGGCTTGGCAAACCAGAGTTCGTCTTTACGATCAGGCAGGTGTTTCGCTGCTCGAACGAGCCTTGGAGGAAATACCGCGAGTGCAGCGGATCCCCGCATAAAGTCGCGTCTCGTTGTCGTCACTTGGGGTTCCTTTTTTCGTTGGTCGCTTGGGCAGCAGAACAGATTTCGCTCGGAAGGAAAGGGTCGTCTACTCCTGTTGCAGCTCGATCAGTTTGGACTCGGATGGGGAGAGTTCGATGCTGAGGTTGCCATGAGTGGACTCAAGATGCTTTCCGGAGGCGGCATCGATGACTGAGACGGACGAGGCTGTTGCAAACGCGGAACTAATACGATCAAGGCGCACTGTGACCGTCTGAGACTGTTTCTCGTCATAGTTAAAGAGAGCGACATACACGCCGTGCGCCGAGGGTCGGGTAAATATGAGGGCCGCCTTGTCTCCCGTATCGCCTTCGACAGGGCGAAATACTTTGCCTTCATCTGCTACCGCAAACAGGTTGCGATTGCCATAAACGGACCGGGCCAGTTCCTGTCCTTCAGGGTCATCGGCGAGGCGGCTACTGTCAAGGATCATACCGCCGCTGATAATGGCGGACATTAGCCGACTCTTGCCTTCGATTATGTTGCGCGCTCCCTGGTCAGCCTTGGAGCCCAGGACAATGTGATCAGGATCCGTGATGTAGAGGTTGTTGTCCGTCCACCAACCGTATGTCAACGAGTTGAGCATGTACTCCGTACTCTGATCGCCGCCACTGATATGTCCCTTGGTATCGCAGGAAAGCCGTCGCGCGTGTCCGTATCCAGAGGGAAAGAGCGGGGCGATTGAGAGGCTCAGGAACATGCGGTTGCCCGTCTCGTCCACGATCTGCTTCATTCCAGCGTTATAGGCTTCAATGCCGGTCTGAATCGCGGGATCATAGTGCACGCCTTCGAGCGCGCCGTGCGAGAGAAAGTCCAACTTCAGGTACTGAAATCCGAGACGCTGAAACTCATGGAGGAAGAAGGCTGCGCGAGCCTTCGCACCGGGATGCGATGGATCAATGGCCAAACCTCCATCGACTTTGGGAAGCAGGGTGCCATCGGGAGCCTTCAAAAGGATGTCGCGATAGCGATACCGCATGCCGGTACCTTCGACATAGGCGTCGAGATCATCGGACCAGTAGGCGAACGGTGTCCAATAGATGCCAGGCTCAAAGGAAGTTCCGTTCGGCGTGTGCATGGCTTTGATGTCGGCAACCGCATCGACAAGTTGAGGGGCGTCAAGTCTCGACCAGAAGGCGTCGAGGTTCATGTAGATCACTTTGTTGCGACCGAAGCCCTGAGGGACGAGGCTGTCGTTGAAGAACGTTGCGGAGGCGAGATAGCGATGATAGTTGATCTTGTCCGCATAGGCGGCCCAACTATTCCATCCCATTGGGGCGCCCGCGGCCCACTTCAAAGCTGGATGCACTTCGGCATTGGCCGCACCGTATGCCTCGAGGCCGTCCCGCCAATCGGCGAAGGAGCCGATAAAGATGCGAGGCGAAACGACGCGATTGCCTCGCACGAGACCGTGTGCCACCGTATCGTGCGTATCTGTGCGGACACCGGTCGGAGAAGAAATCCCACCATAGATGTCCACATCTGTGAGGCTGCCTGCCTCCCCATGTACGTCGATGGCCGTCTTCCAGGTGTCATGCGCGATAGAGCCAAGCACGATCGCTTGACGACTTTCGTTATCGTAGATCGCCGTGACCTCCTCGCTGGAGTAGAGCTGTCCCCCCTTCATGCTCGCGACAGACATGCTGTTGTAGCGAAACCACATATCGTTATCGAACGGTACATGAAGTACCCGCAGGGAACTGTGCGGCTGGACCTGCACCGATGCCGTTCCCTTGAGCAGAACCGTATCAAAATGTCTCGTGCCAACCTGGCCTGCATCCGAGCCGAGCTCCGACTCTAGCGCGATCCACGGCTTTCCATCGTAGAGCCAGATATGCTGTTGGAGCTCTGGCAGGCCATTACCCCAGCTCCGGATCGTGTACCGACGTTCGGAATCCTTCCCTGCACCGTTCGAGAGGGAGAGTTCGTGCTGTGCGTATGCCGTGGTCGATAGGCGGCGGCCATCTTCAAGTTGTGCGCTACTGGAGATACCGACAAGTTTGTGGCCATCACTCCACTCGATGTCCATCAAGCCAGTCTGCCGGTGATAGCGAACGGTCACGGACTGATTGTGAAGGGTGATCTCTTTAGAGGTGGACGATTTAGTCTGTGCTCTCGCAGGAGATCCGAATAGTCCGACGGTGGTAATAAATATGATCGACACAATAGCCGACCAGCCAAAGGCAGATCTCATAACAGTGGTTCTCCTGCGTAATTCTGCAAGTTTTCGCGGAGACAGCTTCGGACAGATCCTTTTGAAGATTGGCTAACAGAATCCGCGGTGATTGATCGTTGGCGTGAGCGATTCAGGACAGAACGGATTCGACATCCCGTTCTGTCCGATCGATGTTTGTTAGAACACGTACTTCAGGGAGAGTTGGAGGAACCTCGCGTCCGGCGTGTTGTTTTGGAAGGACCTGGGGGCGGTGATCTGTCCGCCGTTTGAGTTGTTATTCGTGGTCGATGGGTTATTGAGGGTCGGATGGTTCAGCAGATTGAAGGCATCCGTCCGGAACTGCAGATACTGCTCGTGCCAGGTGGTGAAGTTCTTGAAGAGTGACATGTTCACGCTGTAGTATCCGGGTCCGTAAACCGTGTTCGACCTGCCGCCCAGAAGTGCGATCGCGGTCGCCTTGTCGACAACAGGTGAGGCAAACCGATACGAGTTGCCTGCCCCAGGCGTCACGCCTGGAGGGGCAATCAGGTTGCCGGGAAGGGGATTGGCAAAGGCGCACGGGTTGTACCAATGCTCCTTAGTCCTAGTCTCGGTAGCGCAGGTGATGTTCGGGTTCGAGGGATCGGGGCTTCCACCAGGTGAAAAGGGATCACGTACCTTGATCGCGCGGGCGCTACCTCCGGATGCTGTACTGATGTTAGGCGAGACGCTAAAGGGCAAGCCGGACTGAGCAGCAAAGGTCAAGCTCGTCGCCCACCCGCCGACAGTCAGGTCAGTCCACCGTGACTTATTGAGGTAAGTCTTGCCCCTTCCAAACGGCAACTGGTAGTTGCCGTTGAAAGTGAAACGATTTCTGACGTCATAGGGTGAGTTGGTGTACTCCTCAATGAAAGGGATCAGCGCCATGTTTCGATCGGTAACGGCGGTCGAGAGCCCGCCCGCGTCGCTCGAGTCATCCAGTGCATGAGCCCATGTATAGGTAGCGAGGAAGCTGAGGCCGTGCGAAAGCCTCTTCTCCATCTTGGCCTGCAATGAGTTGTACGTGCTCACGCCGCCAAAGTGGATCGTGCCGATACCCCCCAGATTGGGAAATGGCTGGTATTGTTGCGTGCTGATCGAGGGGTTGAACAGTCCGCGCACCGTGTTCGGATCGTAGTAGAGCGAGAGGTGACGCGAAACATTGCCGACATAGCTGATCGTCGCAACCAGATTCGACGAGAATGCCTGCTGGACGGACAGGTTGTAGTTCATGGTGTATGCCGGGTTGATTTGAGGGTCGATCGCATGAACGCTGGGGTTTTGGACGAAGTTTTGCAGTCCACCACCGGTCTTTGACGCCAGTCCGGTCTCCAAGGTTACACCTTGACTGGCAATCGAAGGACAATTGTTTGTGAAACAGTCCGGAGCGGGGATGTTGGCTTGGTTTGAGAAGGGGAAGTTGTCTCCGAGATCGGTGTTTCCCTGGCTCTGCAGGCCGCCATAGAAGATGCCAAAACCTCCACGAATGACACTATCAGGATGTGCCTGATAGGCAAATCCGACACGCGGGGCAAAATTAACCTTTCGCGAGGTTGCGAGCCGCTCATTGTCGAGGTACTGAACGGTGACATTGTCCTTCGCCAAAGTGCTCAGGAAGGGAGCGCCAAGGGCCACGTTTTTTGCCTTGGTCGGAAGCTGATAGACACCGGAACCAGTGCCGATGCCCAACGGGCCATTGGCAATGAAGTTCGCCTGGTATCCTTTGCTCTCTCTGTACGGTTGAAAGAAGTCGTACCTTATCCCGAGGTTGATGTCAGGTTACGAGCGAGCTTCCAATCATCCTGGACATAGACCGAGTCATACCACTGCTGGTGGTTGACGTCCGGAGCATTCGCGATGTCGGCCGTGTTCATCTGGTTGGCAAGGAAATCTGCCACGGCAGAACCTGTGAAACTCACGCCCGGAGATCCTGTATAGACAGGGTTGTAGAAGTATTGTCCCAAGGACGCAGGCGCATAGCGATCGAAGAAGCGGATGTTCTGGAACGACACGCCGACCTTGATCGAATGATTGCCCATTACCTTCGTTACATTGTCCAGGATCTGATAGGTGTTCTGCGCCTCATTTTGTGTGCCTACAGAGCCCCACTGCTGGATGACTCCGTTGAAGTAGCCGAGGGGCAAGCCGCCTTGACCGGGTCCTAGATTGGGAACGCCGCCCAGGCCGAGTGAGGCCGCTAAGCCGGTATTGTTTGCGTTCGGCTGCAGATACTTGAACACGCCCCAGTTGTAGCCGAAGCGGAACTCATTCGTGAGAGTGGGAGTGAAGATATGCGTCTCACTGAGGATGAAGTTTTCGGCAAGGTTGGTATCACGTTCTCCGCCGAAGCCGCTGCCATCAAGAACTGGCCCAAGGGGAAGGGCATTCGTGATGATCTGGTGCATGTAGCTGTACCGCGCATAAGCTTGGTCCTTCTGGCTTATGTTCCAGTCCAGCCGCTGATCCCACTGAAATGTATTGTCGTGACGGCCCACGTTCTCGACGAGATTGTTAAACGTCTTACCGTTGTTGGCGTTTGGAGCCGGATAGAGGCTCAGGATATGTTGCGCTACTGAGTTGATCTGACCGGGACAAAATACGTTGTTCCGTCCGTTACAGGTAAGAGTCTGCGCGCCACCTGAATTTGGTTGATAGAGCTGAATAGGTTGAGCGGAGCCGGTAAGGGAGGGATTCAGCAACTCCGAGAAATCACCCTGTTTCATTAGCGCAGTAGGAACGGTCAGAATATTTGTCTGTCCAATCGAAATGCGATTGACCTCTGTGTCACCGAAGTAGAAGAGCTTGTTCTTCAGGATAGGAAAGCCGAACGTAGCTCCGAACTGGTTCTGGTGAAAGGGAGGGGTTGTCTGCGCATTCCAATTCCGGGCATCGAGGTTCGTATTCCGAAGATATTCCCAGACGCTACCATGGATTCGATTTGTGCCCGACTTGATGCTGGCGTTCATGACCGCGCCGGCAGAGTGCCCAAACTCTGCACTGTAGTTGCTCGTCTGGAGATTGAACTCAGCCAGAGCATCTGGGGGAGGGCGCATCACAAAGCTCGAGCCGTTCAAAAAGTCGACGAGGTTGGTGTTGTTATCGACGCCGTCCAGGATGAAGTTGTTCTGCTCGGCTCTCTGGCCGTTCGCCACGAAGTCGCCTGTGCCGCTTCCGCGAGTATTCCCATTGGGAGGGGCGACACCGGAGGTCAACTGAGCAATATAGACCCAATTGCGGCCATTCAGTGGAGTGTTATTGATCGTCTCCGTGCTGACGACCTGACCTACGGAGCTGGTCTGGGTCTCCAAGAGGGGAGCGTCACTTGAGACCGTAACCGTTTCCGAGACCTCTCCGGGTTGCAAAGCGAGAACGACATTCAAACGCTGCTGGATGTCCAGATGTAGCTTCTCGCGAACTGTACTTTGAAAGCCGGGAGCTCCCGCGCCCACCTTATAGTTGCCGATCTTGATGGGGGAGAAGACAAAGACGCCGCTATCATTCGCCTTCCGCTCGAGAACCAAGCCCGTGTCGGTATTAGTGAGCGTCACTTTGGCCTGAGGTAACACCGCGCCGGACTGATCCTGGACGACTCCGGTGATCGCCCCCTGATCGACCTGTGCCCGAGCAGCGGGCGCCACAAAACCGATCATCCAGAGAAAGACCGTCAGCCATGAAGAGCGGACGATACGTACTTGGGCCTTATTGACTCTATTGCTGGGCATAGTGTTGGCCTTCCTTTTCAGTCCTCTTCGAAACGCGGGGCGCTGTGCTGCCTTCCTGTTCGAATGTCGTACGTATACATGTTGTCGATGTTTCCCGTGGGCATATAATGTATACCTATACATTTTAGCCCGCTAAAGATCTATATTGGAGTCCATGGACGGTTGTCAACTGGAATCGGTTATCTGCTCGGACTGCTAACTGGCATTTCAGTTTTTCACAATATACGCTTCGACCGCTCGAGATCGACGGAGAGGGTCCGGGCCTAAATACGATCATGCAGAGCGACCAGATAATATTTCGGTTATTGCCTTCCTCGCACCCCAATTCGATTGACGCTGCGATCATCGTGCTCTATTTCAGCACGTCTATCCTGGTGGGATGGCTCTTTCGGAGAAAGGCCCGCTCCTCGTCTGAGTTTTTTCATGCTGCGCGCACCTTGCCAACGATGATCACGGCGATCGCATTCGTTGCAGCTAACTGCGGAGCTCTTGAGATTGTCGGCATCGCCTCGGCCACCGCACAATACGGTGCAAGGACCTTGCACTTCTATTGGGTGGGTGCAATTCCTGCGATGCTCTTCCTCGCACTCTGCATGATGCCGATCTACATGAGGAGTGGCGCTCTCACTGTGCCGGAGTTCCTTCAGTTACGCTTCAACGAGGCCACCCGGATGCTGAATATCATCTGTTGCGGGGTGATGATGATCCTAGTTTCAGGAATCAGTCTCTACGCGCTTGCTCAAGTGCTACGCACCTTCCTCGGATGGAATTTCACCGAGACCACGTTGATGGCTGCCGCAATCGTCTTTCTCTACGTCTCCCTCGGTGGGCTCACCGCCACGATCTACAACGAAGTGATCCAGTTCGCGTTCATTATTCTTGGTTTGCTACCTCTTGTACTGTTCATTCTCAGAGAGTTTCATGGGCTGCGCGGTCTCGCTTCTCACTTGGATCCATCCATGATCCATACTTGGATCGGGCTGCCGCTCGCCTCAAGAACATCGCGCATGGACGTGCTTGGCATCTCGATGGGCCTTGGTTTCGTTCTGAGCTTCGGGTATTGGTGTACCGACTTCGTTCTGATCCAGCGAGCACTGGCTGCACGCACTACGGCGGGCGTGATCGAGACTCCGCTGATAGCTGCAGTCGTGAAACTCCTGTTTCCTGTGCTGGTGGTACTGCCTGGTCTGGCCGCTGCGGTGCTCTTTCGCTCTCGACCAGGGTTTCACTACGATCAGGCCCTTCCTGCTCTGATGATCCGTTACTACCGCCACGGGCTGTTGGGGTTTGGCATTACGGCGATCCTCGCAAGTCTTATGTCCGGACTTGCGGGCAACATCAACGCCCTTGTCACCATCTGGACGCACGACGTCTATCGAGCCACGCTCGCGCCCAATAGGAGCGACCGTCACTACGTCGGAGTAGGCAAGGCGTTCACCCTCCTCGCCATCCTGCTTAGCATCGCGACAGCATATTTGACGTTGTCGTTTAGCAGCCTCATGGACTATCTGCAACTCCTCTTTTCACTCTTCAACGCTCCTCTCTTTGCGACCTTTCTGCTGGGCATGTTCACGACGTGGGCAACGCCGAAAGCCGGCTTCTGGGGACTGCTTTTGGGCACCGTGTCGTCCATCGCACACAACGTTGCCTATCAAGCGCATTGGATTTCTTACGGCAGCGATATGAGCGCCAACTTTTATGGCGCCGTTCTCGCGTTTAGCAGCTGCTTCTCTATTACAGCCCTCCTAAGTGCGTTGACTCCCCGCAAGTCGCTCGCGGAGCTATCGAATCTCACTTGTTGGACCGGGATGCACAAGGGCATACGTATTCCGAAGACTGCATTGGCCCTCGCGCTTGGCACTTTGGCAGCCTGTCTTCTTTTGAGCTATTTATTCCTCTAAGATTGGGTAAATGCGGGAGGGAATTTGAGTCCAATTCTGTGCCGGCCGTACGCTATGACAGTTTGGTGCGTACTATGTATACCTATACATCAACTATTGTGTCAAATACGACCAACAGAGTGGAGCATTGGTTAATCAAGCATGATGTTAAGAAATGACGAGAGGGTCCGAGTCCGGTACCGCTGATCGTCTGTGTAAAGTTGCATGAAAGCATCCTCGATGCCAAGGAGAATAGATCGCCGATGGACATGCGTGACATCGCTAAACTCGCGGGGGTTTCCAGTGCGACAGTGTCGCGCGTCATAAACGGCTCAAAGCTCGTGCGCCCGCAGACGGTCGACCGTGTCCGCAAGGTCATCGACGAGGTGAAGTTCTTCCCGAACACGAGTGCCACGACGCTGAAATATGGAAGGAGCGGTACGTATGGACTAATCATCCCGGATATTACCAATCCGTTCTTTCCTGAGTTCATCAAGTGTTTCGAAGCGATCGTGGTCGACAACGATCAAGAGATTCTTATGGCTACGACCGACCTTCAATCGGGGCGCATGCAGCAATCGATTCGGCGAATGCTGATTCGCAAAGTCGACGGTGTTGCCTTGCTTGCTTCGGAGATGGAGACAGAGCCGTTCGAAGACCTCATCCACAACCGTGTGCCTCTCGTGACGATGGATCGGGGCAAGACGGCCGACGGCTTGAGTGACGTGGCGATCAACAACAAGAGCGGCATGGATCAAGCTTTACAGCATCTGAAGGACCTGGGCCATACGAAGATCGGCTACATTGGAGGGTTTCCGGGGCTTACGATCTCATCCCACCGTGTGGACGCATTTGTCCGCGCCCTCAAGCGGGTCGGCCTCGTGCATCAACCGCAGTTCATCAAGGAAGGGAACTACCGAATTACAGGTGGCATGGCAGCCATGACGGAGCTGCTTTCAAGTCCAGATCGGCCAACTGCAGCCTTAACCGCGAATGATCTGACCGCCATCGGCGGTATGCGTGCAGCGTTGCAGATGGGGTTCGAGATTCCTAGAGATATCTCGATCATCGGATTCGATGACATAGACATGAGCGACATCATTCATCCGCCATTGACTACTCTGCGGTTGCCTAGGCCTGAACTGGCGAGAGCGTTCTTCGATGCCCTTGAGCATCTGAAATCCCATCCAAATACCCTGGGGCAGCAGTACAGCGTCAAGACGACCCTGGTCGTTCGCCAGTCCACCGGCCCGGCCCGACAGCGTGCTAGGAAACCTTAGGTCGCCGGGTGGTAATCGGACCGCTTGAGCGTCGTACGAAAGCAAGCTCGGAACTGCTAAAGACCATAGTTAAATGATTATATTGAACGATAGTTTTCTCCCCTGGGCGGCTACTGCATGCTCGTAGTAAGGAGTGCTTGTTAGATCTTCTGTTTCTCGAATCCGGGTTGATACCTCTCTTGTGTTGACTAACTGTTGAGCCTCATTCCTCGGTGTGTGGCAATGCCGTGTTTTTTGTCGATCTAAAACTCTCAAGCAGCTCCTTCCGCGTCATACTGCCGTGCAGCAGCAGTGGATGGTCGTCGGCTCAACTCAACAGTACAGGGACTGCGCTCATTTACTCCACTTACTTTGGAGGAAGTGGCGATCCAGATGAAGAACAGTGCGATTGCACCACAGCGATTACTGCAGATGCTTTAGGAAGTATCTATCTCACAGGTGTAACCGTGTCAACCGACTTGCCCATCACGCTGGGAGCTTTTCAGACATTGCCATTTTCCCCAGGCGCATTTGTGACAAAGTTCAATGGGCGGAGATGAAGGCCCTTTCAACGACAACAACTACCGTGGTCGCGAATACTAACCCACAGACGGCAAGAAAGCCTGTGACGTTTTCCGTGGTTGTAAGCGGAAGTGGAAATAGCACTCCTTCCGGAATGGTGGGCGTAAGCGTCAATGGAAATGCCTGGTCGAACTACATCCTGGACCAGTCGGGCAGCGTGGTTTTTTCGATGTCCAATCTGCCGACCGGCAAGGACACCATTGTTACGTACTACCTCGGTGACGCGAACAACGCACCGAGCACAAATTATCTTGATCAAAACGATCTCCCCCGGCAGCGGCAACCTTCCTGTTGTCATCGTCGCGACACCTAGCTCGAATCCCTCTGTCGTTGTGGCGCTGCGGTGTAAAACCTGTCCCATAGTGCCTC
>Ga0193716_1000749_pt1 | contig 19418 bp, 15 predicted proteins | sample U2c1metaG_FD_145901 | JGI IMG/M metagenome (GOLD analysis project Ga0193716, IMG submission 145901) | Soil microbial communities from a riparian zone of the East river system, Colorado, United States - U2c1 | ecosystem: Environmental > Terrestrial > Soil > Riparian zone | place: USA: East River...
CGGCCTCGATCGCGCACGAGATCCGCAATCCGCTGGCGGCCATCCGCTATTCGGCGCAGCTTCTGGCCGAGTCGACGGATTTGAACGACACGGACCTGCGCATGGTGGAGATCATCAACAACCACTGCGTGCGGTTGAACGAAATCATCGAGAACATCCTGCAGCTATCCCGCCGCGAGCGCTCGCGGCCGGAGACCCTGGACCTGGGACAGTGGGCGCAGAATTTCGTGGTGGAGTACCGCCAGGGCAACGACCTGGGCAACGACGTATTGCGCGCGGTCACTTCCGCCGACGCCGTCACCGCCGTGGCCGACCCGCAGCACTTGCAGCAGGTGATCTGGAACCTGGTGCAGAACGCCCTGCGCTATGGCCGCATGCCCAACGAGCCGGCGCGGGTGATGCTGGTGGCGCGCAACGCCGAACACGGGTTGCCTATCATCGAGGTGATCGACCGGGGGCCGGGCATCCCGCCGAAGGTGGCCGCGCAGATCTTCGAACCGTTCTTCACGACGCACGAATACGGCACGGGACTGGGCCTGTACCTGGCCCGGCAGATGAGCGAGGCGAACCAGGCGGCGCTGGAATACGTGCGCGTGGCCGGCGGCGGCAGCTGTTTCCGCATCACCCTGACCCCGCCCGCGCGGCACCCGGTACCGGCCGCCGCGGCCGTCCGGACATGAGGGGAGCCTTGCGTTATCGCCCGGCACGGGTATCTTTGCCGGGGGGGAAGACTACCGGCATGCTGACGTACTCATGAGCAAACAGACCGTACTGGTCGTCGACGACGAACGGGATATCCGTGAACTGTTGACGATCACACTAGGGCGCATGGAGCTCGAGGTGGACTCCGTGGGCAGCGTCGGGGAAGCCCGCGCCGCCCTCGACGGGCGCCGCTACGACCTCTGCTTCACCGACATGCGCCTACCCGACGGCAGCGGCCAGGAATTGATCGAGCTGATCGCCGAGCGTTTCCCGGAGACGCCGGTGGCGATGATCACCGCCTACGGCAACGTTGACGCGGCGGTCAACGCGCTCAAGGCCGGCGCCTTCGACTTCGTCTCCAAACCGGTCGACATCCAGCTGCTGCGGCGCCTGGTGCGCACCGCGCTCAAGCTGTCGGAGGAGCGCAAGGCCGGCATCAGCGCCAGCGCCGCCGCGGGCGACCCGTCGAACCGGCTGATCGGTGCCTCAGCCGCCATGCAGCAGGTGCGCGCCACCATCGCCAAGCTCGCCCGCAACCAGGCGCCGGTGTACATCGGTGGCGAATCGGGCGTGGGCAAGGAGCTGGTAGCCCGTCTGATCCACGACTTGGGCCCCCGCGCCAACGGTCCGTTCGTGCCCGTCAATTGCGGCGCGATTCCGTCCGAATTGATGGAAAGTGAATTCTTCGGCCATCGCAAAGGCAGCTTCACCGGTGCCCACGCCGACAAGGAAGGCCTGTTCCAGGCCGCCCAGGGCGGCACGCTGTTCCTGGACGAAGTAGCGGAACTGCCCTTGCACATGCAGGTGAAACTGCTCCGCGCCATCCAGGAAAAGGCCGTGCGCCCGATCGGTGGCCGCGACGAAATTCCCGTCGACGTGCGTTTGCTCTCTGCCACGCACAAGAACCTGGCGGCGCTCGTGGACGAGGGCCAGTTCCGCCAGGATCTCTTCTACCGCATCAACGTGATCGAACTGCGCGTACCGCCCCTGCGCGAGCGCCGCGGCGACGTCCCGGCGCTGGCGCAATTCATCCTGGCCCAGCTGGCTGCCGAAAGCGGTGGCACGGTCGGGCGCCTGCAGCCGGCCGCACTGGCGGCGCTGGAGGAATACGAATTCCCCGGCAACGTGCGCGAGCTTGAGAACATCCTGGAGCGGGCCATGGCCATGAGCGATGGCGAGACCATCGAGGCGGCCGACCTGATGCTGCCGCAGCGGCTGGCGCGCGCCACGCCCAACGGCGGCGCACCGGCGCCCGTTGCAGAAGCCGCGCCCGTGGCCGCCGCGCAGAATCCCGGCGGCCTGGAAGATTACATCTCGAACATCGAGCGCGATGCCATCGTCAAGGCGCTGGAAGAATCCCGCTATAACAAGACGGCCGCGGCGAAGAAGCTCGGCATCACCTTCCGCGCCCTGCGCTACAAGCTCAAGAAGCTCGGCATCGACTGATGCCGAGCACTTGAGTCAAGCCTTGCCCAGGGCCTCGCGCACCACCCGCAACAACGCCCTCACCTCGATCGGCTTGTCCAGCGCGTAAAGGCGCTCGAGCGGCGGCAGGCCTTCAAGGTCGGGCGGCGAGCCTGGCCGCGACAGCAGCAAAACCGCGCCGTCGTAGCCGTGCTCGAGCAGGGCGGCCAGGGTACGCACGCCGGTGAAGAGGTTCATGTCGGCATCGAGTACGACCAGGTCGGGAATGCCGTGGGCCTCGATCCACTGCAACGCAGCCGTGCCGCTCTGGCTGGCACCGGCCTGGTAACCGTAGGCATTGAGCGTATCGGTGAGCAGCGACAGCTGCATGGCTTCCTCGACCACGACCAGCACGCGCTCGGCCTCGCCCTGCAGGGTTTCCTCGTGAACGCCATCTTCGATGTCCCCACCCTCGGTCAGCGGCAGGTACAGGTGGAAGGCGGTGCCTTCACCTTCAACGCTGTGCACGCGCATCAGGCCGCCATGGCTGGCCACGATGCGCTTGCACGAAAGCAGCCCCAGCCCAGTGCCGGTTTCCTTGGTGGTGAAGAACGGTTCGAACAGTCGGCGCAGCACTTCCGGTGCCATGCCCTGGCCATTGTCGATCACCGACAGGCGCAGGTAACGGCCGGGCGCCGCGGATTCTCCCCCTTCAAGGAAATCGACATCGAGCATTTCACCGGCCGTCTCCACCTTCAGCGTGCCGCCATCGGGCATGGCCTGGATGGCATTCAGGCACAGGTTCAACAGGCATTGCTGCAACTCGGTGTGGTTGCCCTCGAAGGTGACGTCCGCGTCGAAGACGTCCACGCTCATGTCGATACCACGCGGCACGCTGCCTTGCAGCAGCAGGCCCAGCGCATCGAGCAACGCTCCCAGGCGCACCTGCTCGGCGCGTCGCGCGCCACGCGCGAAGGAAAGCATCGAGGACACCATTTCCAGGCCACGCCGGCCGCAGTCGCGCACCAGCGCCCCCAGGCGGGCCAGCCGCGGATCGTCGGCGTAGTCTTCCAGCGTGTCGCCGGCCAGCAACAGCGGTTGCAGCAGGTTGCGCAAGTCGTGGCTCAAGCCCCCGGCCAACAGCGCCAGGCTCTCGAAGCGCTGCGCGCGGATCAGTTCCATCTCCGCGCGGGCACGGGCGCGCTGCTCGTCGGCCTCGCGCAGCGCGCGGCGCACGGCGCTGGCCAGGCGTGCATGGTGCTGTTTAAGGATGTAGTCGGTGGCGCCGTTACGCAGCGCCTCGATGGCCGCTTCCTCGCCCAGGGTGGCCGAGACGAAGATGAAAGGTATATCCGAGCCGCGCGCGCGCAGGATCTCCAGCGCGCGCTGGCCACTGAAGCCAGGCAGGCTGAGGTCCGATAGAACGATGTCCGGATGGAATTCGTCAAGGCATGCGATGAAGCCCTCTTCGTCTTCCACCAGACGCACTTCGTAGGCCATGCCGTCGGCCTCGAGCTCACCTAAAATGAGCTCGGCGTCGAGGGGATTGTCCTCGACTTGCAATATGCGCACGGTGCCGTGGGCGGCTTCACGCAGCGGTGCCATTGGATCGCCCCTCCAGTCCATCGACGCCCCTGGCCTATTCGCCTTCCGGGCGCTGGTTCAGCACCGCCCAGAAATGGCCAAGGGTCTGCACCGCGGTGAAGAATTGCTGCACGTCCACAGGCTTCAGGACATAGGCATTGACGCCCAGGTCCCAGCTGCGCGCAAGGTCGCTTTCCTCCCGTGACGAGGACAGGATCACCACCGGGATTCGCTTCAAGGCGCTGTCCGCGCGCATCTGGGTGAGGGCTTCCAGGCCGTCCATCCGCGGCATCTTGATGTCCAGCAGCACCACCGCGGGAACCTCCGGCGGACGGTTGGCGAAACGACCGCGTGAATGCAGGAAATCCATGCATTCCACGCCATCCTCGACGTGGACGATGGGGTTGGCAAGCTTCGCCTCGCGCAGGGCGTCGATGGCCATTTCGGCATCCGCCGCGCTGTCCTCGACAAGCAGGATGGTACGAAGATCACGCTGGTTCATGCTGCCTCACCTGTGCTGAAAGCCTTGCCCATGTCGCTGGCAGGCAGGGAAAAATGGAAGCTGGCGCCATGATCGACCTCGCCCTCAGCCCAGGTACGCCCGCCGTGCCGGGCGACGATGCGCCGGACGTTGGCAAGCCCGATGCCGTTGCCGGGAAACTCCGACGCACGGTGCAACCGCTGGAATACGCCGAACAATTTGGCAGCATATTGCATGTCGAACCCCGCGCCATTGTCGGTCACGGAAAATTCCCAGTCACCCGAACGGCCGCGCTCGCCTTTCACCTCGATTCGCGCGCGCGCGCTGTGCGCCGTGTACTTGATCGCGTTGCTGAGCAGGTTCTGCCATACCGTGCGCAGCATGTTCTCGTCGCCCACCACGATCGGCAGCGGCGCGATGACCCATTCGATCTTGCGGTCGCCCGCCTCGGTTTCAACCAGCGCACGTGCCTGCTCGACGAGCGATTGCATGTCCATCGGCTGCAATCGCAACGCCCCACGGCCCAGGCGCGAGAATACCAGGAGGTCGTCGATCAGCTGCGCCATGCGCCGGGCCGAGGTACCGATGATATCGATGTAGTGCCGCGCGCGCTCGTCGGCCACTTCGGCCAGGTGGGTCTCCAGCTTGCTGGAGAAGCCGGCGATATGGCGCAAGGGCGCACGCAGGTCGTGCGACACCGAGTAACTGAAGGCCTCCAGCTCACGGTTGACATCGGACACCTGTTCCACCTTGCCCTCGAGCTGGCGGTTCAGTTCGTTGACGCGCTGCTCCACCAGGGCGCGTGCGGTGATATCGCTGACCGTCACCAGCACCGCCGGATGCTCGGTGCCCGGCTCCTCCAGCCGGCGTGCATTGATCACCACCGTGCGGTCGACCCCGTCGACCGTGCGCTGGTTCATTTCGAAATCCCATAGCTCGCGGTCGCGGGCCAGCACGTCGGACAGGCGCTGGAGCAATGCCGGGGCACTCCATGCGCCATTGCCCAGCGAGGAGAGCGGTACCGACACGGTAAGGTCTTCCACCCCGTAAAGCTCGCCGAAAGCCTCGTTCACCAGCAGGGTATTGAGCCTGGCGTCGAGCATGGCGATGGGCTCGCGCACGGCCTGGACGATGAGCCCGGATCGCTGTACCGCGAACCGCGCCACGGCTTCCGCCTCCAGGCGCCGGGCGATCTGCCGCTCGGACAGCACCACCAGGGTCACCAGCAGGATGATCTGCGCCGCCGACGTACCGAAGAGGATCCACTGGTTGTTGCGGTCCAGGCGCTGGGCCTCGACCCGGCGCTGGGCGAGCAGCTTGTCTTCGTCGGCAATGATCGCATTGAGGGTGTTGCGAAAAGCAAACAGCCGGGCTGCGTCGGCCATCGAGGCATAGGCGCCGGCCTTGTCGCCCGCGGCCATGCGCGCCAGGGCCTGGTCCATCAGCGTGATGCGGCCGATGGTCATGGATTCGAGCGAGCCCACGCGCACCTGTTGATTGTTGTTGTCGCCGGTAAGCGCCCGCAGTTGGCGTACCAGTTCGACGGTCTCGTTATGGGCACTTTTGGCGCGCTCGTCGAGCGCCGGGCTGTTGGCGCCTGCAAGCATGGCGTAGATCGCCGCCTCACTGTCGCGGAGCGTGGCTTCCACGCCGAACGCGCGTGCGCGCACCTCGGCCGTATGCGTGACCCAGTCGCGGGCCCGCGTGGCATCGGCGGCACTGTCGCGGGTGACGACATACGGAAGCGCGACAATGATCAGCACGGCGATCAGAAGTCCCGCTAGTCGCCAGCGCAAGACCGTACGTTCTTTCATCTCCCCCCGCTTTCTTATCGTCGGTGTCGCGCCGAATCTCGCCTATTCTCGCATGGTTACACGCCAGCGCCCCGGTGCCGAGGGCATCGGGGCGCGCGTTTTTGGTGCTCTAGATGCCCACCGGGCCGTGAACCGGGCGTGACGGTCCCCTTAGGGGGCACCGCCATACGGGCTCATCGCCTGCGGCCGGGAGGCCGTGGAACTGCCCCACGCCTTCTGCGGGGTGGCCGACATCACGAAATGCAGTTCCCCGCCGGCAAGAATTTCCCCATGGCTGATCCAGGTACGTTCCAGCGGCTTGCCGTCGAGGGTGACGCTTGCCACGTACGGGTGGGCGTCGTCCAGGTGCTCGGCGGTTACCGTGAAGCGCTTGCCCGAAGGCAGGTTCACGGTGGCTTTGGCCACGAACGGCCGGCCGATCGCGTACTGGTTGCTGGCCGGGGCCACCGGATAGAAACCCAGCGAGGTGAACACGTACCAGGCAGACATCTGGCCCAGGTCGTCGTTGCCCACCAGGCCTTCGGGCGTGGGCTTGTACTGGGTGTCCATGATCTGCTTCAACCGGCCCTGGGTCTTCCAGGGGGCGCCGGCGAAGTCGTAGAGGTAGGCCAGGTGGTGGCTGGGCTCGTTGCCGTGTGCGTACCAGCCGATCAGGCCGGTGATGTCCTCGACGTGGGCGAAGGATTTCGGATCCACCTTCGCTTCGAACACCTGGTCCAGCCGATCGATGAACTTCGCGTCGCCGCCCAGCAGGGTGATCAAGCCGGCCACGTCCTGCGGCACGTACCAGGAATACTGGTAGGCGTTGCCTTCGGTGTAGTCGCTGCCATAGCCGGCCGAAGCCGGGTCGAACGGTTCCCGGAAGCTGCCGTCGGCCTTGCGCGCACGGGCGAAGCCGGTCTTCTCATCGTAGGTGTTACGCCAATTGGCCGCGCGCTTGTAGAAGGTGGCGGCGATATCGTCCTTGCCCATGGCCTTGGCGGCCTGGGCGAGGGTCCAGTCGTCGAAGGCGTATTCGACTGTCTTGGAGGCGGCCTCCGGGCTCTTGTCGATGGCCACGTAGCCGTTCTTCATGTAGCCGTCCAGACCGCCGTAGGGGCCATAGGTGGCGCTGGCCACCATGGCTTTCAGGGCTGCGTCCGCGTCGTAGCCGCGGATGCCCTTGACGTAGGCATCGGCAATCACGGGCACGGCGTGGTAGCCGATCATGCACCAGGTTTCCAGACCCTGGTAGGCCCACACGGGCAGGATGCCGAACGGGCTGGACTGCTGTGCGGCGATCAGCGAGCTTACGAAATCGTTGCTGCGGTCGGGCTCAAGCAGCGTCATCAGCGGCTGCTGCGCGCGATAGACATCCCACAGCGACCACGTGGAATAAAAGGTGAACTTGTCGGCTTTGTGCACCTGGTTGTCCGGGCCGCGGTACTCGCCATTGACGTCCTGGGCCAGGCTCGGCGCGATCATCGCGTGGTAGAGCGCGGTATAGAACATGCGCCGGGTGGCGGCAGGCGCGGTAACGTCCACGGTGGACAGGGCTTTCTCCCAGGACTGCCGCGCACCGGCGCGGGCAGCGTCGAAGTCGAGGTTCTTGCCGTCTGCATCGAGGTTGGCCACGGCGTTGTCCTCGCTCACGGAGGAGATCGCCACCTTGACCGTGAGCGGTGCTTTGAGCTGGCCGAAGTCGAAGACGCCCAACAGCCCGCGGCCGGTTTCGGCGTCGGTGTTGTAGCCCTTCTGGCCGGGACCGGCGAAGCCCTTGTAGGGGACGTCCGACTCCTTGTTGTACAGCTCGCGAGAGGCCATCGGCTGCGAGAAGCGCATGGCGAAGAACAGCTGGCGCCCCGGTGCCCAGCCGCGGGTGGTGCGGCCACCAGTGACGGTGCCATCGGGCCGCACGCGCAACGACGCCCACAGCACCTTGCCGTCGTAGTCGTAGATGCTCGGGCGAAGGTCAAGCAGCACATGAGCCGGCTTGCCCTTTGGGAACGTGTAGCGGTGGAACCCCACGCGCTGGTTGGCGGTGAGCTCGGCACGTACGCCGTAGTCGCTTAGCGTGACCGCGTAGTACCCTGCCTCGGCTTTCTCGGTGTCGTGCGAGAAGCGCGAGCGGTAGCCAGAACCAGGCTGTTCGGGGGTGCCGGGATCAAGCTTCACTTCGCCCGCGATCGGCATCACCAGGAAGTCGCCCAGGTCCGAGTGGCCGCTGCCGGAGAAGTGCGTATGCGAAAAGCCCAGCAGGCTAGTATCGGCAAACTGGTAACCGGCGGCATATTTATAGGAATGCTTGAAATCCGGCATGGCCGTATCCGGGCTTAGCTGGATCATGCCGAAGGGCACGGTGGCACCGGGAAAGGTATGCCCATCGCCACCGGTACCGATCATCGGGTCGACCGCTGCCCAGGCTGAATGGCCCGCGGGGTCTGCGGCATGGACCAGCGGTGAGGCCAAGCCTAAGGCCATGGCCAGGGAGGCAACGAGGGGAATAGGGGATCGTGCGGTCATGCGGGCTCCGGGGCCGCCAAAGGCGGGTTGGCAGGGGAAAAACCGGCTTGGATCGTTCTAAAATTGAAAAAACTATCACTTTTGGGACTTTCGTGCATGCTGCGCCGCGTGATGCAATTCGCGCCCTGCACAGGCGATGATGGCCTTGTTTAGATCGTTACAAGTATGCTCCCACCTCGGCTGCCGCCCTTTTTTTGGCCGCCCGACTGTTCACTTCCGCCAGGGGACCCTAGGCATGCCTGACACCGCTGCGAAAAGGACCGTCCGCGATGCCCATGCATAGCAAGCCGCCCACACGACGCAAGGTGACCCTTGCCGACATCGCCGCCGGCTGCGATGTATCGCGCGCCACGGTATCGCTTGTGCTGCGGGGCAGCCCGCTGGTGAACAAGCGTACCCGGGCCAAGGTGGAGGCGGAACTCAAGCGCCAGGGCTATGTGTACAACCGTGCCGCCGCGAACCTGCGGCGCCGCACATCAAGCTCCATCGCGCTGGTGATCAACGACCTGGGCAATCCCTTCTTCGCCGAATTTGCTGCCGGCGTGGACGAAGCCCTGGGGTCGGCCGGCTACGTCACCCTGCTGGGCAACACCGGTGAATCGCCCGAGCGCCAGCAGGCGGTGTTGTCCTCGCTGATCGAGCACGGCCCGGCGGGCATCATCCTGTCGCCGGCCGAAGGCAGCGACGATGCACGCGTGATCGCCGCCGTAGGACGGCACACCCCACTCTTGGTATTCAATCGTTCGCTGGGCGAAGCCTCAGCCGACGACGCGCCGTGGGACACCCTGGTGCTGGACAACGAACGCGGCACGCACCTTGCCACCGAGCATTTGATTGCACTGGGCCACAAGCGCATCGCCTTCTTTGGCGGTCACCGCGATTCCAGTTCCTGCCGCCAGCGTCGCCAGGGGTACCTCGACGCCATGAAGGCCGCAAGCCTTGCCGTGGCACCGGGCTGGCTGGTGGAAAGCGCTCCCACGCGCCTTGAAGCGGCGCGCCAGGCTGGCGCGCTGTTCAACCGCGACCCCGCGCCCACGGCGGCTGTTTGCTACAACGACGCGGTGGCCCTGGGCCTGATGCTTGGCCTTACCTCGCGCGGCCGGCGGCCGGGCGAGGACTTCGCCATCGTGGGCTTCGACGACATTGCCGAATCGAGCGTGAGCGTTCCACCCCTGACCACCATTGCGGTGGATCCGCGCGACCGTGGCCGCCAGGCGGCCGAACTTGTTCTGGCCCGCATCGGCCATCCCGACATGGAAGCCACCCATACCACCGCGCCCGCGCGCCTGGTGGTGCGTGATTCATCCTGCCGTCCCGCATCACCCTAAGACCTACGCCAAGGAGTACACAATGGCCTTTGCCTCAACCCCGCGCCCCGGTTCCGCCACGCCTTCGGGCGATGACCACCGGTATACGTATTTTCCCCTCGCGCTCGGGGTGATGACGACCATTTTCTTCATGTGGGGTTTCCTTACCTGCCTGAACGACATCCTGATCCCCCACCTGAAGGCCGTGTTCGAACTGAGCTACGCGCAGGCGCTGCTTATCCAGTTCACCTTCTTCGGCGCGTACTTCGTGATGTCGCTCCCGGCCGGCCGTCTGGTGGCGCATCTGGGTTACAAGCTCGGCATCGTCGCGGGGCTGGTGATCGCCGGCATCGGCGCTGCGATCTTCTGGCCGGCAGCCGCGGCGCATTCGTATCCGGCGTTCCTGGGTGCGTTGTTCGTGCTGGCCACCGGCATCACCGTGCTGCAAGTGGCCGCCAACCCTTACGTGGCGCTGCTGGGTCCTGAAAAAACCAGTTCCAGCCGCCTCACCCTGGCCCAGGCGCTGAACTCGTTCGGCACCGCGCTGGCCCCGCTGTTCGGTGGCTTCCTGATCCTCTCCAACCAGGTGCGCACGGCGGCTGACATCAACGCCATGCCGGCGGCCGAGCAATTGGCTTACCGCACGCAGGAAGCCCATGCCGTGCAGGGCCCCTACATCGGCCTTGCCGTGGTGCTGGTACTGCTGGCGGTGTTCGTATACCTGTTCAACCTGCCGGCGCTGAAGGAAACCACCGAGCAGGCCGACACCTCACACCACACCCTGATGGATGCCTTGCGCACGCCGCACGTGTTCTTCGGCGTGCTGGCGATCTTCTTCTACGTCGGCGGCGAAGTGTCGATCGGCAGTTTCATGGTCAACTACCTGTCGCTGCCTGACATCGGCAACATGAGCGAGCAGCGCGCCAGCCATTTTGTTTCGTTCTACTGGCTGGGCGCGATGATCGGCCGGTTCATCGGTTCGTCGCTCCTGGCCGTACTGTCGCCACGCAAGCTGCTGGCCGCCTTCGCCGCCATCAACATGTTGCTGGTGGTCACCACCATGAGCACTTCGGGCACCGTGGCCGTGTACAGCATCGTTGCCATCGGCCTCTTCAACTCGATCATGTTCCCCACCATCTTCGCCCTGGGCATCGAGCGCCTGGGTCCGCTTACCAGCAAAGCCTCCAGCCTGTTGATCATGGCGATCGTGGGCGGCGCACTGATTCCCTGGCTGCAGGGCGCGCTTGCCGACCACATCGGTTTGCAGCACGCATTCTTCCTGCCGCTGATCTGCTACGCGTACATCGTGTTCTATGGCGTGTCGGGCTCGAAGGTACGCAACCTGCCTTCCTCCTGACGCACCGCTTTTCCTTTTGGTTTCCCACGGTTCCCCATGTCTGCAATCCTCTGTTTCGGCGAAGCGCTGATCGATTTCCATCCCCAGCCGCAAGCCACGCCCGGTTCGCCGGACGCATATATCCCCTTCGCCGGCGGCGCGCCGGCGAACGTCGCCGTGGCTGTTGCGCGGCTGGGCATGCCTGCGCGTTTCGCCGGAATGCTGGGCAAGGACATGTTCGGCGATTTCCTGCTCAAGAGCCTGCACGACGCCGGCGTCGATACCCGCAGCGTGGTACGCACTGACGAAGCACACACCGCGCTCGCCTTCGTGGCGCTGGCCGCCAATGGCGAACGCAGTTTCAGCTTCTACCGGCCGCCCTCTGCGGACTTGCTGTTCCGGCCGGAGCATTTCCACGCCGACGGCTTCAACAACGTTGCCGTATTCCACGTGTGCTCCAATTCGATGACCGAGGGTGCGATAGCCGCCACTACCGTGGCTGGCATGCGCCGTGCGCGCGACGAGGGCGCCCTGGTGAGCTTCGACATGAACCTGCGGCCGGCGCTGTGGCCGCGTGGTTTCGACCCGCGGCCGCGGATGTGGGATGCCCTGCTGGTGGCCGATGTGGTGAAACTGAGCGCCGAGGAACTCACCTTCCTGTGCCAGGATGACAGTGAAGAAGCCGTATTGACACGCATCTGGACCGGCACCGCGCAGCTGGTGGTGGTGACCGACGGTGATGCGCCCATGCGCTGGTTCACCAAGGGCCAGCAGGGCGTGTTCGCCGGTTTCGCCGTGCGAGCGGTGGACACCACCGCCGCGGGCGATGCCTTCGTCGGCGGCCTGCTGTCGAAGCTCAGTAATGAAGGCGTCACCGCCGCCACCCTGCCGGCGCTGGTAGCCGATATTCCCCGCCTGCACGGCCTGCTGCGTTACGCGGCCGCCTGCGGCGCCATCACCGTTACCCGCAAGGGCTCCTTCACCGCGATCCCCGACGCCGGCGAAGTCGATGCCTTCCTGGAGATGAATGCATGACCATCCTGCCCGACTTCCACGACGAAAACGTGTTGCGCGAGCACATCGCCACCACCATGGCGTTCTACGATCCGCGTTCGCTCGATCCCGCTGGCGGCTTCTACCACTATTACAAGGACGACGGCACGGTTTATGACCGCAGCCACCGCCACCTGGTAAGCAGCACGCGCTTCGTCTTCAACAACGCGATGGCGTCCATCGAGTTCGACGATCCGCACTACATCGACGCCACCCGCCACGGCCTGGCCTACCTGCGCGACGTGCACCGCAACCCGCAGACCGGCGGCTACGCCTGGACCTTGCTGGGCGGCAAGCCAGAAGACACCACCAATCACTGCTACGGCGTGGCCTTCGTGCTGCTGGCGTATTCCACCGCGGTCAAGGCCGGTGTGCTCGAAGCGCTACCGTGGATGGACGAAACCTGGGATCTGCTGGAGAAACACTTCTTCGAGGCAGACCCGGGCCTGTACCGCGACGAAGCCGACGCAAACTGGAATTTCTCCAGCTACCGCGGCCAGAACGCCAACATGCACATGTGCGAGGCGATGCTTGCCGCGTACGAGGCCAGCCAGGACCGCCGCTACCTCGACCGCGCACTGCTGCTGGCCGACCACATGACGCGCCGCCAGGCGGCCAAGGCTGAGGGATTGGTGTGGGAACACTACGACATCCACTGGAATGTCGACTGGAACTACAACAAGGACAACCCCAAGCACCTGTTCCGCCCCTGGGGATTCCAGCCCGGCCACCAGACCGAATGGGCGAAGCTGTTGATGATCCTGGATCGTTTCCTGGGCGGCGAAGGCAACGCGCCGGCATGGTTGCTGCCGACGGCGCGCCACCTGTTCGACGAGGCCCTGAAGCACGCCTGGGACGATGAATTCGGTGGCATCGCCTACGGTTTCGCGCCGGATGGTCCGGTGTGCGACGACGACAAGTATTTCTGGGTTCAGGCCGAATCGCTCGCGGCCGCGGCGCTGTTGTCCGAACGAAGCGGCGATCCTTCCTACAGTACCTGGTACGACAAGATCTGGGCGTACTCGTGGGAGCACATGGTCGATCACCAGTACGGCGCGTGGTTCCGCATCCTCACCCGCGACAACCGCAAGTACGACGACGAAAAAAGCCCCGCCGGCAAGACCGACTACCACACCATGGGTGCAGCCTACGAAGTGATCGCGGCGATGCGCCGCGGCTGGAAGTAGCGCGCCGCAGAACGGGGTCAGAGTAATTACTCTGACCCCCAATCATCGCTCTGACCCCCAACCATCGCCTCGGGTGTCAGGCCCTGGCACGCCGGGCGGGCGCCTTCTTGGCGGTCTTCTTCGCCGCCACCTTCTTCCCCGTCGATTTCTTCGCCGCGGCTTTCTTGCCCGCCGACCTGGCCGCCTTCGCCGTCGACTTCGCGGTAGCCTTCGCACCGCTCTTCGCCGCCGGTGTGCGCTTGTTGCCCGCGATGCTTTTCTTCAGCAGCGCCATGAAATCCACCACGTTGGTGGTGGCATCTTCCGGCGCCTCGTGTTCTTCCTCGATGTCCGCGGTGACGCCCTTCTTGGCCAGGCGCTTTTCGATCACCTTGCGCAGTTTTTCGCGGAACTCGTCGCGATAGTCGGAGGGTTTCCATTTGCCCGCCATCGATTCGATCAGCGATTTGGCCATCTCCATTTCCTTGGGCGTAATGCGGTAGTCCTTCGCATCCTTCCCGGGCAAGCCGTAGTCCTCGGGATCGATGATGTCGGCCGGGTAGCGCAACAGGTTCATCACCAGGGCGTTGTCCTGGGCCATCACGGCGGCCAGGTATTCCCGTGTGCGGATCACCACGCGGGCGATGCCCACGCGGTTGGTTTTCTTCAGCGTCTCACGCAGCAGCACATAGCCTTTCTCGGCTTTCTTCGCCGGCATCAGCACGTAGGGCTTTTCAAAGTACGACGGGGCGATCTCGCCGGCATCGATGAAGGTATCGATCTCCACTACTTCGTGGGCCTCGCTGGCGGCGCCGCGGATATCGGATTCCTCCAGCACCACGTAACTTCCCTTGCGGTACTCGAACGCCTTGACGATCTCCTTCCAGGGCACTTCCTCGCCGGATTCGGCGTTCACCCGTTCGTAGCGTATCGGCTTGTTGTCACGCTGGTCGAGCAGGCGGAAATGAAGGTCGTTGTGCCGCTCGCCGGACATCAGGCGGATCGGCACGTTCAGCAGGCCGAAGGATAGGGTGCCACTCCAGATGGGACGGGCCATGGCGTTGCACTCATGCGGGTGAGGTACCTAGAGCCTGCCGCCTGGCGCGTGGAGGTTGTGCATGTGTCTGAACGCAAGTTCCCGCTTAGCGGGAATTTCACTCTTTGCCCGCCATCGAAGCGCGAATCTAGGCCCATCAAGAAGGAGAAGCCCATGATCAAGCTCATTCCCCTAGCCGCCGGCCTGGCGTTGCTAAGCCTGGGTGCCGGCGCCCTGGCCCAGACCACGGCGAAATCGGCCCCGACAACCGCTCCGCGCCCGGCCCCGGTGGTGCGTACGGTGAACCCGCAGGCCGCGTCCATCGCCCAGCAACAGCAGATGCAGCAACGCGCCCAGCTGGAAAACCAGCAGATCTTCCGCCAGCAACAGCAGAAGTCGCAAACCGCGCAGGACCTCCAGCTGCAGCAGCAGCAGATGCGCCAGAACACGTCGCAGCAACAGCAGCAGCAGCAAGAGCAGACGAAGTCCGCGCTGCCGCCGAGCAACTCGGGGTACTAGGCTTCAGCCAGTCGCTGGAAGGTTTGAGGTTTGTCCGATGTGAGATCGGCTGAAACTTTGCGACCCTTACTATGGAAAGTGAGGCGTCGTTTCCGGGATCATTTGCTTGCCGTCGGGACAACTTCCGGCGGTCGGGTGTGGAAACCCGGTAACTGAGGTGGGGTACCGCAGGCGTCTACCTGCGGTACCCGACCTCGCCCCGCTTTCTTTTGCGGCGGGCGACCAGGCGGACTGCTGTCCGGCCGGTTCCTCAGTAACGGTTTTCCACCCTGGCTCGCCCGCCACTCTGAGTGCAAACAGAGTGGCGAATGAGTCAGCGCAGGACGGATGAACCATCGGGTCTCGTGGAAGTGATCCGCGGCTGGCTAACCGGTCACGAACGCCATGAGGTGACCGGGGCTGACAGGCAGCGCATGCCTGGGTGGTTCATTCGTCCGGTCCGTTGGCTCATCAACCTGCGATCAGCTTCTCAGCCGCCGCGGCACGCTCATTCAGCAGATCGCGCTCGCGATCGTTGCGCGTCATCCCCGCGGCGCGATGGAACTCGGCGGCTGCCTCGGCGTGGCGGCCCAGCTTCGACAGAAGGTCCCCACGGACACTGGGCAGCAGGTGATAGCCGCTCAACGCCGGCTCGTCCTTCAGGCGGTCGACGATCTCCAACGCCACCGCCGGTCCCTGCGCCATCGACAGCGCCACGGCACGGTTCAGTTCGATCACCGGTGAAGGCGTCTGCCGCAGCAGCACCTGGTAGAGCGCGTGGATGCGGTTCCAGTCGGTGTCTTCCGGACGCACGGCGCGGGCATGGCAAGCCGCCAGTGCCGCCTGTAATGCGTAGGGTCCGGCGGCACCGCCCAGGCGCTCGGCGGTGGCAAGGGCGGTCAGGCCACGCTGGATCAACAGGCGGTCCCAGCGCGAGCGGTCCTGGTCGAGCAGCAGGATCGGGGTGCCGTCGGCCGCCGTGCGCGCCGACGCACGCGACGCCTGCAATTCCATCAGGGCGACCAGGCCATGGACCTCGCTTTCCAGCGGCATCAGCCCGGCCAGCACGCGGCCCAGCCGCAAGGCTTCGTCGCACAAGGCCGGTCGCATCCAGTCGCCACCAGCGGTGGCGGCATAGCCCTCGTTGAACACCAGGTACACCACGCGCAGCACCGCGGCCAGCCGCGCCTGCAAGGCCTCGCCGCGGGGCACCTCGTAGGCGACCGCGGGATCGGCCAACGCACGCTTGGCGCGCACGATGCGCTGCGCGATGGTGGCCTCCGGTACCAGGAAGGCGCGGGCAATCTCGTCGGTGGAAAGGCCGCCCAGCAGGCGCAAGGTCAACGCGACCTGGGCTTCGGGCGAAAGCACCGGATGGCAGGCGGTGAACACCAGCCGCAGAAGGTCATCGCCGATGTCGTCGTCGAGCGCGGCGAACATGCGCGCCTGCTGCTCGTCGTAAACGTCATCGAGGTCGTGGATGATAGTTTCGTGTTTTTTCTCTGCCAGCACGCGGTGGCGGATGCGGTCGATGGCGCGGTTCCGGGCGGTGGTCATCAGCCACGCGCCGGGCTTATCAGGCACCCCGTCGCGCGGCCACTGCTCCAGCGCCGCTACGAGCGCATCCTGGGCCAGTTCCTCTGCCGTGCCGACATCGCGCAATACACGGGCCAGTGCACCGATGATGCGTGGCGCTTCCATGCGCCACACAGCATCGATCGTCGCGTGGACATCACGGGCCAAACAGTTCTTCCGGCTCGTATAGCTGGCGGATTTCCACGACGGCTGAGTCCTTGCCCGGGAACGGATAGCTTTCGGCCCAGGCAATCGCACCGGCGATGGATGCCGCACGGACGATCCAGAAACCGGCCACCAGTTCCTTCACCTCGGCGAACGGCCCGTCGATCACCTGCGGCTTGCCGCCGGAGAACTTCACGCGCTTGCCGCTCCGGCTGGATTTCAGGCCCTCGCCCGCAACCAGATGCCCGGATTCCTGGCCGCGGCGGTTGGCGTCGGCCATTTTCGCCAGCACTTCCTTCGGTGGCACGAAGTCGGCTTCGGCAGCGTCGGTGGAGAGCAGCAACACCGCGTAACGACGGCCTTCGCCGGGGGCGGCAGGGTCACCGAAACCAGGCAGACCGCCCGGGCAACCCAGGTCACGTATCTCGATCTCGGCGTTGCCGTGGGCGTCTTCGATGGGCCACTGCTTGAGCCATTCGGCAGCCGCTTCCATGTCAGGCACATCGATCAGGCTGATGCCCGCGATCACTTCGCGCGCCTCGGCAAAAGGCCCGTCGATGACCACGGCCTTGCCGTCCTTGAAAGTGACGCGCACGGCCTGGCTGCTGGGCTTCAGGCCTTCGCCTGCGTAGACCCTGCCCTCCGCCTCCAGCGGACTGAAGTAGTCGCCCATGGCCTGGACCAGCTCAGGCCATGGCTTTACACCGGCTTCGGAGTCGGCGTCGCCACGCCGGAACAGAACGATCTTCATGGGTTATACCGACTCGCCGGCGTTGACCATCCATTCGATGCCATAGCGGTCGGTCAGCATGCCGAACCGCTCGGCCCAGAAAGTTTTCTGAAGGGGCATGGTAACGCTGCCACCTTCGGCCAAGCCGTTGAAGACCCGCTCGGCCTTCTCAAGGTCGGTGAAGTTGAGCGCGAGCGAAAACCCGTGGCTGCCGTTGTTCGGCATCGACGGATGCGCGTCGGATGCCATCAAGGTCTGGCCTTCAAACACCAGCCGCCCGTGCATCACCAGGTTCTTCGCGTCCGCCGAGAGTTCTTCACCCCCGGGGCCGTCGCCGTAGCGCGACATCATCACGATGTCGCCGCCCAGGATGCGCTGGTAGTGATTGATGGCCTCTTCGCAGGTGCCGCTGTAGAACACGTAAGGACTAAGCTTCATGGTCTTTTCCTTGATATGAATGTGGGTCGGGGCGATCAGTGGCGGGAGGTCAGTTCGGCGCGCTGGCGCTCTTCCTGTTTGCGCAGGTCGTCGGTCAGGACTTCGGCGAAGTCCTCCATCTCGAATATCTGGCGGATCTCGAGCTCGGTGCCCTCTTCCATCGGCGCCCGCTTCACCCACTCGATGGCTTCGTCGAGCGAGCGCACCTGGATCAACCAGAAGCCGGCCAGCAATTCCTTGGTCTCGGCGAAGGGGCCATCGATCACCTGGCGCTTGCTGCCGTCGAAGCGCACTCGCGCACCCCGGGAACTTGGATGCAAGCCATCGCCGGCGAGCATCACCCCGGCCTTGATCATTTCATCGTTGAACTTGCCCATGGCCTCGAGCAGGTCGTGGCTGGGCATAACCCCCGCCTCGGATTCCGCGCTGGCCTTTACCAGGATCATGAAACGCATGTCGCTCTCCGTGAGGCGCGTAATGCGCCATCTTCGTCCTTGCGTCGAAGGACGCTAGTGGAAATCGACACGCTGCCGCAAGAATTTTTCCGGGCTATTTCCTCCGGGCAAAAAGAAGGGCCTGCCCGGGGAGGCAGGCCCTTCGGCAGTTAGCCGTAGGGAACGATGTCGGTTCCATCCAGAAGAAATGGAATCAAGGAATTCACGGACTGCCATTGCCCACACTGCGGATCACCGTTGAATCCAATAGCAAGAACCTGCGCCACAGCAATCAGCATCGTTTCGGGAATACTTGTCCTGTGCGCCCTGACGATGACGGCACTATCGATCCAGCCAGGTAGAGTAGCGCCTGCTCGCTTCGATCTTCCGTTAAGACAGGTCCATCCATACGCTCACAAAGCTCAATAGCCAAACGTTTCCTGGCGCACAGAGTGAACAGACCCTTGAACAAATTGTCTCGGACAACGAGTAGCGGTGATGTCGCGTAATCTGATGCTTTTGAAACACTACTTCGATCACTCATTCTCGGTCCTCCGCCGAAGTTGGCTACTAACCGCTCTGATCATCGCAGCCATCGGTCTCGGGATCGGCGCAAGCATGACCATGATCACCGTGCTTCATGTCATATCTGGCGATCCTATGCCGGAACGGAGTGGCAAGCTTTTTTATCCCCATTTAAATCCGGCGCCAGCTGAATATTCACAGATCGATCCGGGCATCAATTTTACTTGGCCGGACGCCAATAATTTACTTCACGCTCATCGCGCCGTTCGACAAGCAGCCATGGTCGGAGGCCGTCTTGCCGTTACGCCTGAACAGGGCGAAAAATCGTTCTTTGGCGCGGGCCATTATGTAAGCAACGAGTTTTTCGGCATGTTCGATGCTCCCTTCTCTGTGGGATCCGCCTGGGACGCTCAAGCGGACGAAGAACGCGCACCGGTGGTCGTTTTAAACGGTGAACTTGCGCGCAAGCTTTATGGGAGCGCTGCCGCGGCTGTGGGGCAGGCGGTGCGATTGCAAGGTCGAGACTTCCAGGTTATCGGGGTGTTGCGCGATTGGCATCCCGAGCCACTTTTCTATGGTGGGCGGGCGGGTGACTGGGCATTTAAAAGCGAGGACGGGTTTTTTTTGCCTCTCTCCACGGCCATGGGCCTTAAGTTCCCGACCGCTGG
>Ga0193716_1000756_pt1 | contig 19296 bp, 16 predicted proteins | sample U2c1metaG_FD_145901 | JGI IMG/M metagenome (GOLD analysis project Ga0193716, IMG submission 145901) | Soil microbial communities from a riparian zone of the East river system, Colorado, United States - U2c1 | ecosystem: Environmental > Terrestrial > Soil > Riparian zone | place: USA: East River...
GGTAATTTCGCAATCGCCCAACGGCTGGCTGGACAAATTCGCCACATACCGGGTGCCGTCGATGTTCACGTGCAACAGGCATTCGATGCACCCACAATTCACATGGAAATCGATCGCACGCGCGCACAATCCGCCGGCCTGCAGGCCCGGGACGTCGCGCAAAACGTTCTGGTATCGTTGAGCTCCAGCTTTCAGACCTCCCCGGCCTTCTGGCTCGATCCCAAAAACGGCGTTTCCTACCAAGTGGCCGTACAAACTCCGCAATATCGCGTGGACTCTTATCAGGCGCTGCAGAACACACCGGTGACCGGGACGGCACCGGGAACTCCGCCGCAGATTCTCGGCAATCTTGTCAACACCACGACCACTTCGCGCCCCGCAGTCGTCACGCACTACAACGTTCAGCCCATGATCAACGTATACGCTGCCGTCGACGGCCGCGATTTGGGCGCAGTCTCCGATGAAGTATTCAAACGCGTAAACGAAGTCAAAAAAGACCTGCCTAGAGGCAGCCACATCGTTATCCGCGGCCAAGTGCAGACGATGAAAACTTCTTTCCAAGGCCTCGGCTTCGGTCTTTTGGGCGCCATCGTTTTGGCGTATCTCTTGATCGTTGTGAATTTCCAGTCTTGGCTGGATCCGTTCATCATCATCACGGCTCTGCCCGGAGCACTGGCTGGCATCTGCTGGATGCTCCTGCTCAGCCACACCACGCTGAACGTTCCTTCGCTGACCGGCGCAATCATGTGCATGGGCGTCGCCACGGCCAACAGCATCTTGATGGTTTCCTTTGCCCGCGAACAGATGGACGAAGGCAAAAACGCCCTGGATGCGGCCTTGGAAGCGGGATTTGTCCGCATGCGGCCGGTCCTCATGACCGCTCTGGCCATGATCATCGGCATGGTTCCCATGGCGATCGGCCTTGGGGAAGGTGGCGAGCAGAACGCTCCGTTGGGGCGCGCAGTCATCGGTGGATTGGTTTTCGCTACTTTTGCTACGCTGTTTTTTGTCCCCTGTGTTTTCTCGATTATTCATGGACGTCGCGATCGCAAAAGAGAGCAGCAGTTGGCGCAAGCCCCGCAAACGGCATAAACGCCCGAGAATTTGATGGAAGGTGGAGACCAGAGAAATGAAGGAACAAGATAGACACTCGCAGTTCGAACAAAAAGAGCGGCCGCCAGGCAAGAGTCATCTGTTTACGTTTCTTTTTGTCGTCGTGCTGGTGCTCGTTGTTTTCGGGGTATTCACACTTTTGCAACGGCATTCGCATTATCTGACGCTGGCCAACGAAACGGAAGCGATGGCGATTCCTACCGTCAGCGTAACGCACCCGATCGCCGAAGTGCCGCAGGAGGATATCGTTTTACCCGGCAGTTTGCAGGCCTACGTCGAATCTCCCATTTACGCCCGCACCAGCGGCTATCTCAAGAAATGGTACCGCGACATCGGCAGCCGCGTCCGCCAAGGGGAAATTCTTGCCGATATCGACACTCCGGAAGTCGACCAACAGCTCCTGCAGGCTCGCGCCGATCTCAACACCTCGCAAGCCAACGAAAACCTGTCGCAAATCACCACCACGCGTTTTGCCGAATTGCTGAAAACGGATGGCGTCAGCAAACAGGAAGCCGACAATGCCAACGGAGACTTTCAGGCCAAGCGCGCAATGGTGCAATCGGCCCAAGCCAATGTCGGCCGGCTCGAACAACTGGAATCTTTCAAACACGTTTATGCGCCATTCAGCGGCGTCATCACCAAACGCAACGTCGACATCGGCAATCTCATCAACGCCGGAAACGGGGGCGCTACGCAATTGCTGTTCACCCTTGCGCAAACCGATCCCATACGCGTCTATGTAAGCGTTCCGGAAGCCTACGCGCCCGCCATCCGCGCGGGCCTGGACGCCTATCTTGAACTCGCGCAGTATCCCGGCCAGAAATTCGCGGGCAAAGTAGTGAGAACTTCTGAAGCCATCGACACCGTTTCTCGCACTCTCCTCACTGAAGTTGACGTTCCCAACAAGAACGGCACATTACTTCCTGGCGGTTACGCGCAAGTGCATCTGAAAGTGAACGTTGCCAACGCCCGCCTCCAGGTTCCCGTAAACGCGCTGCTTTTTCGCTCCGAGGGTCTCCGTGCCGCCACTGTTGATGCCAATCACAAGATTCATCTTCGCGTTCTGTCCATCGGCCGCGACTACGGAACTACTCTTGAAGTCCTGAATGGCCTGGACGCATCCGACTGGATTGTCATCAATCCCGCAGATTCGCTGGACGAAGGCCAGGACGTTCACGTCAAAGAGATGCCCCAGCAAGCCGTACCCGGTGCGGCCGGCGGGGGAACCCCTGGTGCGCATCAGCCGGCGTCCGACGACAAGAAAGAAGCGGGGGCCAAGAAACAATAATGAGGCTTGCGAAACACTTCCTGCTCTTTTCCTCGGTCATGTCGTCGACACTTCTCGGCTGCACTGTCGGCCCAAACTATAACCGGCCAGCCGCGCAAGTTCCTGCGAAGTGGGATGTCGCCGAGCCCTGGCGCGAAAGCACTCCTCAAGACGCGCTTGCCAAAGGCCAGTGGTGGGATGTCTTTCATGACGACGAGTTGAAGGCCCTGGAAAAACAGGCCATCGACGCCAATCAAACCATCAAGGTGTCCGCGGCGCGACTCGAGCAAGCGCGTGCCGCGGCTTCCGTTCAGATCGCCACGCAATTCCCTACTCTCGGTACTGCCCCGGCAGTCGAGCGTCAGCGCCTTTCCGGCAACCGCCCGGCCAGCAGCACGTTTCCAATTACCGGGCCGTTCAATCAGAATTCCTACACGCTTCCTTTCACCGTCAACTACGAGGTCGATCTTTTTGGTCGCCGGCGCCGCAGCATCGAAGCAGCGCGAGCTTCCTATCAGGCCAGCGGCGCTGATCTTGAAAATGTTCGCCTGGTTATCACCGCGGAGCTTGCCGGCGACTATTTCACATTGCGACAGATTGATTCTGAAATCGGCATCCTCACCCGCACCGTGGAAACATTGCAGACCGGACTTAAGCTGGTCGATTCGCGCCACCGCGGCGGTGTAGCGTCCGGACTCGATGTCGCTCAGGAAGAAACTCTGCTCAACACCGTGCGCACACAAGCCACTCTTCTCCAGCAGCAGCGCAAACAGTTTGAAGACGCTATCGCCGTCCTCACCGGCCAGCCTGCTCCAGACTTTCACCTTCCGAGCAAGGAGTTAAACGCCGAGCCTCCACCGCTCAATCCCGGTCTGCCTTCGGACTTGCTCGAGCGTCGTCCGGACATCGCCGAAGCAGAACGGCAGATGGCCGTGGCCAACGCGCAAATCGGAATCGCGAAAGCGGCCTATTATCCATCGCTGAATCTTTTCGGCAGCGGCGGATGGCTCTCTGGCGACATTACCAAGCTAGCCAACGTACAAAGCACGTTTTGGGCGGTCGGTGCTAACGTCTCGCAAGCCATTTTCACTGGCGGGGCTCGCCGTGCCCAAGTCGAGTTCGCGCAAGCCGGTTATGACGCCAACGTTGCCAGCTACCGCGACACCGTTCTCAATGCCTTCCGGGAAGTCCAGGACAGCGTGACCGGCCTCACCGTGCTCGAACAGGCCCGCCAATCGCAACTCGACGCCGTTAACGCCGCGCGTAAAGCGCTCGACATCTCTGAAAACCGCTACAAAGGCGGCCTTGTGAACTATCTCGACGTCGTGACCGCGCAGCAAAACCTTCTGACCAACGAACAGCAACTCGCGATTATTCAGGGCCAGCGGCTGGTCACGGCCGTCCTGCTGGTCAAAGCGCTAGGCGGCGGCTGGGACGCCTCCAGCCTTTCTGCGCTGCAGGTAAGAACCAGGGCGAAAGACATCGTCGCGCCCTAAGCAGGGCAGCCGCTTCCGAGCGAGCTCCTCGACCCGTCTACCAATAGCGAATTTTGCGCGTCGATGAGCAACAGGAAGTGTATGCTGTTGGCAAATCCGCAGCAGGCACCGGTCCTCCAAAAATGAGTTGTTACGTGCCTGGAGGAGATCGAGATGAAAATCGCGATCTTGAGTCTGGTCATGGCGGCGCTTCTGCCAGCACCAACAAACCCGACAGCAGTGAGCACTCTTGCAACCGACTTTAAGGCTGGACAGGCGATTCGCGACTGCCCCCACTGCCCGGAAATGGTAGTCGTGCCCGCGGGTCGCTTTACCATGGGTTCTCCGGCCAGTGAGCCTGAACGCGGCGACGCGGAAGGACCCGAGCGCCAGGTCAACGTCCGCCAATTCGCCGCGGGAAAGTTCGATGTGACGCGTGGACAATGGGCCGCCTTCGTTAGGGCTACCCATCGGCGCACGACCGGAGGCTGTGCCTGGGCCGGACCCTCCAATGGAAAACTAGACCCCGGGCTTTCCTGGCGAAAGCTCGGCTTCGTTCAAGATGACACCCATCCCGTGGTCTGCCTGACCTGGCAGGATGCGCAAGACTATTCCCAATGGCTCAGTACACAAACCGGCCACCCGTACCGCCTGCTCAGCGAAGCGGAATGGGAATATGCCGCTCGCGGAGGAACTGCGACAGCTTATCCCTGGGGAGCAACTGCATCGCATGACCACGCCAATTATGGAGCCGACGAGTGCTGCTCCGGACTGGCCTCGGGACGCGACCAATGGGAAAAAACTTCACCGGTCGGTTCATTCCCCCCGAATGCGTTCGGTCTCCACGATATGCACGGCAATGTCTTGCAATGGGTGCAGGACTGTCTGGCAGTCTCGTATTCCGGTCTGCCGACCGATGGCTCGGCATACGAAAAGTCGATTTCTTTGACCGCAACCGGTCCGTTTCCTCCTGCCGATGTTACGGGTACAAACTCCTGCTCCTACCGCATGGTTCGCGGCGGAGATTGGGGCGATCCGCCTTCGATGATTCGTTCTGCGTCTCGGAATTATGGGCCGGGGCCGGCAACTACGCTGGGGAGTTATCGCAGCGGCGGCGTGGGCTTTCGCGTCGCCAGGACCCTGGACTAGCATTGCCCGTCCCGTCGCCATCGTTAGCCGAAATTCGTCTCGGCCGCGCAGGGCGCCCGAGGAACCAGAATATTCCCCGCTTCGCCTGACAGCCGGTCAACCGGAAGTTGCGGACGGAAATAAAAGTATTTCTTCGCAATCGTCTGCCTGCGCGACCCAATTTCGTTCTGCAAGAAATTCTACGCTCTACGTTCTAACTTCATGCAGCCTCGCGCTCCTGCTGTTTCCCGTACGCAGTTGCCAAGTTCAGAGCACCGGCCCCGGCAACTCTCCAGCGTCTGTGGGCATCTCTGTATCCATTGCAGCAAATCAGCAATCAGGTATCTGTCCCGTTACCCGAATTCAACCTGTGGTTCCTGAAAAGAGGCCCTCTTCATGAACTCGTCACATTGCTCTGCCCGGTCCCGTGCTCGAAACGTACGTCTCGCGATCCCAGTTTTCCCATTGCAAGTTTGGCTTCCCGCATTGCTGTTGCTGACATTTTTGGGCGCGCCATCCGCAAGTAATGCCCAGACCGGAGCAAGCGAAAAATCTCCTCACTCTGCAGGTTGGGTTGTCCTCTCACTCGATGACTACCACCTCCTCCGTTCCCGCGCTTATCCAGCGGACCACCCCGACTCTCCGCCCGTTGACGCCACGCTCACACGCGTCGACTACGACCTCCGCATCGCCGGAGATCTCGCCACTGGTCGCGCCACGTTAACGATTGACGTTCTCAAAGATGGATGGGTCCGCGTCCCGATCCCTGCCGGCCTTATGGTCCGCGAAGCTCGCCTCGACGGTAAACTTGTCTCCCTGGTTCCCGCAGCTGCCCAATCTGCCGGCGCAAAATCCAATCAACTTACCGTTCTGCTTTCCAAACCCGGCCGCAGCATCGTGCAACTCGATATCGCCTTCCAAGTCGCCCTCTCCGCCGGTGAAGAAAGCATCACCCTCCCTTCCACCAGCTCCGGAGTCACCCGCGCCACCGTCAATCTCCCGCGTCAAGGCGTTGACGTTCGCCTCAGCGGCGGCCTTCTGTCCGATAAATCCGAATCTTCGACCGATAGCAAATGGATCGCCTACAGTCGCGGCAACTCCCCGCTGACCTTCACTTGGCACCGCAAACTTGAAGACCACCACGCCACCCTCCCGCTCCGCATGCGTGGCGGGCTGACAGAACTTGTTGGTCTCGGCGAAGACACCACCTCCATCAACGCCGAAGTAAATCTCACGATCACCCAGGGTGTCGCCCGCGAAGCCAAACTGGAAATCCCGGACAAGATCACCATCAATCAAGTCCTCGGCGCATCCGTCTCCGATTGGGAAATCAAATCCGGTGAACTCACGGTCACTTTCCTTGAACCTGTCGAACAATCCGCCCGATTCGTCATTACCGCCGAAACTCGTCTCCCGCGCGATGGTCAGATGGACATCCCGCTGCTGCGCCTCCTCAACACGGAACACGAAACCGGCGGTGTCGCCGTCGAAGTCCTGGGCGCCGGCGAAATCAAAGACGTCAAATCCGCCGGCCTGGAAAGCGCCGACGCCAGCGATCTCGGCGAACTCATCGCCAGCCGGCAATCTCCATCGCTCGCAGCATTCCGTTTCCGCGCCGCCAACACCGCTCCCGCCCGCGCACTGGCCATCAACGTAGCCCGCTACACTCCGCAGGCCGTGCTGATGGCTAACATCGAAGAGGCTCGCTACAACGTCCTCATCAGCAAAGAAGGAAAGCTGCTGGTGCAAGCCCGCTACGCCGTCCGCAACAACCAAAGAAATTTTCTCAAGATTACTCTTCCTGCCGGTGCCACCTTGTGGAGCGCCACGCTCTCCGGGCGCCCTGTTCGCCCGGGCCAATCGCCGGACGGCGCGCTCCTCCTCCCGCTCGAAAAAGCCCGCGCTGGTGAAGACGCTCCGCTGTTTGCCGTCGAAGTTCTCTACATCAGCCGTGACGCCGCCTGGACCGACAAAGGCCAGTCGCGACTCACGCTCCCCGCTCTCGATCTCCCCATCTCTCGTACCGGCCTCCACATTTTCAATCCTCCACTGTTCCGGGTCAGTTCTTCGCCCGGCACTTTCCGTTCCCAAAATTACGAAGATCCTGCGTCCCCTGTTCTCAGTCCGGATCTCAGCTATGGCGGAGAAGCCGGCGGCTTTGGCGCCGGCACGGGAGCTGGAATATCCGCGGGCAGTGTCGCTGGCGACGCAGCCGCTAGAACCGGGACCGCGGACAAAGTTCCGGCCCAATCCACGCAAACACTTGTCGACGAATACCGTGCCAAATCCGTCTCCGGACGCGTCTCTGGCATCCTTCCTATCCACGTCTCGTTCCCGGAAGTCGGCCCCTCGCTCTTTTTCGTCTCCGAACTCACCAGTGAATCGCAGGCAGCAACCATCGAACTAAGCTATCAGCGCGACAAAAAGGCAGGTGGCAAGTGAAAAAACATCTCGCACTCCTCACCGTTGTTTTCTCCATCTCCACATTTGCTCAAGAAAACTCCGGAGGCCCACGCATCCCTGCGCCCGGTAACGTCACGCTGACTCTGGACGAATACAACCGTCTTGTTGAACTCAGCCGCACCGGCCGCCGCCTCGACGCTCCTCCGACTCCCTACTCTCTAAAACGCGCCGAGCTGAAACTCCGCGCCACGACCAATGCCGTCGAAGGCACGCTAAATTTCGAAGGCGAACTCTTTGGCAAAGGTATGGCTAAAGTTCCGCTGACCACAAACTTCACCATCCTCGATGCCCGGCAGGACAAAAAACCTCTTCCGCTTGAACAGGAAAACAACGTTGACTCCGCCGTCCTCGCCGGTCCCGGCGATTTTTCTGTGGTTCTGGACGCCGCTCTCGAACTCAGTACACAAGCCGGCCGTGCCTACTTCTCCATCCCCGCTCCGCAAGCCGGCAGCGTACGCCTCACACTCACCGTCCCCGGCAATAACACGGTCGTCCACCTCTCGCGCGGCATCATCACGAGCCGAGCCTCCGAGAACGGCCAAACCACCATCGAAGCCACGCTCCTCCCCGGCCAACTCGCCAACGTCTCCTGGGCTACACATGAAATCACCACGCCGGTCGCCCAAAAAGAATCGCGTTTCCTCTCCGACGTCAAGACGCTGCTCTCGGTCAGCGAAACAGAGTTGCGCGTGGCCGTCCTCGCGGACATTACCGTAGTCCAAGGCGAGCCCACGCAATTCCATGTAGACATTCCCGCCGGCTACGAACTCAACGGCGTCACCGGCGCATCCGTCGACTCCAGCGAAATGCAATCCGGAGTTCTCGGCATTACCGTCCGCGCCGCCGCCCAACGTACCCACCAATTCCTGATCACCATGGACAGAACACTCACCGCCACCAAAGTCGAGGCCCCGTTCCTCAGCTTTACGGAAGCTCAACGGGAAACCGGCGAAGTCCTGGTTGAAGGATCCGGTACGATCGAACTCACCGCCACTGAAAACGCCAATCTCAAACGCATGGACATCAAGGAAACCAACTCCTTGCTCCGTTCCATGGCCCGCTTCCCGCTCCACGCATCGTTCCGCTATCACAAACAACCTTCGGAATCTCCCGCCCTGGCACTGGCCTGGACGCGTTTTCCCGACAGCAGCGTTCTCGCCGCCGTGGCCGAACACGCCACCATCACAACCCTGGTCACGTCTGAAGGCAAATCCCTGACCGAAGTAAAACTGCTCATGAAAAATCAGGCGCAACCCTTTCTGAAAGTCTCTCTCCCGCCCGGTGCCAGCATCCTCTCCGCCGATGTTGCCGGAGAAAAGGTGAAGCCCGTCGAAGGTCCGGACGGCAACCGCGTCCCGCTGCTCCGCCCCGGCTTTCGCCCCACAGACTCCTACCTCGTCACCTTCGTATTTCTCCATTCCGGTGCACCGTTTGCCAAAAAAGGGGGCTCCGAGATCTCCCTGCCCAAAATGGACGTCCCCATTAACGTCCTGCAATGGGAACTGTTCTTGCCCCAGCAATACAAAGTCACCGATTTCGGCGGGGACGCCATCGCGGCAGGCCTGGTTCCCGGAGGTTTTGAAGAAGAAACAGCGACACCTTTAAACGGCCGCGTCGGGTACCGAACCGATGTCGGCGATGCTGTCGAGCGCCTGCTCCCTGGCCAATTGGGTGGCGTTGTCGTGGACTCGTCCGGTGCCGCCGTCACTGGGGCCCTGGTTACGGTCGTCCATCTCGATTCCGGCGCCGTTTATCGTGCGCGCAGCGATTCCTCGGGCCGCTGGACGTTCTCTGGTATCCCCGCTGGAAGAGTCCGCGTCACCACCGACGCGCGGGGATTCAAGGGTCTTGCCAGGGAAGTCGCCTACGATCCCAGCCGTCCTGTCCGCTACAGCTTTCCACTGCAAGTGGGAAACGTATCCGAAACCGTCGAAGTCACGGCCGAAGCCCCCACGGTCAACACGTCTGAATCCCTGATGAGTCTGCCACCGGGCGCCGCACAACTCTCGAAGAATTCTAAGGACCGCAAGAAACTGGAAGCCGACCAAATGGCCACCGTCTCGAGCAATGTCGTCAATCTGCAACGCCGCGTTTCGGGCGTCCTCCCCATCCGGGTGGACGTACCCAAAGCCGGCACCTCGTTCCGCTTCGTCCGTCCACTGGTCCTCGACGAAGAAACCAAGGTTACCTTCACCTACAAGACAAAATAACCAACTTGCTTGGCAGGGTGATTTAACTGATTTTGTCGTCCGGAGTCTGTTGCGGAGCAGTGTCCAGGAGGAGATTTTCGCGCCGTTGCGGCAAACATTGCGGATACTTTACTTGAAGAAATTCAATTAGTTTTTCGCGTACATGACACCGCAGATCAAACGCGTTCGAAGCGTTTGAAGCGCTCATCAGCGCACGGATTTGCATGGTCCTTTCCGTCAAATCGGTTACCTGCAGTCCCCACGTTCGTCCGTCCCACAATTGCGAAGACTTCAGCAAGCGTTGCAATTCGCTCCGCAGCTCTTCGACCGGCAAGGAATAATCAACGTAAATCATCGCCGTCCCCAATAAATCCGACGTAGTGCGTGTCCAGTTTTGGAAAGGTCTTTCAATAAAATACGTCAGCGGCAGTATCAGCCGCCGCAAATCCCACAGCCGCACGACCACATAGGTGGTCTCAATCTCTTCAACCCATCCCCATTCGCCTTCGACCACCACCGAATCATCAATGCGGATCGGCTGGGTAATTGCCACCTGCAATCCCGCTATCAAACTCGCCAGGGTAGGCCGCGCGGCCATGCCAACAACCAGTCCGGCCAGTCCAGCGGAGGCCAAAACACTCGCTCCGATATTCCTTACGCTGGGAAACGTCATCAGCATTACCGCCAGGGTGACCACGGCAACCAACATCACCACGATCCGTTCGATCACCTGGGTCTGCGTACGAATCCGCCGCGCCGCCAGATTGTCCGCCGACTCCGTCGAGTACCGCGAGAAAATCACGTCGCTGACGACTTCCGTCAAAACCACAAATCCCCATCCGATCGACGCGATGACCGCCAGCCCCAAAGCGTGCTGCAGTCCGTCACGCAACTTGTCCGGCAAAAGAGCCAAAGGCAGCGCCAGCACAATTGCCAGCAGCGGAAAGACGACCCTGGCCGGAGTCTTGACATGCTTAACGAGGGAATGTTGCAGGGTTGCGCCACGCCGCAATGTGAATTTTTCGACTAGCCAGAACATCAGCGAATGAAAGAGCACGGCCAAAAACACAGCGGCGCTCAGTACCACTACGGAAAACAACCACGGCCGCGCATCACCCCAAATGGTGTGCATCGCAATCCACCTCTTCCCACGTGTCTTCCCGAACGGCGCAACGTGCTGCGTCCCAGCTTGGTTTCCAAATAGGAATTCGATTTTCAGTTGTGAGTTTCATCGCGGATTCCAAATGCGCGGAACTCGATGCGCCTCTCTGCTTAAAACGGCGTGTGGTTCGCAACGCTGCCCGGCAGAATTTTGTGTTTCACACTGGGCCAGAATTCCTGATAGGCATTGTCGGCCATGCGCGCAACAAATCCCCAGAGCGTGCGTGTCAGCGCCGCGTTCGTCGTCGCTTCGCTGTCTGCTCGCCACGTATTGGAAAGAAAATTGTTTCCCGGAATTGCGATGTACCTCGCATACGCAGGCTCCAAGTGTCCGTCGCGCCTTCTTGCGGCGACCGTCATCACCATTACATTGCGGATTCGTCTGCCAAACGACTGACCTTCCGCCCTGAAATAACGCGGGTCTTCTCCCCAGACCGCACCGAATCCGGCTTCCATCGCGTTACTCGTCGCCACACCCGTGAAACGCATTCCGTAGCGCTTGGCAAATCCGGCGAAATGCGGTTGGTATTCCTCCGGCTTGTTCCGCGCCGTTCCAATTCCCGCGGTAAAAAGCCCGGCCAGCAAGCTTTCCGGACCAACGGAGCGTACGAAAAACCATGACACCCGTTTCTCGCCAGAAATAGGAAGGTAGGCTTGCTGTGTTGTTGGACTTTTCGTGATGCTGTCGGCCGGTACCGGTGCGTCCGGTTTCTCGGAGTCCGGTTTCTGTGGTTTTTCTTGCTCCGGAGCCTGTTCGGAAACACCTTCAGGCGCCTCCGCACTGCTTGATCCACAAAGTACCAAGGGGAAAAAAGAAAGGTACAGCAAAATACGTAGAGCTCGGTTGCGCCTGATCATAGATGGTTGGATGCGCCGCCGAACCTGAAGGGCGTGTTCCATTCTATAAATTTTTCTCTAGAGATTATCGATAAAAAACTGGGTCACCCGCTGGAACAGCACCCGCCGCGCTTCTGGATCGCTTACGCCGTGTCCGCGTCCGGGAAACGGCATCACCTCCGCAGCCTTTCCAGTCTCCAGCAGCTCATCAATCACGCGCAGCGTGTTTGAAAAATGCACGTTGTCGTCGCCCGTTCCGTGGGCAATCAATAATTTCCCCCGCAAGCCCTTGGCATTTTCGATCGGGGAAGAAGCTTCGTAGCTTTCATCGTGTTCGGGCAGGAGGCCCAAATACCTTTCCGTGTAAATCGAATCGTAGTAGTGCCAGTCGGAAACCGGCCCTCCTGCAAAGGCCGCTTTGAAATCTTCCGGGTCCTCAAACATGGCATGCAGCACCATATGCCCGCCATAACTCCATCCCCAGATGCCGATGCGTGCCGGATCCACAAAGGGCAATCCCTTTAGATAGGTGACGCCATCCCGCTGGTCGGACATTTCCTGTGCCCCCAGGCGGTAATGAATGAACTCTTCAAACAAATGCCCGCGTCCCGCGGAGCCGCGATTGTCCACCGCAAATACAATGTACCCTTTTTGCGCCATCGACTGGTGCCACAGATACGTGGGCCCCTGCCATTGGTTCGTCACCACCTGCGCGTGCGGTCCTCCATACGTATAAACGAGAACCGGATAGCGCCTTTCCGGATTGAAGTCCGGGGGCTTGATCATCATGGCGTTAAGCTGGATTCCGTCATGGGTCTTAACAGACAGAAATTCAACCGGCGAAAGATGGTAGTCGGCCAGTTCTGCAACGTGATTTTCATTGATGCTGGAAATTTTTCCGCCATCCGCGCGATACAAATCCTGTCTCGGCGGCGTGGCTGAGTCGGAAAAAGTGTCGATAAATGCGGAAGCGTCCGGCGCAAAGGTTGTTGCATGAGTGCCATCCGCCTTGGTTATGCGCGAAAATCCGCTCCCGTCCAATCCCACCTTGTAAAGTTGCCGTTCGAGAGGCGACTTCTCCGTCGAACGGAAATACACAATCCCTTTTGCCTCATCAACGCCTTCGATTCCTGTAGCTTACCAATCGCCCCTGGTCAATTGCGCTTGTTGTTTTCCGTCGATTCCGTAAAGGTAGATATGCCGGTAACCTGATCGCTCACTGGACCACAGGAAGCGCTTTCCATCTTTCAAAAAATGCAGGTCGTCGCTGAGGTTAATCCAATAATCGTCTTTGTCAGTCAGCACCACGCGCGATTTTCCGCTGGAAGCTTCGGCAAGCAACAGCTCAAGGACGGTTTGCGGACGATTCAGTCTCTGAATGGCAAGTTGCCGGGAATCTGGAAGCCAGTTCACGCGCGGAATATAGATTTCGTTTTGTGCTCCCGTGTCCATCAATTTCGCCGCACCGCCGCTTACGGGTGCCACATACACATGAACAATCGGATTCGCTCCGCCGGCCACCGGGTAGCGCTGCATTTCCGCTCGACCATCGAAGGAATTGAAATCTACAAGCGGAAATTGCGATACCTTGCTTTCATTCATTTCCAGGTAGGCAATCGCGGATGAATCCGGAGCCCACCAGTACGCCGTTTGAATCTCCAGTTCTTCCGGGTAAACCCAATCCAGTTCGCCTTTGCGAATCTCCTCCGTACCGCCTTTGGTGAGGGCGCGTTCGGTCCCGCTAGCCAGGTCCACCAGCCAAACATTGTGTGCGCGCACAAAACTTACCGTCCGGCCGTCCGGGGAAATCTTGGCATCCGCAATTGCTTCCTTGCCGCTGGTGAGCGTCTTCGCGGTCTGGGTTTTAACGTCGTACCAGGCCAGGGAGCTGGTTCCCACAAAAAGCAGTGCGTCCCCTTTCGGTGACCATCGGTATTCTGCCGGCGCGTGGCGCCCGAGGCCGGTCGCCTGAGTCTTCTTGGTCAATTCCGCAGGCAAAGCCGATTCCAATTTGTCGGAGGAAATCAGAATTTGCCGCTCTCCGCTGCCCGCATCGAGCACCCAAAACTCCGAGTGCGCTTCCTTACCCGCGCCCTTGCTCTCAAAATAGCTAATCTGTTTGCTGCTGGGAGTCCATGCCAGTCCGCGCGTCAATTTCCCGTTCAAACTCGGTTGCGAATAAATACGCTGAACGGTCAAGGCCTTGCCCCCGCCGGCTGACGGCGCGACTTGTTGCGCTCGAACGCTCGCGAGCGCCACGACACCCAGCGCTGCTACCGCCATCCACCGCACTCGCCCTACCAGCATCACGCCCTCCGCTTTCATCGGATCCCCCGGCCCATCCCAAGATTTTTTTGCATTGCCAAACTCAACTCCCGCATCGGTAGCGCAGACGGGATGACCAGCGCCGCCCGCGACACCGCATCTGATTTCGCAAATTCCCGACCGCTACCCCGGAGGCCAGTCGAACGTTCGCCCCCCGAGCAGGTGCAGATGCAAATGGAAAACCGTCTGTCCTGCCCCTTCGCCGCTGTTGAATAGAGTCCGGTAACCGGAAAGAAGATTTTTGTCCCGGGCGATTTTCGCGGCAACCAGGTGCAGCTTCCCGATGACCATCTGATCTGCTTCAGTAGCCTCATTCAAAGAGATAAAATGCTTCTTCGGGCACAGGAGAATGTGTGTGGGCGATTGGGGATTGATATCTTCAAATGCGAACACTTCGTCATCTTCATACACCATCTTTGCGGGAATCTTCTTCGCTGCAATCTTACAAAACAAGCAATCCGCTGCCATCAATTTTCTCCCGGTGCAGGTGTTTCATCCAGTCTTACGACAGTTGGAACGAGCGCTTCTTTTGCACGGAGCTGTTGTCCAAGCTCGGTCGCGGCATCTTCGCCGGAAACCCGTCCGACCCGCACGCGATAGAAGGTTCCTTCTGGCAGATCAAATTGCTGGATAAAAATCGGAGAGTAGTTCGCATCCAACCGCAGTTTCAAGCGCTCGGCATTGGCGCGCTCGCGAAACGCCCCGACTTGCACCGTAAAAAACCCCGCCGTCGGATCAATGCCGGGTGAAAGAATCTCGATCCGCACGGGTACGACACCCGGCCCCACAGATTCAATTTCCGTTGCCGCCGCAAACGACAGGTCAATAATGCGATTGTCCACAAATGGACCCCGGTCCGTGATTCGCACCGTCGTGGTTTTTCCATTATTCAGATTGGTCACGCGGACCATCGTCTCAAACGGCAAAGTCCGGTGCGCCGCCGTGAGTTTATACATGTCATAAATTTCGCCGTTGGAGGCGTGCCTCCCGTGGAACGGAACTCCGTACCAGGAAGCTTCGCCTTGCTCCGTGTACCCCGCGGGGACGGGGATGCTGTCCGTTTTCTTCCGTTTTGCGGATCCGGGAGGTTTCGCCGGACTGGGCGGAACTTCCGTGGAATTCCTGGCTTTTTCCTCCGCTTTTGGCGAGGTCGGCGTGGGCTCAAGGGGAGGCGGCTGTCGTCGATCCGCCACCGGATTTCGCGAAGCGCAGCCAATCACGAAACAACCAAGCAGCAGGACGGAAAATGCCGGAGACGTGCAGCGAAGCTTCGCGCAGTTCAAATCGCCGCCCGCATCAAGGCTTCTTGCTTTCGGAATTTTGGCCAGAGCGGGCCGCATAGCGCGATTCGAGCTTCGTTGCCGCACTCGTCAATTTCTCGCTGACTTCCCGGAGAAAAATTGCCGTGCGCTTCTCGGTTTCCGGCGCCAGATCTTCTTCAATGTAGCGCCGGACCCGTGCCAGCTCTTCGTCCAGCCGCCGGCCAATGTCTTCAAGGTTGTCCATGGTTGTGCGGCCCCCGACGTGCAAATCCAGATTGCTGCAGGCACCCCGGACGAACGGCATATCTCCCGTCCATTTTCCATGCCTGGCTTTATCACCCGCCGCCACAGGAGAAACTGCGGCGACTTGGGTATTATAGGAACGCTGCAAGCGGGTCGCAAGGAGGAGAATTGCCGCTTCCCTATCACTGGCAAATGCGCGTCGAACGCTGGAAACGTCAGCTTCGCGGACTTTTCGGATCGGGCGATGAGCCGTCCCAGCCACGTCCAAAAATTTGTCCTTCCTGCGGTACCCTGGTTGGCATCCGCGCCACCCGCTGCCACGAATGCGGGACCAGCCTCACCTTCTCCATGGCGGCACTCAGCAAGTCCTTCGGCGGCTACTTTGGCGGCCGGGCCCCCGCCACCACGATTCTGCTCGTCGTCAACATCATGTTGTTTGGTGTGAGCCTGGTTGCCACCATGCAGGCCGGCGAAGCGGGAGGTCTCAGCACCCTGTGGGGTCTTAACGGCGAAATCCTGTACCGCTTGGGGGCCACCTCGCACTCTGAGATTTTCGATCACAACGAGTGGTGGAGGCTCGTAACTGCCATGTTTCTGCATGGGGGGCTTATCCACATCGGGTTCAACATGGTCATCCTGATGGATATCGGCCCGGTGGTTGAAGAGGTCTATGGTTCAGCGCGCTTTCTTTTTCTCTATACCATCACCGGAGTCATCGGATTTCTGCTCAGCGCCTATATGGGGCATTCCTCGGTTGGCGCCAGCGGCGCAATCCTGGGCTTGGTCGGCCTGATGATCGCCATCACCACCAAGCGCGGAGGATCGGCAATGCAAGCCCTGCGGGCGCGACTGGTTTCCTGGGTCATTACAATTTTTGTACTGGGATTCATGCTCGGTGGGTTGCGCACGGACAATTTGGCGCATTTCGGCGGCGTAGCATCCGGGTTTGCGCTTGGCAAATTGTTCGCTGATCGCGAACCGATGAATGGCAAAGAACGAAATACGGCCTACACTCTGGGCCTGATTGCAGGCGTCGCGATTATCGCGAGTTTCGCATTGATGCTGCTGCACTTTCGCGATCGTCTTCCGCTAACCTGAGCTTGGATGGCTCCGTCGCGCCGTTTTGAGTTAACCTGAATACGGGAACGCCGCCAAGGCCATGGATATTCATTCAATCGTCGTCGTTAGCTTGCACACTCCCAAAGAGAAAATCTGGGGAGAATTGCTTTCCCTCAATCCTTCCGGAGTTACTGTCCGCGGAATGGATCTGAATTCGTTTGATCATTTTGTGCGCCAGATCAACGAACCAGACGGAGAGCGCACTGGCATTCCCACCATATTTTTTCCCATGAGCCGGGTCGAACGTGTTTCACTCGACGAACCTTCCGGAACGATTCCTTCGATGAACGAACTGTTCGCCCGCAAAGTTGGAAGAACGCTGGCCAACTACCTTGCGCAGTTCGCCTGACGGAATTCTTGTTCCGAAAATCAGCGGCGGCATCGCGCCGTGACGCGAACTGAGTTATCCTCTCTCACGCCATGCAAGGTCGCATCTGGACGGTACCCAATCAGATTACGTTTCTCCGGCTCGGCTTTCTGCCGTTCATCCTGATTCTTATCGACTATGAACATTACCGCTGGGCGTTGCTCGTTCTGGTGGTTGCCGGGCTTTCCGATGGCATCGATGGTTTGCTGGCCCGGCGACTGAATCAGCGTTCTTCGCTTGGCGCTTACCTCGATCCGATTGCCGACAAGCTGCTCCTGTCCTCCTCTTTCGTAATTCTGGCGTTCAAGAAGAAGATTGCCTGGTGGCTGACGATTATGGTTTTGAGCCGCGACGTTCTGTTGCTGACGGTGGCCATCGTGATTATCTTGATTGCGGGTTATCGCGCGTTTCCACCCAGTATTCTGGGAAAATTTACTACGGCGTTCCAGATCATTCTGGTTTTTGCGGTCGTTCTGGCCGAAGCCTATCCCGATCTGCAGCTTGGGTCTGCGAACCGCGTCTTAATTTATCTGGTTGCCGCTCTTACGACTATTTCTGGCTTCCACTATTCGTTCTCGATTGCGCGAAAACTCAGTTCGTAGATTTCTCGCCGGACTCAAACCGGCATTGGTTTGGGCCCGCCGGGCGGTAGAATTAATTGGGGTTCCGTCAAGGACTGGACCTCCTCGAGTGTAGTGTCGGCGGCCAGTTCGCAGAGGACGAGGCCTGCCGGGGTTACGTCGATCCAGGCGAGTTCGGTAACGATGTGATCGACGACTGCGACTCCGGTGAGCGGGAGCGTGCATTTTTTCAGAATTTTGGGTTTGTTGTCGCGGGTGGCGTGCTCCATGGTAACGAAGACGCGTTTGGCGCCGGCGACGAGATCCATGGCGCCGCCCATGCCTTTGAGCATTTTGCCGGGAATGGCCCAGTTCGCCAGAGTTCCCTTTTCATCCACTTGCAGCGCGCCGAGGACGGTGAGATCGACGTGGCCGCCGCGAATCATGGCAAAGGAATCGGCGGAGGAAAAATAGCTGCTCCCCGGAATCTGGCTGACGGTCTCCTTCCCCGCGTTGATGAGGTCGGGATCGACTTCTGAATCCAGCGGATAAGGCCCCACGCCCAGCATGCCATTTTCCGATTGCAGAATTACATCCATCCCCTGCGGCACATAGTTGGCCACCAGCGTCGGCATGCCAATCCCCAAGTTGACATAGAAACCGTCGCGCAATTCGAGCGATATGCGTCTGGCAATGCGTTCCCGTTTTTGTTCTTCAGTTAAAGTCATGGGGCTCCCTAACTCGCTCCGATCAATTCAAATCAGACTGACGTTGCTTGGGAATCTCTTCCACATTGAGCGAATAAATCCCGTCCACCGGACACGGCTGGCGAGAACTCTTTTCTGGATCTTGCCCTTCGGCGGTCCACAGCGGCGGATAGATGGATAACGCCTGATCTCCGTTGAGGGCGCCAACACCGAGTTCCCAACCCTTCCAGCGCACAGCTTCATAGAAACGAGGCCAATGCGGAGCTGAACGACCACACCAGAAATTGGCCGTAGTTCATTTCCTGCATGGATTCCCAGCTCAGGGTATTGGGAGCGAAATAAAAAACTCGACCGTCGGCGGGACCGAAGGCTCCTCCGTTCAGAGCGAAAAACCCACCAATCACGTCGTCGGCAATCAGCCAAAACCCCAATGAACGGCCCGCTTTGGTCATCGAGCGCCCGCGATTCCAGGTGGCAATTGATCTGGGCAAACGGGGATGCCCCGAACCGAGAACGCGAAGCCATCCGTGGTCAATTAGCAGCCCACCAGCGTGATAGACCAGAGCACCCATCGAACTGCGAACCGACACCTGCGTTTCCAGCAGGGATTGCTCACGATGGGTCTGGTCCGGAGGGAGCACTTCTACAATGTTGGTGGAGGCTTGGATCCAATTTTGGACCGCAGGCCACGCCGGGTCGTCCACTGCCAGTAGATCTTGCAGCGTCAGTTTGCCAAACAGGAATTCCTCGTTCATCAATCTATCGCGCAAGAGTCAAACCTTGCGCACCGTGCGGCGCTCGATGCGTTTTTCGTAGTGGGGCCCCTGGAAAATGGCGTCAACGTAGATCCCGGGAGTATGGATTTGGTCGGGGTCGAGCTGGCCGAGGTCGACGAGTTCTTCGACTTCGGCGATGACGTAGTCGGCGGCGGTGGCCATCATGGGATTAAAGTTGCGGGAAGTCTTGCGGTAGACGAGGTTGCCCCAACGGTCGCCTTTATGGGCCTTAACAAATGCGAAGTTGCCTCGGATGCCGCGCTCCATGACGTACTGGCGGCCGTCAAACTCGCGGGTTTCTTTG
>Ga0193716_1000757_pt1 | contig 19284 bp, 20 predicted proteins | sample U2c1metaG_FD_145901 | JGI IMG/M metagenome (GOLD analysis project Ga0193716, IMG submission 145901) | Soil microbial communities from a riparian zone of the East river system, Colorado, United States - U2c1 | ecosystem: Environmental > Terrestrial > Soil > Riparian zone | place: USA: East River...
TTCTTTACGCTCGATCGCGGCAGTGTCGAGCGGCACCCTGGACATCCGGTGCCATGGCACGCAATCATCGTCGGGCGCGGCCCAGTGCCACATCCACACCGGATACTCGAGCAGCACCGCTCCCGTGCGCTCGGCCGCCGCGGCGCTCGCGCGCCCAACCGCCTCGTGGTCGGGGTGCCCGTCGCCCCGCCACGTCGCGGCACACCAGGTGCCCTTCGGCCTGGCTGCGAGCAGACCGGTGAGGTGGTCGGTCAACTCCGCCTCGTGACCGCTCAGTTCGCCGTCCGGCAACCCGAGACAGACGGGAACGCTGAGGCCCAAGATCTCAGTGGCACGGTGCAATTCGGCACGACGAGCACCTTCCAGCCACGTCCGCTCCACGCGCGACAGCCCTGGAATGGCACCGCCGCCGTCGCTCGCCGAGACCACCTGAACGTCGGCGCCACGCGACCGAAGGGTGGCCGCGGTCGCACCGAAGCCGAGCGTCTCGTCGTCCGGGTGGGGTGCCACCAGCACCAGCGCGGGGCAGTCGCCGAGGTCCAGCTCGGGGAACGGACGCCGCCAACCGACCCATTCATCGGTCGGCGTACCACCGGCGGCGATCGGCCTGGCGGCGAAGCGCGATCCGTTCCCAGCAGATACAGACGTCACCTCGCCGCCAACCGTCCAAGGGCGGCGAGATCACGCTCGGCGTGGCTCTGCCGCACGTACAGCGTGAGATCGGCGACGCGTTGGGCATGTTCGCCGTCGAGTGCGAGCGTCTTGGGGCCCAGTGCTCGCCCGGTGCGCGTGATCACCTCGTCGGCGGCATGCTCGACGACGGCTCGGACCCGGCGGGCGATCAGTTCGGCTCGGTCGCCGTGCGGTTGGGCGTCGACGTAACAGGCAGCCGACAACAGCATCGCCTCGCCTGCGGCGAGCGCCGCGTCGATCGCCCCGAGGTGGGCATGGGCGTGCGCGTCCCCCGAAGCACTGTTGTGCTCGTCGGCGATCGCGCGGTACAGCGGCCCTGCGACGCCGCGGGCGCCGCCGAGCCAACATGCGGCCACGGCCATGGCGCCGTGCCAGAACCCTGCGCGGTCGAGATACTCGCCAGGCCGGCCGACGGGCACCGCGGTGGCATTGCACAGTTGGACCGATCGGGTGTCGCTGCCGCGCATGCCCGCATTGCGCCAACTATGGGTCAGCGGTATCACCTGCGGCTGACTCAGCTCGACGGCGTAGAGCCCGCGTACGTTGTCGTCGCGGCGCGCGGTGATCAATGCGTGTGTGCACAGACCGGCACCCGAACACCACGGCTTGGTGCCGTCCAGGACGGCGGTGGCACCGTCTTCGGTCACGGTGACGACCGCCTCCGCCGACTCCGCGGCCCACACGCCCCACAGTTGACCCGGCGCAGGGGCGGGGCCGCCGAGTTCCGCCAGGATTGCGGTCGCGTCGGTGTGAGCCTCGGCCAGCCGGCCCGCGACGACGTCGCGTTCGGTCAGCGCCGCGAGCTTCAACCATCTGCGCGCCGTCTGCCCCGATCCGGGCGCAGGCAGATCGAGCTCACCCGTTTCGAGCCAACGCCACACCAGTTCCGGGGTCACGCGGGTTCCCGATCCGCACTCGGACCGATCCGGCGCAGATATGCGGCGAATCCCCTGGGGGCCCTGCCCTTCTGCCGAGCCGACGTCGTGACCGACAAACTTTCATCCCGATCGATGAGGTAGCCGCGCTCCTCGAACCGTCCCACCAGGCCGACGTCTTCACCGGTTGGGAGCGCGTCGAATCCCCCTACCCGCCAATAGGCTTCGGCCCGGAAGCCCATGTTGGCGCCATGGACGTGACCGTGTCCGTCCGGGCGCCGCTTCGATCGATATGCCGACAGGTACCGTCGCACCGCGGCAGCGGGCAGGTGCCGCCAGTTGGCGATGCGGACGACACCGAGAACCATGTCGGCGCCGGACGCGGTTTGGCGGATCAGCCAGTCCGGATCGACTCGGCTGTCGGCGTCCGTCGTGGCGTACCAGGTGCGCGATTCGTCGGCGCAGTCCATGCCTGCCGACGACCGCGCGTAGCTGAAGCCCGCGGCGCGCGAAGCCCCGACGTTGCGGACGTCGACCTCGATGAAGTGCACGTCGCTACCGAACCGGCCCGCCAGGTCGGCGCTCGCGTCGTCACACGCGTCGAGCACGACCACGGTCAGGACCGTCATCGACGAGCAGGCTGCCGCCGTCACCACGGCCTTGAGACTGTCCGGAAGGTGAGCGGACTCGTTGTGGGCCGGGATCACCACGACGGCATGCTCGAACGTGGTCATCGATTGAGCCGCAACGTGCGCTCGCGTTGGAGTGTCTCAGCCATGACTGACGCATTCCCTACGGCAGGCGTGCCAAACCCGGGCTGTTTGGCCGACCGCCGACGGGGTATGCCGCAACCAGTTCAGAATCGATTCCGGAGGTCCTCATGTCCGCATCAGACGTCAAACACGAAGAGCGCGGCGCAGATACTCAGCACCACACCGGACGGGTGTCGCTCAACTGGACCCTTGCGCTGCTGACCATCCCCGGCGCTGCAGCCGTGGTCGTCTACTCCTACCTGCAGGTGCTGAGCACCGCGGGGTGCACGGGAGGAACCTGTGCCCGACAGGGGCCAGGCGAGTTCCTGTTCGGCCTGATCATGTACGGGACACCCGTCATTGCCGTCGTGGCGGTCGCGCTGTCGTTCCTGACCGCCCGCCGCGCGAACGGGATCGTCGTGCCGGTCATCGCGTGGGCGCTTCTGGTGATCGCGGCCGTCATCCTCGCGACGACGTTCCAGACGTAGCAGGACATCGCCGGACAGCAGCGTCAACTGGCGTCGACGGTCGGTGCGCCACTGGCGATTCCCGCGTGGCGCAGACCAGAGACCACCAGTACGCGCAGTCGCCTCCCGACGTCGAACTGCTTGCCGGGCAGGGTGCGGGCCACCATCTGAAGCTTGATGGTGTCGACGCCGATGCTCTCGACGCCCATGATCGACGGCTCGTCGAGCAACAGGGCAGTCAAGGTGTCGTCCTTCAGTGCGCTGGCGGACACCTCGCGAAGCACCTCGTTGACCCGGTTCAGGTCGGCCGATGCGGGCACCGGGATGTCGATGACCGCTCGCGCCCAATCCTTGGACAGGTTCAGCGATTTCACGATCTGCCCGTTGGGCACCGTGTACATCTCGCCGTCGCCGGTGCGGAGTTTCGTGACGCGCAGTGTGACGTCCTCGACCGTTCCCCGTGCGTCGACCGCGGATCCGGTGATGGTCAGCTGAACCAGATCGCCGAAGCCATACTGCTTTTCGGTGATGACGAAGAATCCGCTCAACAGATCCTGCACGATGCGTTGGGCGCCGAACCCAAGGGCGGCACCCAGTACCGCCGCCGGGGCCACCAGCGATCCGATGGGTAGGCCGAGTGTGTTGAGGATGTCGACGGCGACCACGACGTACAGCACCGCGACGGCCACGGAGGAGATCACCGAGGCGACGGCCTGGCGGTGTTTGCCGGACTCGGACCGCACCTCCAATTCACTTTCGACGGCGAGCCTTCGACTGATCTTGTCGGCGATCGAGCGGATCACTCGCGTGGCAATCCACGCGCCAACCACCACCAAGACGATGTGCAGTCCGTTGGTGGCGATCCAGTGGCCGAACTGCGAGGACCAGAGGTGGTTCCAGATTTCTCTGACAGGTAGGGCAATGACTGTGTCAACCATGGGTTTTCACGCAGCAGAAGGCCCGGCTCATGATCGAGCCGGGCCTTCACGCTGCCCTACTGCTCGGCTGCCTCGCGGGCTTCACTGGCCTTGGCTGCGCCGCGGGCGCTCTCGGCCTCGGCTTCCTTCTTCGCCGCGTCGCGCTGCGCGTCGCCCTTGTCCTGCTGGGCCTGGCCTTCGCGTTGAAGATCCTTGCGATCGGTCACCTTGCCAGCGACCTCCTTGGCCTTGCCCTTGACGCCTTCGATGACGCCTTCGACGGCCTCTTCGACTCCGTTGTGCTGACCCATGCTCGCTCCCTTCGTGGATGAACACCCGCTTCACCGGGCTCTTGAAGGGCGTTCCCGACAACGTCCGCCGCGAAACACCATCCGCCCGCATTCGACGGACCTGCGGGCCCTCCGCGACCGGAAATCAGCTGTTGGCAACGCGGTGAATGAGCGTTCGAGTGGCTTTGTCCAGGATCGCTTGTCGCGCGTCGACGTTTCGGCGACGTACCGCGCGCCTTGATGCGGCGGCGATCGTGAGGTTGCTCTCATATCCGGTGATCACGCGCGGATCCACGTACGAACCGCGGGCCACGGCGGGGGTGTTGCCGAGCGCCTCGGCCACCTCCTTCATCACCGCCGATTCCACCCGCTTCACGACTGCCTTCGACACCGGTGGGTCGGCGTCGACGAAGGCCTCGGCGGCCAGCACCGTGCCGTGCCAGGTGCGGAGGTCCTTCACGCTGTAGTCCTCGCCCATGAGTTCCTTGAAGCGCTCATTGAGGTCGTCGGCGTGCACGTCGACCCAGCCGCTTCCGTCGCGGCACACCAGGAATCGCTCCGTGCGATCCGGCCTGCGCAGAAGTGCGCGCACTGCCCGGACGACTTCGGCGTCTTCGACCTCCAGACTGCGGCGAACCCCGCTCTTGGCGGGGTAGTCGAACGCGACGACGCTGCCGCGCAACGTGATGTGGTCACACAACAGCGTTGCCAGTCCGTGGGACTCGTTCTCCTCGACGTACTGCTCGCCACCGGACCGGAAGTAGCCGAGGTCGACCAGATGCAATGCCAACGCCAGCACGCGTTCCCGCCGCATACCGCGCCCGCGCAGATCGGCGGCCACCCGGCTTCGCCACTCGGGCAGCCGCTTCGACATCGCCAGGACGCGGTCGAACTTCTCCTCGGCCCGATCTTCCTGCCACCTCTGGTGATACAGGTACTGGCGACGACCCGCGACATCGGTGCCGACGGCCTGAATGTGCCCGTTGGGGTATGGACAGATCCACACCTTCTTCCACGCGGGCGGGATCACCAACTCCTTGATGCGTTGCAGCGCGGTGGCGTCATCGAGGGCCTGGCCATCGGGCGCGTAGTATGAGAAGCCCTTGCCGCGGCGTTTTCTCGCGATGCCCGGTTTGGACAGGACGCTTCGGCGAAGTCGCACGGCGGTGGCACTCACCCCGCACGGATACCCGCAATGCGGGTCAAACTATCGCGGGTGGCCCTTGCACGACCGCGTGCGATCCGGAATCGCTCGTCGTCGCGATGAAGTCGTCGATCAGGTCGATCACTTCGTTGGGTGCCTCGACGTGCGCGAAGTGCCCGACGTCGGGAAGCACCTCGACACGGCAGTTCGGCCGCGCCTCCAGGGCGGAGTACGCGTGGTCGACCGGGATGATGGCGTCCTGTTCACCCCAGATGGCCAGGGTCGGCAGATCCGCACGCAGCGCCAGTCTGTTCAGCGCGCTCACCGACTGCCCCCGGTAGTCGACCACCGAGCGCAGCGTGCGCAGGAAGGCCTGACGGGTCTCCCGATCCGAGAACGACGAGTAGGAATTCCAGATCTCCGCGCCGCGCGGCGACCGGAGTCCCAACGAACTCAGCCAGCCCCGCACGGAGTTTCCCGCGCGCAGCACCGGCGACGGTGCGATGACCGGCATGACCAGTTCGGCGCCTGGCGCGGCGAGCAAGCGCAGGATCCAGCCGACGTCCGGGCCGAGACCGCCGCTGCTGATCAGGACGAGGCGGCGACAGTAGTCGGGATGCTGATACAGGAACTGCATCGCGATGCCGCCACCCAACGAGTGACCGACGATCGTCGCCGACTCGACACCCAGCTCGTCGAGCAGGTCGCGCAAGCCGACTGCGAAGGCGCCCAACGAGTAGTCGGTCCTCGGCTTCGACGATTGGCCGTGTCCCAGCAGGTCGGGTGCGATGACGCGGTACTTCTTGGCCAGCTGCGGCTGGATGGCACGCCACGTCTGTGAGCTTCCCGCCATGCCGTGGATCAGCAGCAGCGCCTCGCCCTCACCCTCGTCGCGGACGGCGAACCGTTCGCCGTGGATGTCGATGAACTTGGGATCGGTCACGTGTGCCTCCCTCTTCCCCACCGTCGAGACTACCGGCGGGTAACTTTTCTGGACCTCATTTGAGGTTGCCCCGACTGCGAGCCCTGCAACGTGAGTACCGTCACGTTCATGGAGTTGATGTCGCCAACGGATTCGATGTTCCTGCTCGGCGAATCCCGCGAGCATCCGATGCACGTCGCGGGATTGCAGCTGTTCAAACCACCCGCGGGTGCCGGTCCCGACTACGTCAGGGACATGTACGACACGATCGTCAAGAACGACGACTTCCAGCCGACGTTCCGCAAGCATCCGGGCAGACTGCTCGGCGGCATGTCCAGCATCGCCTGGGCGTTCGACGACGACGTCGACATCGACTATCACCTGCGCCGGTCTGCACTGCCGCGCCCCGGCCGGGTGCGCGATCTGCTCGAACTCGTCTCGCGCCTGCACGGCACCCTGCTCGACCGGCATCGGCCGCTGTGGGAGGCAAGCCTCGTCGAGGGCCTCAGCGACGGCCGCTTCGCGGTGTACACCAAGATTCACCACTCACTTCTCGACGGTGTCTCCGCCCAGCGCCTCATGATCCGGGCGATGACGCCGGACCCCGACGACCTCGAGATGCGGGTGCCGTGGACGCTCAGGCCGAAGTCGAGGAAGCCGGGACCGTCGCGGTCAGCGCTGCGGTCACTGATCGATACGGCGGGATCGGTTGCCGCACTGGCCCCTTCGAGCCTGACGCTGGCCAGGGCGGCGCTGATCGAACAGCAGCTGACCCTGCCATTCAGGGCGCCCAAGACGATGTTCAACGTACCCATCGGTGGCGCACGGCGCGTGGCCGCGCAGTCGTGGTCACTGGCCCGCATCAAGGGCGTGAAGAACGCCACCGGGACGACCGTCAACGACGTCGTGCTGGCGATGTGCTCCGGCGCGCTGCGTGCCTACCTCAGCGAGCAGGGTGCACTGCCGGACGCCCCCTTGGTCGCGATGGTTCCGGTCAGCCTTCGCACCGAGCACGAGCAGGACGCCGGCGGCAACATGGTCGGCACGATTCTGTGCAACCTGGCCACCGACATCGAGGATCCCGCCAAGCGGCTGGAAGCCATCAGTACGTCGATGCGCTCCAACAAGAAGGTGTTCGCCGAACTGCCGCGCATGCAGGCGTTGGCACTGTCGGCATTCCTCAGTTCCGGCGTCGCCCTTGCCGCGCTGCCCGGCTTCGCCTCGTCGGCGCCGCCGCCGTTCAACATCGTCATCTCCAACGTGCCCAGTGCGCGAGAGCCGATGTACTGGAACGGCGCCCGACTCGACGGCCACTACCCGCTCTCCATCGCGCTCGACGGTCAGGCGCTCAACATCACGTTGACCAACACCGCCGACAATCTCGACTTCGGCCTCGTCGGCTGCCGGCGCAGTGTGCCGCACCTTCAGCGGCTGCTCGGACACCTCGAGGATTCACTCACCGACCTGGAACGGGCCTGCGGAATCTGAATTAGCTGGATACGTCAGTACTTTCCGAAGGCGAGCACGACGTTGTGGCCACCGAACGCGAACGTGTCGCTCAGCGCGTACCGGTAGTCGCCCTTTCTGGCCTCTCCGGTGACCACGTCGAGGTCGATGCCCTCGTCCAGCTCCGTCAGGTTCAGCGTCGGGGGTACGACACCGTCGCGTAGCGCCAGCACGGTGAGTACCGCCTCGACGGCACCTGCAGACCCGAAGGTGTTGCCCAGCGCGGCCTTTGGGGCGTAGATGGCGGGACGGTGGGAGCCGAAGGCCTTCTGCAGCGCGGTCGCCTCCACGAGATCACCGTCGTGGGTACCCGCGGCGTGGGCGTTCACGTGATCGACGTCGCCGGGCGCGAGACCCGCGAGCTCCATCGCGCGCGTCACCGCATGGGTCTCTTGTTCGGCATCGGGGTCCGACGCCATGATGTCGTAGCCGTCGGAGGTGATGGACCCGCCCAGCACGCGGGCCAGGATCCGCGCGCCACGGGCCTTGGCGTGCGCTTCGGTCTCCATCACCAGCAGCGCACCGCCCTCACCGAAGACCATGCCGGTTCGGTTCCTGTCGAACGGGCGACAGGCACCTTCGGGGTCGTCGTTGTCGGTGGACATGATGCCGTCGATTTGCGCATACGCCGCGACCGGCACCCCCTGGATGGGGAATTCGACGCCGCCACAGATCACGACGTCGGCGTCACCGAAGACGATCTGCTGCCACGACTGTGCGATGGCCGCCGCACCGGACGCGTCGCCAAGCATCGGCGCCGATACGCCTCCTCGCGCTGCCAGATCCAATCCGATCGCCGCGGCGGGCCCGTTGGGCATGAACATTTGGACCGCCAGGGGCGAGACCGCCCTCAACCCGCGTTCGCGCATGGCGACGTAGGCAAGGATCACCTCTTCGCCGTTGCCGAACCCGGTGCCCACCGACACGGCGAGGCGGGTCGAGTCCATTTCCGGAGACCCTGCGTGCAGCCACACGCGACGGCTCAGCACCAAGGCCATCTTCTGGAGGTAGGACAGGCGTCGCAGTTCCACGCGACTCAGTTCACTGTCGAAGTCCTCGTGTATTTGGCCCCCGATGCGCACTGGTAGATCCAGTTCCTCCACGAATGGGTCGGACAGCTTGCGGATGCCGCTGCGACCGTCGACCAGCGCCGTCCAGGTCTCTTCGGCGTCGGTCGACAGTGCACTGGTCAGCGCTACCCCCGTGATGACTACGTCGGGAAGTTCGCGTCGCATCAGGACCCCCTAGTCGATGTGCGTAAGCGCTCTACGGTAACCATCGACGGCGAACCTCCGGTAGCTGCCCGTTGCCCTGGAGGGCGCGACGTCATCCGGATTGGATCATCAGATGAGGTGCAAGCCGCTGCTCACTGATCTCGGCACCGGCTGCGAGATCGTCGATCATGGCGTCGGCCCAGTCGGCCAGGCCAGCGGTATCGATGCCGTGCGGCGCCACCCGAACATCGCTGAGACGGCCCGACGAGCGCCGAAGTACGGCGAGCGCACCCTTGACGTTGCCTCGCTGGACGTGGGTGATGCCGACCGCGAGCTGGGCCAGGCCCTGCCAGAGCAACCGCTCGTCGTCCGGACCGTTCTTCCATGCGGCCTCGAGCACCTCGTGCGCGTTGAACGCCAACCCCCGGTCCAGCAGATCCTGGGCATAGGCCAGGCTTGCGGCCGGCGTTAGCTCGAGTTCGTCGGGGATGCGCGGAATTCCTTCGCTGCCCGGCGGAAGGGGTCGCCCCGTGGCATCGCGGGGACGGGTGTTTCGAGGCCTGCCCGACTCGTCACGATCGCGCTCGCCCATGTGCCCATCGTCGCAGGCCTCCGCGAGCACGAGGCGAATTGGCTTGAGCGGGCCGGGCTGTGGCATTGGCCACCGCCTCGAAGACGAGTTGCTACGTGATGTGCTGCATCGACGTCGCTCAACGCCCGACCCGCGTGGCCAGATTAACACATCATCTGAACAGTTGGACAGATGGCGTAGGCTGGCGTCGGCGCAAAAACGCACGCTCGTGCCCGTCAAGTCACCACTGCGACTACGGATGTCGGCGCGAAAGACCACCGACCGGAAGGACCCTCATGGCCGAGTACACCTTGCCTGAACTGGACTACGACTACGGCGCCCTCGAGCCGCACATCTCGGGCCAGATCAACGAGATTCACCACGGCAAGCACCATGCGACGTACGTGAAGGGTCTCAACGACGCCATCGCCAAGCTCGACGAGGCGCGCGCCGACGGCGACCACGCCGCGATCTTCCTCAACGAGAAGAACCTGGCGTTCCACCTCGGCGGTCACGTCAACCACTTCATCTGGTGGAAGAACCTGTCCCCCAACGGCGGCGACAAGCCCACCGGTGAACTCGCCGCAGCCATCGACGACCAGTTCGGCTCGTTCGACAAGTTCCAGGCACAATTCACCGCCGCCGCCAACGGCCTGCAAGGCTCCGGCTGGGCAGTCCTCGGCTACGACACCCTCGGTCAGCGCCTGCTTACCTTCCAGCTCTACGACCAGCAGGCCAACGTGCCGCTCGGCATCATCCCGCTGCTGCAGGTCGACATGTGGGAGCACGCCTACTACCTGCAGTACAAGAACGTGAAGGCCGACTACGTCAAGGCATTCTGGAACGTGGTGAATTGGGCCGACGTGCAAGACCGATTCGCCGCGGCCACCAAGGCCCAAGGGCTGATCTTCTAGGGCGTCGGGCGAACGGCCGTCATTTGGTATGTCCGAGGGGTCTGCCCAACGACTGACCGGAAGCCTCCGATGAACGCGCTGGGAGTCGACCAGCCGCAGTCGTGACCGGTGGCGCTGATCGTCATTCCCCCGGCGAGGTTGATCATTGCTTGGTACACGCGAATCGTGTTGCGCCACTGCGGATAGGTCATTCCCATCTCGGTGCGGAACAGTCGGGCAAGCGTGCGTTCACTGGCACCGCTCGTACGTGCCAGCTCGCCGAGGCGCTTCGGTACGGACAGGTCTCGCGTGACTTCCATGCACGCATTGGCCAAGCGTGAGTCTTGCGGTGTGCGTGCCATGTTCCTGCGGGCAACCACACCGCTCGCGTGGATGGCGCGACCCACGTCCCTGCTGCGGTCTGCACGGCGAGCACGCCGACGCTCACGTACACGATCTGGTGGTCGTCGTGGCGATGTCTGCCGATCACCGCACCCGCCGCGTGCAGTTGCCACCCGGTGGGCGCTACCGATAGGTGGCGGCGAGGGGATACCCACTCCGTCCGCTAAGCGGTCGTGTCAGTAGCGCCCAGTCGTAAGTGCTCGATGTGGTACACCGCTTCGTCGAGCAGTTGTGCGACGTGATTGTCGTAGAGGCGATAAACGATGTTCCGACCGTTACGGTCGCCCGCCACCAGTCCAAGTGCCCGCAAGAGCCGCAACTGGTGAGACACCGCAGGCTGCTCCATCCCGACCGCAGTGGACAGTTCCCCCACCGAGCACGGCGACTGCCGTAGTCGCGTCAGGATCATCAGGCGGTTGGGTGACGCCAACGCTTGCAACGTCTCCGCGATCTTGACCGCCGACCCCGGATCGAGAGTTGCCGGTGGCGTCACGCGACCTTCGACGCCATGTCCCATGCGTCCATTGAAGCACGCGGCCATCTGGACAAATGACACATGTAGAGGTTTACATGTATACATGTAGCGTCTGTGTTCCAGTGAGGCGGGAGAAACCTTCGATGAGCACTGCCACGGTGCAGCCGACCCGCAGCGGGCTGGTAGCGACGCGTCGGCTCGGCGTCTCCGGTCTGTGGTCCGTCGCGTCGGTGCGATGGGCGGTCGCCGCGTTGTGCCTATTCCTCGTCGGCCTGGCTGCCCAACTGCTCAACACACCATCTGTGATCTGGTGGACGCTCTACGGGGCGTGCTACCTCACCGGCGGATGGTCCCCAGCCCGGGAAGGCATTCAGGCGTTGCGGTCCCGAACGCTCGACGTCGATCTGCTGATGGTGGTGGCCGCCATCGGCGCAGCCGGCATCGGTCAGATTTTCGATGGCGCATTGCTCATCGTCATCTTCGCGACCTCCGGTGCGTTGGAAGATGCGGCGACCAAGCGCACCGAGGACTCGGTGAAGGGTCTGCTGGACCTGGCACCGAGTAGCGCAACGCGGATCGACGCCGAGGGAGTCGAAGAATCCGTCCATCCGCAGGACCTTCGCATTGGTGACCACGTCGTCGTCAGGCCTGGTGAGCGAGTGTCAGCGGACGGGGTCGTCGTTCGTGGCTCGTCGGACGTCGATCAATCGTCGGTCACCGGAGAGCCGCTACCGGTCAACAAGCTCACCGGCGACAACGTCTTCGCTGGCACCCAGAACGGTGAAGGCGTACTGCGCATCCGAGTCACCCAAAACCCTTCTGACACAGTGGTCGCTCGGATCGGCGCACTGGTCGCAGAAGCATCGGCAACCAAAGCCAAGACCCAACTATTCATCGAGAAGGTCGAGCAACGCTATTCGGTCGGCGTGGTCGTCGCGACGCTGGCGTTGTTCACGATCCCGCTGGCCTTTGGAGCAGACCTGCAAGGCACGCTGCTTCGTGCCATGACGTTCATGATCGTGGCGTCGCCATGTGCCGTTGTGCTGGCCACCATGCCGCCTCTACTGTCGGCCATCGCCAACGCCGGACGTCACGGTGTTCTCGTCAAATCTGCTGTCGCCATGGAGCATTTGGCAGACGCCACGGTTGTCGCCATCGACAAGACGGGCACCTTGACCACGGGAGCGCCGCGACTGACCAGCGTCGTGCCGCTGGCCGATCACCAGATGGACGCCGACGAGGTACTGCGGATCGCGGCGAGCGCAGAGCAGTTCAGCGAGCATCCGCTCGGCCGTGCCGTCGTGGCCCATGCTCGCCAGCGTGGAATCGACATACCAGAGGCCGCCGAATTCCACGCCCAGCCTGGACGCGGAGTTCGCGCCCGCCTCGCAGGCCAGGTCATCGAAGTAATCAGTCCACGCTCCCTCGGAGGCGAGACGCTGCCTGGTGTCACCGACGTGCAGGATGCCGGGTCCACCGCAGTCGTCGTGATCGTCGATGCACTGCCAGTGGGCATCCTTGGACTCACAGACACCGTCCGTGAAGGCACCAAAGACGTTGTCCGCACCATCACCGCCCTGACATCCGCGTCCCCGATCCTGCTCACCGGGGACAACCAACGTGCCGCCAATCGGCTGGCGATGGATGTGGGGATCAGCGACGTTCGCGCCGATCTGCTCCCCGCGGACAAGGTAGCCGAAGTACGTCGACAACAGGCTGATGGTCACCGCGTGCTGTTCGTCGGCGATGGCATCAACGACGCTCCCGCCATGGCAGCCGCTCACGCTTCGATTGCCATGGGACTCAACGGAGCCGACTTGACGTTGGATACTGCCGACGCCGTCACGGTTCGAGACGAACTCGCCACCATCCCCGCCGTCGTCGCGCTGGCACGCCGAGCGCGCCGCGTCGTCATTGCCAACCTCGCCATCGCGGCGACATTCATCACCGGACTGGTCGCCTGGGACCTGTTCGGACACCTGCCCTTGCCACTCGGCGTAGCCGGCCACGAAGGCTCGACGATCATCGTCGCCCTCAACGGACTACGACTGCTGAGTGCCCGCGCTTGGCGCAGCGACCCGCCTACGACGTCGTAGCGTCATCGCCGCCGAACGCCCGGTACACCGTTGCGCGGGCTGACACCGAGAGTTCAGTCGATGCCCCGCTGGCGTCGTTCGTTGCGCGAGAGCCACCTTCGACGGAGTGAGAGCGGGCGCAGGCCGTAGAGTCCGATGCTCTGACCTGCCCAAATGTGGTGGAGCTAGGGAGAATCGAACTCCCGACCTTCTCGATGCGAACGAGACGCGCTACCAACTGCGCTATAGCCCCTTGTACCGGTAGCACAGGCTACCAGTCAGCTCGCCGAGGTCGAAAACCCCAGCGAGCTACTCGCCGGCCGCGCGCGGTAAGTCGTAGTCAGCGGCGAACGGAGCGTAGTCGAGGTGCTCGAAGATCGGATCCTCGTCGTCGATCTCGAGCACCACCGCGCCGGGACGACGCAGCCGCGACGGCACGACGTCGAACTCGGGATCCTGAGTGCTCTCGACGCCGAGCCGCGACCGCGCCATCCGCTGTGCACGACGGCGCCGCACCTGCTCCTCGATGCGGGTCTGGCGGCGGAGGTACCCGAGATAGAGGATGGTCACCGCAGCGACGGAGCCGCATGCCCACCAGAGCGTCGGTGACACCAGGAACGCGGCAGCGGCGGTGGCCACCGACAACACGCCCATCACCATCAGCATCCGCTTGCGGAACTTGTACTTTCGCGCGCTCACGGCGGCCGCCGTCTTGGACTCGTAGCGCTTGCGCCGCGCCTCCGAGATGGAGTCGGCGACGTGAAGGTCGGTGTCCGACGGCGCCTCCAGACCCGAGGAGTCGTCGACGTACTCGTAGTCATGGTCGGTGCCGTCGTCGAGTGCCTCGAAAACGTCCGTGGACTCTTCGGGCTCGGCTTCGGGCTCGGGCTCGGCCTCGTCGACCTCGGAGAGATCCTCGACCGAGAACGTCTGCGTGTTGTCGTCGTAGTCCAGTGGCAGCTCGGGGTGGGCGAACTCATCGACCGGTTTTGCGGCGGATGCACCGACCGGCAGCGCGCCCGAGTCCATCTCGACGACGTCGACGTCGAGGTAGTCGGGTTCGGTCGACACCGCGGCAGCGGCCTGCACGACGGGCCGCCGTGATGGCGCGTCCTGGTGGTCGTCCTCGTCGTGGTCGTCGACGCCGTCGTCCACGTCGTCCTCGGACGGCCGCCAGTCGGGATCGCTGTAGTGGCCTGCGGCGGGTCCGCTGCGGCGGCGTAGCAGCCTGGCGCCGCGTCCGGTGTTGAGCACGCGGGTGGCCAGGGCCACGTCACTGGTACGACGCACGGTGTCCCGCTTGCTGATCAACATCGGAACGAGCACGAAGAGCCAGAGCACCACGAGTGAGATCCACAGGAGTGATTGGGGGATGCTTGGCATGTAGCCGGCTCCTTTCCCCTTCAGGCTAGGTCTGTGACCAGCGCACCCGGGGGCGACGCGCCGAGGTCAATTACACACCTGTAATTCACCTCTGACAAGCACATTAGCCCCACATGTCACATCTGCAACATCAATCAGGACCAATGGGCCCGGCCCGTGCGGACCAACCGCGACGTTGCCGAGCCCTCGAGCTCCTCGATCGTGATCGCCACCAGAAGGTGATCCCGCCACCCTCCGTCGACCTCGAGGTACCGCTTCAGCAACCCCTCTTCGCGGAAGCCGACCTTGGCAAGCACGGCCCGGCTCGCGGCGTTCTCGGGCCGCACCGTCGCCTCGATCCGGTGCAGCATCACCGGTCCCAGCCCGTGGTCGACGCCGAGGGCAAGTGCTGCCGTCGCCACCCCACCGCCGGTCACCGCCTTGGCCACCCAGTAACCGATCCACGCCGACCGCAGCGCCCCGTGAGTGACGTTCCCGATGGTGAGCTGTCCGCAGAACTCGCCGTCGAGCTCGATCGCGTACGGCAACATACGCCCCCGGCGCGCCTCGGCCCGCAAGCCCGAGCAGATCGACGGCCATGACGAAAGCGCGTGGCGCACTTCCCAATTCACTTCGGCGACCGGTTCCCACGGTTCGAGGTGTCCCCGATCGGTCAGCCGCAGGCGACTCCATTGCGAGCCGTCCCGCAACCGCACCGGACGCAGCCGCACCAACCCGGCGGGCACCCGCAGCGGTCCAATCGGTTTCGGCCAACCCGGATGGACGGACGACGAACGCAGAAAGCTCACGCCGCCGCGCTCCGTCGATCAGCCACGACGCTTCTCAACCGCGTTGCGCCAAGAAGGCCACGTCGACGATCTCGCCGGTGCGGACCTGCTCGGCCTCGCTCGGGACGGTCACCAGACAGTTCGCCTCGGCAAGCGTGGCGAGCAGATGCGACGACGCTCCCGGCGCACCGCCAAGGGCCTGCACCAGGTACTCGCCGGTGTCCTGATCGCGCATCAACTGTCCGCGCAGGTACCCCTTGCGGCCCACCACCGACGAGATCGGCGACAGGGTTCGGGCCTGCACGACACGCCGCAACGGCTGGCGCTTGCCCAGCGACATCCGGATCAGCGGCCGCACCATGATCTCGAAAACCACCAGCGCACTCACCGGGTTGGCGGGCAACAGGAACACCGGCACGCCCTCGCGGCCCAGCTGACCGAAGCCCTGCACCGAACCCGGGTGCATCGCGATGCGGGCGACCTCCATCTCCCCCAGTTCGGAGAGCACCGCACGCACGCTCTCGGCCGCCGCCCCGCCGACGCCGCCGGCGATCACGATCGCCTCGGCGCGGCTGAGTTGACCCTCGACGACGTCGCGCAATTCCTTGGATTCGGTGTCGACGATCCCGACGCGGTTCACCTCGGCGCCCGCATCGCGGCCCGCCGCCGCCAGCGCATAGGAGTTGACGTCATAGACCTGCCCATTGCCCGGCGTGCGCGAGATGTCGACGAGTTCCCCGCCGACGCACATCACCGTCAGCCGCGGTCGCGGATGCACCAACACCCGTTCCCTGCCGACCGCCGCGAGCAGTCCCACCTGGGCCGCACCGATGATCGTGCCTGCCCGCACCGCGACGTCACCGGGTTGGACGTCGTCACCGGTGCGCCGGACGTAGGCGCCTGACCGCACGCTGCGCAGCACCCGCACCCGCGACTCCCCGCCGTCGGTCCAACGCAGCGGCAACACCGCGTCGGCCAGCGTCGGCATCGGGGCACCCGTCTGAACGCGGGCGGCCTGGCGTGGTTGCAGGCGACTCGGGGTGCGGGTGCCCGCCTCGATCACGCCCATCACGGGAAGGCTGACCTCGCGGTCACCGCCATCGTCGGCGTCATCACCCGGATCGACTCCGAGCACGTCGACGCTGCGCACGGCATATCCGTCGATGGCGGCCTGGTCGAAGCCGGGGAGCGGCCGTTCGGTGACGACTTCCTCGGCACACATCAGACCCTGCGCCTCGGCAATGGCCACCCGCACCGGCCTTGGCGCTACTGCAGCGGCGGCTACCTTAGCCTGCTGCTCCTCGACCGACCGCACAATGCGCCTTTCTGCAGTGCCATGGCCCGCGGCGCACTCTTTAGTGTTCGCCCAGGCCCAATCGCTCGACCAGCCAGCGCCGTAGCTCCGGTCCGTAGTCGTCACGTTCCAACGCAAAGTCAACCGCAGCCTTGAGGTAGCCGCCGGGATTTCCCAGGTCGTGTCGGCGACCGCGATGCACCACGACGTGGACCGGATGGCCGTCTTCGATCAGCAGAGCGATGGCGTCGGTCAGCTGAATCTCGCCTCCGACGCCGGGCTTCACCCGCCGCAGGGCATCAAAGATCGCACGATCCAGCACGTACCGGCCCGCGGCGGCGTACGGCGACGGGGCGTCCTCGGCCTTCGGCTTCTCCACCATGCCCTTGACGCGCAGCACGTTCGGATTCGCGGCGTCGGGCACCACCTCGACGTCGAACACGCCGTAGGCACTGATCTCCTCGGGCGGCACCTCGATGGCGCACAGCACAGAGCCGCCGCGCTTGGCGCGCACCTTCGACATGATCTCCAGCACGCCCGTCGGCAGGACCAGATCGTCGGGCAGCAACACCGCGATCGCGTCCTCGTCGGGCAGCAGCTTTTCCTCGACGCACCCGATGGCATGACCGAGCCCGAGCGGCTCCTTCTGCACGACGGACTCGACCTTGATCAGCGCGGACGCCCGGCGCACCTTCTCCAGCATCACGTGCTTGCCGCGGGCTTCCAGCGTGCCCTCGAGGATGAGGTCCTGGACGAAGTGCGCGACCACCCCGTCCTTGCCCTCCGAGGTGATGATGATCAGGCGTTCGCCGCCGGCCTCGGCCGCTTCAGCGGCCACCAACTCGATTCCAGGCGTGTCGACGACCGGGAGCAACTCCTTGGGCACCGTCTTGGTGGCAGGCAGGAATCGCGTCCCCAGACCTGCAGCGGGAACGACCGCCGTGCGCGGAATCGGCACCTCGGCCCGTGTCGTCATCGTTCACACCATAACGTCATCCCCGGTTTGCGACCTCCCAAGCCTGGCAAGTCACAGAAGGTCGGTCGTTCGGATGTCATGGTGTGTTCGTGGAGCGGATGACGAAGGCCGAAGTGCGGGCGGTGGTGCTGCGGGCCCGTCGCCTGACTTCGACCGAGCAACGACGGGCGGAGGCCGACGCGCTTGCCGGGCACCTCCCCGCCCTGGTGGGCGCCGGGGACACCGTCTGCGCATACGTGCCGGTGGGTTCCGAACCCGGTTCGCCGGCGATGCTCGATGTGCTGGCCGGGCTCGGCGTGCGGGTCCTGCTACCCGTCGCCCTCGAGGACGAGACGGGCACCCCCCTGCCGCTGCGATGGGGCGAATACCGCGCCGGTGGTCTGGTCGACGCCCGCTTCGGGCTGCGCGAACCGGAGCCACCGTGGCTGGGTGTCGACGCGATCGCCGCCGCGTCGGTGGTCTTGGTTCCGGCTCTCGCGGTGGACTTCGCAGGCGTTCGACTCGGCCGCGGCGCCGGCTTCTACGACCGGTCGCTGAGCTACGCGGATCCTGCCGCGCGGTTGATCGCGGTGGTCCGTGACGACGAGTTGGTGGACTGGTTGCCCGGTGCCGATCACGACGTGCCGATGACGGACGCGCTGACGCCAGTTCGGGGCCTCGTCGCGCTCCGGCCGCCCGACTAACAGCCGGCGAGCACCTCGGCCATCGCCCGCTCCTCCTTGTCCGAGACCCACAGCCCGTAGTCCTTCTTGACCTCCACCTGGCGCGCGACGAACTCGCAGCGGAACCCCACGTTGGGTGGCAGCCAACTCGCGGCGTCGCGAAATGCCTTGTCGAAGTTGCCCTTTGCGCTCACGGCCAGGAGATTTCGCGGATCGTTGGCGAAGTCGCGGCGCCGCTCGTCGCCCCAGTCACGGGCACCCTTGTACCAAGCGTCGGCCAGTGACACGACGTGGTCGATCTGCACGGTGTCCGACGTCGCCGGCCCGCGGACGAAGGCGATCGTCTCGCCGCGGTAGGGGTCGTGAAGCGTTCCGCGCTGTACGAAGCAGGTACCGGGCCGCATGGCGACGTCGGTGAGATCGCGGGCCAGCACGTCGTCGCGGGTGTTGCAGCCGTTGCGGCCGAGCTCGACGTCGACGTCGTCACTCCACGCTTCGCCGAACCGGTTTCTGATGAAGTCGCGGCGCCGATCCCACCCCTTCACCGGCAGCCGCTGGAGGTCCGCCCTGACCTGCTCGTATCCGATCGAGCCCTGGGAACGCGCTGCACCGGGTGGCACCGCTACGATCGTGTCGGCGCGGAAGTGGAGCCAGGCGGCCACGGCGACGCCGACCGCCACGATCAGAACTAGAACGGGAATGGCGCGGCCCACATTTCGGTTCTAGCACTTGCGCCGGTAGAGTGCTAAGAAGTTTGACTGTCTCGGAGGTTTTCGTGCCGACCTATTCCTACGCGTGTACCGAGTGCGACAACCGGTTCGACGCGGTACAGGCTTTCAGCGAAGATGCGCTGACCACGTGCCCAGTGTGCTCCGGCCGACTGCGCAAGCTGTTCGGCTCGGTGGGCGTGGTGTTCAAGGGCAGCGGCTTCTACCGCAACGACAGCCGCGAGAGTGCCAAGGCGACGTCCGGCAGCTCGTCCGGCGGGTCGGCCAAGAGCAGCGAG